>Ga0307442_1001824_pt1 | contig 10486 bp, 12 predicted proteins | sample SalMarWE160430MG_FD_202143 | JGI IMG/M metagenome (GOLD analysis project Ga0307442, IMG submission 202143) | Salt marsh sediment microbial communities from the Plum Island Ecosystem LTER, Massachusetts, United States - WE1604-30 | ecosystem: Environmental > Aquatic > Marine > Intertidal zone >... | reverse complement strand
CGTAAGCGGCAAGCCGAGATGTTGGCGGATGTAGAGTCTGAGATTGCTTGGCGGGATTCGCTCTTTGACGTGCCGCAGGGGCCGCTTCTTCTCGTCGCCAACGAGTTCTTCGATGCGCTGCCGGTCAGGCAGTTCGTGCGGGTCGAAGGGACATGGCGAGAGCGCGTCGTGGGTCTCGACGAAACCGGCAAGCTCACCTTCGGCATCGGCCCGAGCGCGATCGAGGGCGGGCCGGCCGCGCCGGATGGGGCGGTCTTCGAGCTTCGTCCGGCGGCCGACGCGGTCGTTGCGGAGATCGCCCGGCGGATCGCGACGGAGAATGGCGCGGCGCTGATCGTCGACTACGGCCATGCCGAGACGACCATCGGCGACACGCTGCAAGCCGTGCATGGGCACGACTACGCCGACGCGCTCGCCACGCCCGGCGAGGCGGATCTGACGGCGCATGTCGATTACGCTGCGCTCAGTCGAAGTGCTGCGAGGGAGGGCGCCAGCGCGCACGGCCCGATCCCGCAGGGCGAATTCCTGACAGCACTGGGCCTTATGGAGCGGGCGGAGAAGCTCGGCGCGAACGCCGACGCACCAACCCGCGCTTCTTTTCGCGCTGCGGCCGAGCGGCTCGCCGGCCCCGACGCCATGGGCACGCTCTTCAAGGCGCTGGCGCTCACGCGGCGCGGCCACGTTCCGCCGCCATTCCGCGCGAGCTAGCTTCGCCATTTGACTTGATCTGGGATGCGGGCGTAGCTCGCGCGCATGCACGGAGCCACGCCGCAACTGAAGCCGATCGAAGCGCCGCTTTTGACGCTTCCCGGCATCGCGCATGCCTTCTTTACGCGCGAAGGCGGTGTGTCGACCGGACTCTATCGCGGGCTCAATACCGGGATCGGCTCAAAGGATTCGCGCGACGCGGTGCTTGAAAACCGCGCCCGCGCCGCACGTTACCTCGGAGCTGCGCCGGAGAATCTCGCGACGCCGCATCAGGTGCACAGCGCCGATGCCATCATCGTCGACGCGGCATGGGCGCCGGGGCACGGGCCGAAGGCCGATGCGGTCGTGACAGCCTGCCCGGGTATCGCAGTAGGCGCCGGCGCTGCGGATTGCGGGCCGGTGCTCTTCGCCGAGCCGGAGGCGCGCGTCGTCGCCGCGGCGCATGCGGGCTGGAAGGGCGCGCTTACCGGTATTCTTGAATCGACGATCGCGACGATGGCGCAGCTCGGAGCGGAGCGCGCGAAGATCGTCGCCGTGCTCGGCCCCACCATCTCCGCCGCCGCCTACGAGGTCGGGCCGGAATTCTCCGATCGCTTTGTCGCAGCGGATTCGTCGAATGCGCGCTTCTTTACCCCGTCGGCGCGCGCCGGGCATTCGATGTTCGATCTTCCCGGCTACATCGTCGCGCGGCTTGAAGCAGCCGGCGTCAGGGCGGTCGGCAATCTCGCTCTTTGCACTTATGCCGACGAGGCGCGTTTTTATTCCTACCGCCGCGCCACGCATCGCGGCGAACCCGACTACGGGCGACTGCTGTCTGCAATTACACTTGCCGACGTGTAGGGCCTCGCGCGCCAATCACGCGACATTGAAATCTGTCGTCACGCGCCGGTTCTGCCTGCAGGCGCGGGCGTGGACGCGACTCTTCTCTAAAATCGGGCCGAACAGTGGAGCAAATATCCAACCATTGACGTGCTTTGGTCTTCGCCGAGGCGTTTCTTCAACCGAACTGACCGAAACAGACGCCGATCCGCCTTGTCGGAAAACCTGGTGAATTATTGCGCGGAGGCCGTGATGAGGCGAAGCAAACTTAAGAAGATAGCCTTGGCGGCCGCTTTGGCGGCGTCAGTGGCGGCGAGCGCTCCCACGTTCGCACTTGCGCAGAGCGATCTCATGGAGACGCTCTCCTCGCAGGTACTGACCGGCAATTATGCGGCGAGTCGCGCGACCGTCGCAAAGCTCGAAGCGCTCGGGATCGGCGCGATCTCGATCGGCAGCGAAATGGTCACGCTCGTAGATCTCTTGGTGATGATCGACGCCACGGAGCAGGGTCAGCTCGATCGCGTCCAGTTCGCGAGCTACCTCGATGCGATTGCCAAGAACACCGCCGAGGCGGCCTACCTTCCCGCAGACGCTGCCGACTGAGGTTCCGCCTCCCGGGCCGGCGGGGCTAGCGCATCCAGGTGATGCCGCTAGCCGGCGTCGTTTGCGCCGCTTCGAGCACGGCAAGGGGCGCGCCGTAGCGTCTCATGGCTTCCGTGTAGTTCGCCGTGCCGACGTCGTCGGTTGCGCGATGGAAGCCGAGCCGGCCGGAGAGCCGCCTGTCGGTCCCCGCGTAGAACATGACGGTGCAAGCGCTGGCGCAGTCGCCGCTCACGATCGTGGTCAGTCCTGTTTCGCGGATCATCTCGGCCATGTAGGACGCGGCGGCGACGAGTCCGCCGGGGCTTTCAAGCACGATCGCGTGTGCGCCCTCCCCAATCAGCCGTGACAGCTTGAGGGGGTCGGTGGCGCCGATCCGTCCGCTCATCGTGATCGTATCGCCGCGGAGCACGAAGTCGGCGGCCTTGGCGCGGGCGGCAAGCCCGAGAAGAACCGGCAGTGCGAGAGCCAACGTGCGGATCATCCGGTCCGTCCTCCTGGCGGCAGGCGGACGGTAAATCGATCGGCACCGGTTCTGTAAAGAATTCGCTTAAATTGTCCCTAATTCCCTGAAGCTCGTTGCGAGTGCGGCTGCGGGCGGGCGGCCGGGTCAGCCGGCAGATCCGTCAAGGAAGCGCAGGACAGAGGGCCAGTCCTGGAACTGCGTCTGGACGTCGCCACCCCAGCCCCAGTTGGCCTTGTAGCCGAAGCGCGCCGCGTCCAGCACCTGTTCGGGCGTGTAGATGTCGTCGGCGGCGACGTTCTCGCCGTGACAGACGTACCAATAGATGGCGTGAGCGACCGCGGTCGCGCCGGCGACGTTGCTCTGGTTTCCGACATCGAGAGGGGCGATGTCCCAAGGCTCGCCCCAATGCGCGATCACGGCCGGACGAGAGATCGAGCAGTGTACCCAGATCGAGCCCGGCGCCCCGGAGAATTCGGGAACCTGGACGTCCTCATACCGAGGCTCCTCGTCGGGTCCGATTTCCACTTCGACCTGTGCGTAGAGCGAAGTCAATTCGTAGACGACTCCGGTCGAAGTGGCGGCCTTCCTCATGACGCTTACGACCTTCTCGAAGCCGCAGACGCCCATATGGCAGCGTTCGCGCAGGATGGTGCCGGGCGCATGGTCTTCTGCCCAGCCGGTTGGCTCTGCGTTCGACGGCGGCGCGACCTGCGCTCCCATTGCGGCGAAATCTTCGACCGCCTGAGTGAGGACCTCGGCGATGCATGAAGCGTCCGCTCCGCATCGGCCGCGCCGCCGCATCGTCTCCCGCGCAGTGGCCAGCGCCTCGCGCCTGTGGCCGGCCCTCTTCAGCGACCGGTAGGCTTTGGTATAGAGCCGGTCGAGCGCCGACAGCGCCGCGTCGCCGCAAATAGCGATCTCGTCCGGCGTGCTGGCCTTGGCGCAATCGAAGCTCGGCCCTTCGTCGGCCGCCAGGGCCGGCGTCCCGCCAAATCCCGCGGCGAGCCCTAGCACCGCGAGGACGATCATCGGGCCTGATGGCATCGACACGTTGCGTCCATCCCCTGAGTTGACCGGCAGTGGAGGAAGCATGCCCGTTCGGGCCGAGAAGGAAAAGGCGGCGTAAACCATGCCGGCGTGTCGCAACGGCGCTTTCCTGTCGTTTTCGCCGCAGTTGTCGAAAAAGGTCGCACCTGCGCGGTGCCGCGGTTGTGAAGCTTTTGTGCCATTGCTAAAAGGCCCCGCGCCCCGCCTTCTTCGGGGGCTGTGCGACGGGCCGGCAGGGTGCCCGGGGACTGCCTGGAAAGATGAAGATCGTCGCCGGGAACTCCAACGAAACCCTCGCCCGGGCGATCGCCCACTATCTTCAGATCGACCTCGCCCAGGCAGCCGTGCGCCGCTTCGCCGACCAGGAGATCTTCGTCGAGATCCAGGAGAACGTGCGCGGCGAGGACGTGTTCGTCGTGCAGTCGACGAGCTTTCCCGCGAACGACAACCTGATGGAGCTCCTGATCATCATCGACGCGCTCCGTCGCGCCTCGGCGCGACGGATCACCGCGGTGATCCCCTATTACGGCTACGCCCGGCAGGACCGGAAATCGCTTGGCCGCACGCCGATCTCCGCCAAGCTCGTCGCCAATATGGTCACTACGGCGGGTGCCGACCGGGCGCTGACGGTCGACCTGCATGCCGGGCAGATACAGGGCTTCTTCGACATACCCACAGACCACCTGTTCGCCGCCCCGGTCTTCGTGCGCGATATCGCCGAGCGCTACGACCATAACCATCTCATGGTGGTCTCTCCCGACGTCGGCGGCGTGGTGCGCGCGCGTATCGTCGCCAAGCGCATCGATGCGTCGCTTGCCATCGTCGACAAGCGACGCGAGCGCCCCGGCGAATCGGAAGTGATGAACGTCATCGGAGACGTGGAGGGTCGCGCCTGCCTGCTGGTCGACGACATCGTCGATTCCGGCGGCACCCTTTGCAACGCCGCTGACGTGCTGCTCGACCGCGGCGCCACCTCGGTCGCCGCCTACATCACGCACGGCGTCTTGTCGGGCGGCGCGGTTGCGCGCATTACCGCCTCCAAGCTGACCGAGCTCGTCATCACCGACTCCATCGAGCCGACGAGCGCGGTGCTCTCCGCGCGCAATATCCGCATCGTTTCCATCGCCGCGCTGCTCGGCGAGGCGGTGAGCCGCACGGCGCTGGAGAAATCGGTGTCGAGCCTGTTCAACTAGGTCGGACTCTTGCGAAGCCTTGGGGCGCCTGATACATCAAAGCATGTCGGGCAAGAAAATCCGATTTAGAATCAAGGTTCTATTGTTCTTCATCACGCCTGCGGCCGGAACTCCTCCGGCGGTGTTTGGAGCGGGTTGATCAAGGGGGTGTCCCGCTGACGAACATCCGCGTGCATGAAGGCGACCTGCACGACCTGTCGGCTTATAGCGGCGAGGTCGCGGTCGATACCGAGGCGATGGGGCTGAAGCCCGGCCGCGATCGGCTCTGCGTCGTACAGCTTTCGCCGGGTGACGGCACGGTCGACGTGGTCCACATCGCCAACGGCCAGACAAGCGCCCCCAATCTCGGCCTGCTCCTCACCGATCCCGAGATCACCAAGATCTTCCACTTTGCCCGTTTCGACGTGGCGATGCTGAAGCACTCGCTTGGCATTTCCGTATCGCCGGTCTGGTGCACCAAGATCGCGTCGCGGCTCGTCCGCACCTACACCGACCGTCACGGCCTCAAGGAGCTGGCGCGCGAGATCCTCGGTTTCGAGATATCCAAGCAACAGCAATCCTCCGACTGGGGCGCGGAGAAGCTGACCGACGCGCAGCTCGAATACGCGGCCTCCGACGTGCTTCATCTGCATGCGATCAAGGCGGCGCTGGAAGCCCGGCTCATCCGCGAAGGGCGGCTAGAGCTCGCCGAATCCTGCTTCGGTTTCGTCCCGGTGCGGGCCGAGCTCGACCTCCTCGGGTGGGAAGGCGAGGACATTTTCTCCCATTCCTGAGAAGAGCCGGATTCGCGCCGGGCTTGCGGGCGCCCCCAAATCACCACACTCTCGCGCGCAAACCGGTTCGGAATGACGGATTTGGACATGGCCATATCGGCCTCCTGGCAGGCGGTGAGCCCTGATCGCGGCGCCCGGCTCAGGGCTTTCGCGGCGGCGCGCCGCCACAGCTGGCTGGTTCGCGTCCTGCGCGTGCTCCTGCCACTCCTGGGAGTGGCGTCGGTGGCGGGCTTTGTGGTGGTGACGCGGCTGGCGATGCCGGCCGCCCTCGATCTCGACGCGGCGCGCCTCACCGTCACCCCTAACTCCATCATCATGGACCGTCCGCACCTGACCGGCTTCGATCGTAACCATCGCGAATATTCGGTGGTCGCGACGCGTGCCATCCAGCCGATGTCGACGCCGGGCAGGGTGCGGCTCGAAAACATCGAGGCCAAGCTCGAGTCCGCCGACGGGACGATGACGACGATCACCGCCGAAGCCGGCGACTACGATCACGCCAAGGATACGATCAAGCTTCTCGGCGCGGTCGTCGTGCGGTCGCCCAACGGTCAAACTCTGAACCTGACCGACGCGGACGTGGACTTCGGCGCGGGCACGTTGGTCTCGGAGAATCCGGCGACGATTGGAATCGGAGAAAGCCACGTGAGCGGCAAGCGGTTCTCCGCGACGGAAGGCGGCAAGGTCGTGGTTCTCGAAGGCGACGTGCGCACCTTGCTGGTGCCGCCGAAGAATGCGCCGGCGACGACCGCGTCAACGGGCGAGTAAGGGCGCGATGCGAACCGGGACCTTCGCCGTCGTCGTGCTCGCGTTCGTGATGTGTGCGGCAGGTGGCGCGCGCGCTCAGAATTTCGGTACGGCATTCGGCGGCTTCAGTAGCGGCTCCGACAAGCCGATCCAGATCGAGGCCGACCGGCTCGAAGTGCGCGACGCGGAGAAGCTCGCGATCTACTCCGGCCATGTGCGCGTGCTTCAGGGCGGTGCGCTGCTCGAGGCGCCCGTGCTTCGTGTCTTCTATACGAAAGATTCGGAGCAGGGCTCTACGGCAGGGGCAACGCAAAGCTCCATCGCCGGCTCGCAGGTGTCGCGGCTCGAGGCGGGTCCGGGCGTCACCGTGCGCTCCGGCGATCAGGTGGCGACCGCCGACCAAGCCGTGTTCGAGATGGCGACTGATCTCGTCACCATGACTGGCAACGTGCTTCTGACGCAGGGCGAGAACGTTGTTCGCGGCGAGCGCCTGGTTGTCAATCTAACCACGAAGATAGGGCGCATGGAGGGCGGCCGCGTGCAGACGTTGATCACGCCGAGCGAAAGCCGCCAATGAGCACGTCGCGGCGAAGGACACTGTTTTGAACAAGCACGAAGCAGGAAGCCTTCAGGACCAGGGTGCCGTCGCGCCGCCGGGCCAGGATTGGCTCGTTGCGCGCGGACTCCGTCGCTCCTTCAAGGGCCGCCTCGTCGTAGAAGACGTTTCGCTGGCGCTTCGGCGCGGCGAGGTGGTGGGCCTGCTTGGTCCGAACGGCGCCGGGAAGACCACAGTCTTCTACATGATCACCGGCTTGATCCGCGCTGATGGCGGCAGCATCGAGCTCGACGGCTTCGACATCACGCATCTGCCGATGTACCAGCGCGCGCGACTCGGCGTCGGTTATCTGCCGCAGGAGGCATCGATCTTTCGTGGCTTGTCGGTGGAAGACAATATCCGCGCGGTGCTTGAGATCGTGGAGCCTGATCGTGCGCTGAGGGAAGAAGATCTCGACGCGCTGCTTCAAGAGTTCCACATCATGCACCTCAGGAAGGCGCCGGCGATTTCGCTCTCGGGCGGCGAGCGGCGACGTTGCGAGATCGCGCGTGCGCTTGCCTCGCGGCCGGTCTTCATGCTGCTCGACGAGCCGTTTGCCGGCATCGATCCGATCGCCGTCGCCGATATCCAGGGCCTGGTGCGCCACCTCAAGCGGCGCGGCATCGGCGTCCTCATCACCGACCACAATGTGCGCGAGACGCTGGGTCTGATCGACCGCGCCTACATTCTTCACGCAGGGCGGGTGATGAGTGAAGGGACCGCGGAAGAGATCGTCGACGACGCGGAAGTCAGGCGCGTTTACCTCGGAGAGCGCTTCAGGCTTTGACTCCGCCAAAAGGGGCGCTAAGTTGCACTGCAATATGACGGGCAGGTGAAAGGGTAGGGAAGCCCTTTGCCCGTTGGTGGGGCAGCGTCATGGCTCTTTCGGCCAAGCTTCAGCTTCGGCAGACCCAGTCCCTCGTCATTACGCCGCAGCTCATGCAGGCGATCCGGCTCCTACAGATGTCGGGGCTAGAGCTTGAGCGTTTCGTAGCGAGCGAGCTTGAGCAAAATCCGCTTCTGGAATCGAGCGAAGGCGAGCCGGCCGCGCCGGACGAAGCGGAGGTCGCAGCCTCCGCGACCGAGGCCGCTGCTCCTGAGGACGTCGCAGTTGCGGAGGTCGATGCCGATCCGGCCGATGTCTTCCCGGAAGATGTCCCGCCGTCTCTCGGTCAAGCGTCCACGTATTCAAGCCGCGGCGTTGGCCCCGGTGGCGGAAGCCTTGACGGTTTTGGCATCGACCAGAGCCTTCCGGCGACGGAGAGCCTCGAGGCCTTGCTGGCGCGAACGATCGATGCGGTGTTTTCCAACGCGCCGGCCGATCGCGCCATTGCGCTCGCATTTCTCGCCGAGCTCGACGAGGCGGGATATCTGACGGCCACGACCGAGGCGATCGCCTCGCGCCTCGGCATCCCGCCGGCCGACGTCGAGCGCGTGCTCGAGCGCTGCCAGGCGCTCGCGCCGACCGGGACCTTCGCCCGCTCGCTCGCCGAGTGCCTCGAATTGCAGCTCGCCGAGCGCAGCCTGCTCACGCCGGCGATGCAAACGCTGCTCGCCAATCTCGACCGCCTCGCTGCCGGTGACCGCGCCGGCCTCGCGGCGCTTTGCGGTGTCGGCCGCGATGGTATCGACGCGCTCGTCGCGACGTTGCGCGCGCTCGACCCGAAGCCGGGCCTCGCTTTCTCGCACGATCCGGTGCGGACGCTGGTGCCCGACGTCTTCGTGCGTTCGGCGCCGACGGGCGGTTGGATCGTCGAACTGAACGACGAGGTGCTGCCGCGGCTTCTCGTCAACCGCACCTACTACGCCAAGATCGTGACGCGGGTCAGCGGCGAGACCGAGAAGAAGTATCTCGCCGATTGCCTGCAGAAAGCGAGTTGGCTGGAGAAGAGCCTCGACCAACGTGCGCGCACGGTGCTCAAGGTGGCGACGGAGATCGTCCGCCGCCAGGAGGGGTTCCTCAAGGACGGCGTCGCGTATTTGAAGCCACTCAATCTGCGCATGGTTGCCGACGCTCTCGGCATCCACGAATCCACGGTCAGCCGCGCCGCCGCCAACAAGACGATCGCGACGCCGCGCGGGATTTTTGAGTTCCGCTATTTCTTCACTGGCTCGATTGCCGCCACCTCCGGGCGCGAGGCGCATTCCGCGGAAGCCGTGAAGCATCGAATCCGCAAACTGATCTTGGAGGAGCCGGCCAATGCCGTACTCTCCGACGACGCCATCGTGGCGATTCTTTCGCGCGAGGGAATCGACATTGCCCGGCGAACGGTCGCGAAGTACCGGGAGATCATGCGGATCGGCTCCTCGGTCGAGCGGCGGCGCGAGCGCCGGCTCAAGGAAGCTTCCTAGCGATATCGGCGGCGCCCTTTCCTGCGGCGTCCCGGCCCTCAGTCCAATTCGGTTTGACTTGGCGGAGCGACGCGCGTACAGGTCCGCCGCGCTGAACGATCCGGCCATCGGAAGCACACTATGAGCCTGAGGATAGCCGGTAAGAATTTCGATATTGGGCAGGCGCTACGTTCCCGCATCGACGAGACCGTGACCGGCACCGTGCAGAAGTATTTCGATCGCGGCTATTCGGGCCAGATCACGCTGTCGAAGAGTGGGCATGTGTTTGAGACCGAACTCGCCCTGCATCTCGATTCGGGGGTCGTGTTGGAAGTTCACGGGTCTGACGTGGACGCGCATGCGAGTTTCGACCAAGCCGCCGAGCGGCTGGCGAAGCGGCTCAGGCGTTACAAGCGTCGACTTAAAGAGCATTGACGCGGGCGCTTCTGGCGTCTCGCTCTCGTTTCTGTTCAGGGTAACATGATGGATCTCAGCGACCTCCTGTCCTCCGAAGCCGTGCTTCCATCCGTGCACGCGCAGTCGAAGAAACAGGTGCTGCAGGAGGTCTCCGCCACCGCTGCGCGGCTTACCGGGTTGGCGGAGCGCGAAATCTTCGACACGCTTTTGCGGCGCGAGCGCCTGGGCTCAACGGGGGTGGGGCAGGGCGTTGCCATTCCGCACGGGAAATCGGCCGCACTCGACCGCCTGTTCGGCGTTTTCGCGAAGCTCGCCCGTCCGGTTGAGTTCGATTCCGTCGACGACCAGCCGGTCGATCTCGTCTTCGTGCTGCTTGCACCCGAAAGCGCCGGCGCAGATCACCTGAAGGCGCTGGCGCGGGTGGCCCGCGTGCTGCGCGATCCGGAGATGGCGGAGAAGCTCCGCGGCGCGGAAAACGCCGACGCGATCTTCGCGATCCTGACCACGCCGGCCGCGGCTTCGCACGCCGCCTAGCAAAAGGGCCCCGAACGGGGCCCTTTGTCGTTGTCGGTTCCTAGCCCGAATGATCGCGCCTAATGCACGCTCACTGTCTCGAGGTCGTTCTCATGGGCGCTGGCGATCGCGGCTGCCTTTGAATCGGTCAGCATGATCGGCTGCCCGGCCGCGGAGAGAAGCGCCCAAAGGCTCAGTCCGGGCGTCAACTCGGGCGCCTGCGGGAACAGCTCCTTCACCTCCTCGGAGCGTACTGGCCGGAGATAGGCGATCTGAC
>Ga0307442_1001823_pt1 | contig 10488 bp, 10 predicted proteins | sample SalMarWE160430MG_FD_202143 | JGI IMG/M metagenome (GOLD analysis project Ga0307442, IMG submission 202143) | Salt marsh sediment microbial communities from the Plum Island Ecosystem LTER, Massachusetts, United States - WE1604-30 | ecosystem: Environmental > Aquatic > Marine > Intertidal zone >... | reverse complement strand
GTGACCGTAACCCCGGCAATGACCATCTCGGACCGGGAAAACCAGTATATGCGGGATGCTTCTATCGCCATACTGCGGAAAATCGGCGTGGAAACGGGCGGCTCGAACGTGCAGTTTGCCATGCATCAGGAGTCAGGCCGTATCGTCGCAATCGAAATGAACCCCCGGGTGTCGAGAAGCTCAGCACTCGCATCGAAGGCAACCGGCTTCCCCATAGCAAAGATTGCAGCAAAGCTTGCTGTCGGATATACGCTTGATGAAATACCGAATGACATAACAGAGAAGACTCCTGCTTCCTTTGAGCCGGTTATCGATTACGTGGGCGTCAAGATGCCGCGTTTCAACTTTGAAAAATTCCCGGGTGCCTCATCTGAGCTTTCCATACAGATGAAATCGGTTGGCGAGGTGATGGCCCTTGGTAGGACATTTTTAGAGGCGGTATTCAAGGGCCTCAGGGCGCTCGAGAATGCGAACGCCTGGTACACGGTAGCAGGAAACACAGGCACCGATGATATCCTCTCGTATATATCGAAGCAGAGACCGGACCGGATTCCGTTCATCGTCGAAGCTCTGAGACGGGGAATAAGCGAGGGGGAAATACACGAGCGTACGAGCATCGACCCCTGGTTTATCAACATGTTCAAAAAGGCATCCGACCTGATGAATCGTATACAAAATAATTCGCCGGAAAGGGGGACCCTGCGCCGGGCAAAGGAAGCCGGATTTTCAGACGAGCTCATCGGCCATTTGCGAAATACAACCGGAGACAGTATCCGAAACCTCAGAAAAAAGCATAAAATCCTGCCCGCCTACAAGATGGTCGATACATGCGCCGCCGAATTCGAAGCCTTCACGCCATACTTCTACTCGAGCTACGACAGGGAAGACGAAACGATTGTCACGGACAGGGAAAAGGTGCTCATACTGGGGAGCGGGCCCAACCGCATCGGCCAGGGCATTGAGTTTGATTACTGCTGCGTACAGGCATCCTTCGAGCTGAAGGCCCTTGGGTATGAAACCATAATGGTAAACAGCAATCCGGAAACGGTCAGTACCGACTACGACACCTCGGATCGCCTCTACTTTGAGCCGGTTACGTTCGAAGACGTGATGAACATCATCGAAAAGGAAAAGCCCGTTGGCGTCATTGTGCAGTTCGGCGGGCAGACGCCGCTCAACATGACGACAAGGCTCGAGCAGAACGGCGTGCGGATTCTCGGCACATCAACAAAATCCATTCACCGGGCGGAATCGAGGGAGGAATTTTCGGTACTGGTCGAAGAACTCGGTCTCAGGCAGCCGCCGAACGGCACGGCGAAGAGCGAAATAGAGGCGATCGATATTGCGAAATCCGTGGGATACCCGGTGCTCGTGAGGCCATCATTCATACTCGGCGGCAGCAAGATGGCCATTCTGTACGATGAGCAGAGTCTGAAACAGTACCTTTCGAAGGAGCAATCACTTTCGGTGGACAATCCCATCCTCATTGATCGGTTTTTAGAGGACGCCTTCGAGTACGATATCGATGCGGTCTCGGACGGCATACGGGTGGTACTAGGCGGTGTTATGGAGCATATAGAGGAGGCTGGGGTTCACTCGGGTGATTCTGCGTGCGCCATTCCCCCGGTTAAATCAAAAAATGAGTGGATAGAGGAGATCAAGCGCCAGACGAGGGTTATTGCAAAAACTCTCGAAGTTGTCGGCCTTATAAATATTCAGTTTGCCGTGCAGAGGAACCTCGTATATGTGATCGAGGTCAACCCGCGTGCCTCGCGCACCGTTCCGTTCGTATCCAAGGCCACGTCATTTCCGCTTGCGCGGGTCGCCACGGCACTCATGATGGGAAAAACACTCGAAGAGTTGGGTATCACAAGCGACCTGGACGTCCACTATGTTTCGGTCAAAGAGTCGGTTCTGCCGTTCAACCGCTTTCCGGGAACCGACCCGCTGCTCGGACCCGAGATGCGCTCGACAGGCGAGGTTATGGGAACGGGCGCTTCTTTCGGTGAAGCATTCTACAAGGCTGAGCTCGGCGCGAATACGCCGCTTCCGGTAAACGGCGTTGTTTTCATAAGTGTACACGACAGCGATAAGGAAACGATACTGCCGGTTGCCAAGAAACTCAGCGAGCTCGGTATCAAGATAACAGCCACGAGCGGTACGGCCTCTTTTTTGTGGCAGCACGGCATATGGTCTGATGTGCTCCAGAAGGTTCATGAAGGGCATCCGAATGTGCTTGATTATATTGAAAACGCGAAGATCGATCTTTTTATTAACACTCCCCTGGGGAAAGAATCGCAGATAGATGATTATACGATACGCCAGGCGGCGATTCGCCACGGCGTCGCCTATACAACGACCACATCTGCGGCAGTCGCCGCAGTCGAAGGGATCGGGGCGAAGCTGAACGGGCACATTTTCGTGCGCCACCTGCAGGAGAACCCCTTTATCTACTGATTCTGGACGCCTTTTCTCGTGGTCTCTCTCTGTTTTACAGGCGGGGACAGAAGGGACAGGATATACTTGTATGGATATGAAAGATAAATTAGCCGGATCAAAGATTGTCCTTCCGAATATAGAACTTGCCGGACACCGTATAAGTCGGCTCATTCTGGGAAACAATCCGATCTCAGGCGTAAGCCACTATTCCCGGAAACTCAGTCGATCTATGGAACGTTATTTTACCATGGAGACCGCAAAGGCCCTCCTCAGACAGTGTGAGGAGCACGGAATCACGGCGTTTCAGGGGAGAGCCGACCGCTGGATTTTTCATCTTCTCCGTGAGCACAGGGAGGATGGGGGCCATCTCAAGTTCATCTGCCAGACCGCGAGTGAGATGGAGGACATTGGCGCCAATATACGTCTGGCGGTAAAAGAGGGGGCGATAGCCGTTTATCACCACGGAACGCAAACGGACAACTACTGGAACACGGGAAGGATAGAAGAGGTGCGGGAAATTATGAAAACGGCGCGGGACCTTGGAGTCGCAGTCGGCATCGGTAGTCATAAACCTGAAGTAATCGAGTACATCGAGGAAAAGGGATGGGATGTTGATTTCTATATGGCAAGTTTCTATAATGTGTATAAAAGGATCAGCGGCTGGAAAAAAAGCTATATCATAACCGGTATTGTGACCGAGGACTGTTTCGAGGATGAGGACCGTGACAGAATGTGTGGAACTATACAAAGCGTATCAAAGTCGTGTCTTGGTTTCAAGATACTTGCAGCAGGAAGGAACTGTAAAACCCCAGGATATACGGAAAAGGCGTTCAAGTATGCATTTAGCAGTATAAAACCGATTGATGCAGTGGTCGTCGGAATGTTTCCAGGGAACAGGGACCGCGATCAGATCAGTGAAGATACGTTACTTACGCTTCGGTATGCGGGAAGCTGATTACCGGCATCGCCTGCAATCGGTAAAATTTCAGCCGTAATACTCAATAGTATACTCGTAGGTGTGCAGGAGTCCCGGATAGCTTGTTTCAACCAGGTTGACGATCTTGTTCATGACGGATTCGAGCAGAGGCTTGTTGTTGGACACGTACACAAGGCCGAGTACCGCTTCTTGAGCCCTGTTCAGACGGTCGATTTCCGATATGGAAGCCCTGAATTTCGACCAGATCCTGTCTTTAAGGCCTCTGATAATACGCCTCTTGTCTTTCAGTGAGGCTGCCTGCGGGATTCGTAACTCTATCTTGGATACCAGAACTTTCATGACCATTCCCACCTGTCAAGAAGAACTCTCTTTCGGTAGCTTCAGCTGTTCGTATTGCCCGGAAAACTAATTTTCAGATAGTCAGCTTTTAAGTAACTTCGAAAAAGTTACAGTTTGATACTCAGCAGCAAAGCGGCTTTCCCCAAGGGGACTTGCGCCGCTTTTATTTCGAAGAAGCAATACACTCTTTCAGTTCGGTGAAAATATTACTGTCACCTGCAATAACATTCAAATGGCCGTCGACATGCGTGATGTCGAGCACAGCACCCGATTTCTCTGCAATAAGGGCGGCGGCAGCGATATCCCACTCATTCACCCAGTGCTGAATATATGCATTTACCCTTCCGCACGCGAGATAGCAGAGGTCAAGCGCAGCAGAACCGAAAAACCGAATCTTTTTTACCCGTTTCGATATTTTCTGAAATATACGGGTGCCGTCCTCAAGGCTCTGCGCCTTGAAAAATCCGCCTGATATGACAACTTCTTCCAGTTGAGTGACCGTGTGCTTTCGAATGGGGGTATCATTTAAATAAGAGCCTGCGTGATCGGCGGAGAACATTTCGTTCCGCACGGGGTCGTACACTGCACCGGCAACATATTTTTCATTATTTTTAAATGCGATGGAGGTGCAGTAATGCGGTATGCCCATAAAGTAGTTTACGCTCCCGTCCAGTGGATCGATTACCCAGTTTCCGTCATCAGCCTCATCAACCCTGCCGCTTTCCTCGCAGATAAACCCATGTGCGGGGTATTTTTTCCTGATCGATCTTTTCATGAGATTTTCGGTTGCAACATCGACATCGAGCTTTATATCGTGTGCATATGAAGAGGTTACCGATACCGCATTTCGTTTAAATCGGTCTAAAAGGTATAGCCCAGCCTCTCTCGCTGTTTCCACGCATGTGGTATAAAGATCGTTTTTACCTGTACGTACGCTCATCAAGTGATCCTCTGAGGTGCCCAATTTTCCCCTTGAAAATCCTGCCGTGGTATGAAAGTTCTTGGTTAAATATGGTGAAAATCTCCGTATCATTCAAGACAAAGTTGTAATCTGAGTGTTGATTTATTTCGAGTGTCATAATATATTGACATGTGTACTGTTCCCCGGTATTATTTTCATCGGCGTACCCTGAGCACGTGAGAAAAAAATAAGAACAACGCCCATCACTCAAACTGTTGTGAGCGGGTACTGCACATATTCAGAGGCTGTACGGTGAAATTTGAGCTTTGCATATTTGATCTTGACGGCACAATCGTGGATACGCGAAGAGACCTGACCACTGCGGTCAATTCAGTGCGAGCCAGCTACGGCCTGCCGGAAATGAGTATGGAGGAGGTAACCGGCTATGTCGGTGACGGGATAGTCAAACTGGTCGAGCGCAGCCTTCCGGATAACGGTATCGATATCGACAAGGCGGTTTTACTTTTTAAAGAGGCGTATAAAGCCCATCTTCTGGATACAACCAGATCCTATCCGGGTATTAAAGAGGTTCTTTTACAGCTGGATAGCTGCTACTCTGCGCTTCTCACAAATAAACCATATCAACTGACAAAGGCGATTACGGACAGTCTTGATTTTACCGGTTTTTTTTCTCTCATTGTCGGCGGTGACACACTCGAGAGGAAAAAGCCTCATCCGGACGGAGTGGAATATATATTGAAAAAAAGCGGTGCAGACCGAAGAAATACGGTTATGATCGGTGACGGCAAGAACGACATTCTCGTAGCGCACGCGTCGGGAATTTCATCGGTATATGTGAAGTACGGTTTTACCACTATTCGCGATTTTGATGGTCATGGACCGGATTTTACAGTGGACAGCGCATCTGAGCTGCTCGCAATACTTAAATAGAATGAAAAATGAAATCATGCATAAAAGGCGTCTAAAAAAGCCATAAATATTTGAATTAAAAAAAACAATGTTTGATAATTGATAAAGATACCGGTTGTTCTCTGTGTGAAGCAAGCGGTTGAATGAGGGGGGAGAGGTATATGGCCGGAGAAGTTTTACAGAAAATCAGGAAAAAAGAAACCGAGGCGCAGGATATAATAAATAGATCGAAAGAAGAGGCTCAGACGGCGCTCGAACATGCTGCTGAGGGAAAAAAGAAACTCATTGATGAAAAGGATGCACTGCTTAAAAAAGAGGAAGTCCGTATCAGTCAGAGATATGAAGAGGAGGCCTCGAAGGTTTTAAAAGAGATTGCTCATGAAGAGGAAGAGCAGATCGAGAGGATAGATTCGATGTGCGGCAAAAACCTCTTGAAGGTCGTTGAGTACATTACAGAGGAAATAGTGAAGGAATGAAACATGGCTCTTGATCCTGTCTGCAAAGTTGAAATCACCGCGCATAACAGCGTTATCGATTCGATGCTGGACGACTTGCAGTCGCTTTCCGTTATTCAGATCGACCCGCACGGGATTGAACGGTGGGAAAGCGACAAGGAGTGTATTCAAAAAACAGGTGAGCATATCGATGAATTGAAGCAAGAGCTCGCCATTGTCGGTAAGGCGATTTCTTTTCTTGATGCGCATGCTCCCAGGATAAGTATTCTGCAGAAGCTTTCAATGCAGCCTGATGAGTTTACAAAGGATGAGCTTGAACGATTCTCCCGGAAAAAGGATGTTCAGACCGTCAAGGAAAAAGCTCTGGGTGCAGAGGAAAGGCTTGCAGAGGTTGAAAGCGGTCTCAGGGATTATACCTCCAAAGTAACTGAGCTTGCACCGATTATTAACTTCAGGGCTTTGTTGAGCAGTATCAACACTGTGGGAACAGTGCGGATGGTTATTGCGCGGCTTGAAACAGAGGCCTTCCAGAAATTTTATGACGATTTAGACGAAGACCTCGTTGTCGTTGAAGAGATATCCACCGTATCGAGGGTTGGGGATTCCAGTCTGCTGAATGATGAACAGCAGGAGGAATTTTCAGCAATTCACAAACCGGAAAGTGCGGTCTATTTTGGCATCGTTTATCACAGTGAAGCAGCGCAGGTTGTTGAGCAGCTTGAAAAACAGTACAGATTCGAACCGTTATCGTTTCCCGATATGGATCAAACTCCGGCAGAGGCAATCAAATCCCTTCTTGCCGAAATACTCAAGTTGAAAGTGAAAAGAGATACGCTTTTATCTCAGGCTTCCGATATTGCGGCCGAAATCAGGATGCTCCGCGTGTATAGTGATTATCTCGAGACTGAGCTTGAAAAGGAGAACGCCAAAGAACGTTTTTTCTACACACGAGAGGTTTCAGTGATCCAGGGCTGGCTGAAAAAGCGGGACCTTGCCCTCCTCGAGAAGACAGTCGGGGCGTATAAAGAAGCGCATATTACCCAGATTGAAAAAAAGGAGGCTGAGGTGCCGCCTGTTGCGTACAGGAACAATAATCTCGTCTCTCCCTTCGAAATCATAGTCAACCTCTATTCCCCGCCAAATCACCGGGAGGTTGACCCCACACCGATTCTTGCTCCCTTCTATGCGCTGTTTTTCGGGATATGCCTCACAGAGGCCGGATACGGGCTTGTGATTGCAATTATTTCTCTAATCGGGATGAACCTGATAAAAACCAATAACGGCTTCAAGAAGTTTCTCAGGCTTTTTCTGGTACTCGGCGTTTCGACATTTGTTATCGGTGCACTGATCGGCACCGTATTCGGAATCAATTTCGATCTGCTTCCCCAGAAGCTGGCGTGGCTGCGCGAGGCACGCTACAAGATAATGCTGTTTGATTCGGGCAAGGATGTGCTCACCTTCTTTGCGCTCTCTCTGTCCCTCGGTGTTGTGCACCTCATTACCGGGTATATTATCAAGATTTACATGCTTATCAGGGACGGCGAATGGATTGAAGCGGTGTGTGATCATCTGCCGTGGATATTTCTGCTTCTCGCGCCTGTGCCGAAGGTTCTGCAAAAATTCATGCCGGGAGCCCGGGGGACGCTCGACGTGCTGTTCTACGTGCTTCTTGCTCTATGGGCGGGTATAATTCTTCTCTTTTCCGAGAGGAGCTCGCTGAATCCGATTAAGAGGATCGGCAAGGGTCTTTTTACCCTGTACGGTGTGTCGGGTGTTCTCGGAGATGTTCTTTCCTATTCCCGGCTTCTCGCGCTCGGGCTGGCAACAGGCGTTATTGCCGGTGTTATGAATACGCTTGCCGGCATGGTGAAACAGATTCCTATTGTCGGTATCGTCGGTTTTGTGGGAGTTCTTATTGTGGGACATCTTTTCAACCTGTTTATAAGCGGGCTCAGTGCATTTGTGCACTCCATACGGCTTCAGTTCATGGAATTTTTCACAAAGTTTTATACCGGTGAGGGGGTGCTTCTCGAAACTTTTTCTGAAAAAAGAAAGTATACGCAGGTGAAACTGCAAAAAAATTGAGTTTGTAAATATATACAAGTTGCAAATTACACAGGAGGAAGGTATGAATCCAGGTCTTTATCTCGCCATTGCTGGTGCAGCGATTGCAGTAGCTCTTCCAGGCACAGGTTCAGCAAAAGGTATCGGCATTGTTGGCTCTGCCGCAGCAGGGGCTCTCAGCGAAGATCCCAAAAAGTTCGGTAAGTTTATTCTTCTCGTCGCCCTGCCGGGAACACAGGGAATTTACGGTTTTGTCATGGGCTTTTTGACGATACAAAAAATCGGATTACTGACCGGACAGGTTGTTCAGCTCTCAACGACACAGGGGCTGGAAGTCTTTTTCATGAATTTACCCATAGCAATTGCCGGTCTTTTCTCCGCGATCCACCAGGGAAAGGTGTGCGCCGGCGGGGTAAACCTCATATCCAAACAGGAAGGTGAAATGGGAAAAGCCCTCGTTATGGGTGTCCTCGTTGAATTCTATGCGGTTTTAGGGCTTCTTGTTTCAATATTCGTATGGCTGTTCTTGACATTTTGAGTGCAGCGTTGAAGAAGTGAAAAATTAACCCGACCGTGGAGTAATGTTATGTCTGTTGACGGGATTATAGATCGTATTCTTTCAGATGCGCGCGCGCAGGCTGAAGAAATACAGCACGGAGCACAGGAACGGGTATCTGCGCTCACTGAAGAGGGGAAGCGGGAGGCCGAGAAGTACTTCCAAACCCAGAGGCAGCGTCTGGAGGAAAAATACAGCAGGGAAATGGAGCATGCAGTACTGAATCGGAGGCTGCAGCAGAGGAAACAGGTACTGCAGGCGCGGCAGAAGTGGATGGATCGTGCATTTGAAGAAGCTTTCAAAAAACTGGTTGATCAGCCTGTTTCCGAGTACAGTTCATTGATCGGGGCCCTCATCCTCAGCGTATCGACTACGAAAGACGAGACCGTTGTTTTTGGTGAAAAGGGCGGGGAAAAGGATCCGAAAAAGATAATCGATGATTTGAACAGGGAATCGGACAATAATTTCAGTCTTGCCGGGGAACGCGGTTCCTTTCAGTGGGGATTTGTGCTCAAAAAAGGGAAGATTGAAACAAGTATGTCCATAGACAGTCTTTTCCGCTACAAGAGAAACGATCTGGAACAGAGGGCGTGGGAGCTTTTCAATGCAAGCTGAAAGCATCGAATTTGTCGAAGACAGCGAGTATGCCTATGCCGTCGGCCGAATCAGGGCGCTTGAAACAAGGCGAATCGATTCGGCTACGCTGAATTCGCTGATATCCGCACCTGAAGCCCGCTTTTTACCACTGTTCGTTGAATCGACGGGACTTGGCGGTGGAGATATTGGGAACAGCAGCATTCTCAGCAATCTCGAAGAGTCTTACAGCGAAACATTTGCCATGATCAGGGCCATGATTATTGAAGAAGAGATGAGGCGTTTGATCTCTCTCAAGTATGATTATGAGCTGCTGAAACTCATTCTGAAAGAGGAGAGAAAAAGCGGTGAAGTAGTTATTCCGATGGCCTTCCAGGAACGCTCCAACTACGGGTATCAGCACCTGAAATCAGCCCTCACAGAGGGGCGGGCAACGGAAACAGGTGAAATGCTGTTCGGAACGTACAGGCATATGTCGGGTTTGAGGGAATCTTCAGGCAGAGATATCGATATTGCCTGCGATATAGCCTATCATACAGAGCTCTTTGTGCTGCTCGACAGATGCAGAAACCCGTTTATTAAAAATTATTTTATCCGGTCGATTGATGCCAAGAACATTGTGACTGTTCTCAGGATAAAATCTCAGGGAAAGAAGCGATCGGAGTTGAGGGGAAGGCTTATTCCCTTCGGTTCCATCGACCAGGCGTACTTCGAAGAAGGCTTCGATCTCAATATCGATGGCTTTGCTGGGATTATTATTTTTTCACCCCTTGCATCGATTCTTTCGCAGGTAGATAAATCCGAAGATGAAGGGGACCAGATAGCCTGGATTGAAAGAAGTGTGGATGAGCATCTTTTACAATACCTGCGGGAGAGTGTATTCGTCACATTCGGGATCGAACCGCTTCTTGCGTTTTTATGGGAGAAAGAGATTGAAAATAAAAATCTGAGGACCATACTCATAGCCAGATTAAGCGGAGTGCCCACGCACATCATAAAAAAACAGATAAGAGGGCTTTATGGCAGCTAGTATAGCAGTCGTCGGTGAGGAGAGAAATATTCTTGGATTCAAGCCGTTTGGGGTTGATGTCCATCTGTCTCTTGATAAAGAGGGAGATACTGAAGAGTGGTTCCGAACTATAGTACGCAAGAAATACAAACTGATTCTTATCACCGACGGGATCGCCAGGAAACTGAAAGAGCAGATCGATGCACTGTGGGAACAGGATTTTCCAGTGGTGCTCACAATACGGAGCCTGGGGGAGGCCGAAGG
>Ga0307442_1001821_pt1 | contig 10491 bp, 5 predicted proteins | sample SalMarWE160430MG_FD_202143 | JGI IMG/M metagenome (GOLD analysis project Ga0307442, IMG submission 202143) | Salt marsh sediment microbial communities from the Plum Island Ecosystem LTER, Massachusetts, United States - WE1604-30 | ecosystem: Environmental > Aquatic > Marine > Intertidal zone >... | reverse complement strand
GGCGCCGTGTTGGGAGCGGTGTTCTTTGGCTGGCTCACCGACCGCTGGGGCCGCAAGAAGCTGTTCTTCATCACGCTTGCCGTCTATATGACGGCTACCGCCGCCACCGCCCTGTCCTGGAACCTTGTGAGCTTCGCACTCTTTCGCTTCCTGACCGGCGCCGGGATCGGCGGCGAGTACACGGCCATCAACTCAACCATCCAGGAGTTGGTGCCGGCGCGTGTGCGCGGCTGGACCGACCTCGTCATCAACGGCAGCTTCTGGGTCGGCGCCGCGGTGGGCGCGGGCGCCACCATCGTGCTGCTCGATCCAGCGGTGCTCGGCGACGACCTGGGCTGGCGCGCGGCGTTTCTGATCGGTGCCGCCTTGAGCATCGTCATCTTCTTCATGCGCTTGTGGATTCCAGAAAGCCCGCGCTGGCTCGTCATCCATGGGCGTTCGCGCGAGGCCGAGGCGGTGGTTGCCGGCATCGAGGCCAAATTCGTCGGGCATGGGCACATGCTCGCGCCGGGCCCGTTTCCCAAGATCCGCCTCATCGCGCGCTCGCACACACCGCTGTGGGATGTCGGGGCCACGCTGTTTCGCACCCAGCGCCGGCGCACGCTGGTGGGCTTGAGCCTCATGATGGCGCAGGCCTTCTTCTATAACGCCATCTTCTTCACGTACGCGCTGGTGCTGACCGAGTTCTACGCCGTGCCGGCGCCAAGCGTCGGCTGGTACATCCTGCCGTTTGCGGCCGGCAACTTCTTAGGACCCGTGCTGCTCGGCCGGTTGTTCGATACCATCGGGCGCCGGCCCATGATCACTTTCACCTATGCCCTCTCTGGCGTTCTGCTGGCGGCAACGGGCTACCTCTTCGCGCACGACTATCTGTCTGCAAGCGGGCTGACGGCCGCCTGGATGATCATCTTCTTCTTCGCCTCGGCCGCAGCAAGCGCCGCCTACCTCACGGTGAGCGAGACGTTTCCTTTGGAGATCCGCGCGCTGGCGATTGCCTTCTTCTATGCGGTCGGCACCGGCACCGGCGGCATCGTCGGCCCCTGGCTCTTGGGCGCACTGATCGAGTCGGGCTCGCGCCTGCGCGTGTTCGCAGGCTATCTCATCGGCGCGGTGCTGATGATGGCAGCGGCGGCGGTGGCGGCCCGCTGGGGCATCGCCGCGGAGCGCAAGCCTCTGGAATCAGTGGCCAAGCCGCTCGCCGCGACGCATTGAGGCAACGCTGCTGACGCGTTAGCGGGCGGGGGTCGTCACCTTGGCATCCACGTCGCGCAAGCCCACAGCCGCGCGCCCCTTCAGAAACGACCGCATCTGCGGCGCTGGCGCGGGTGGCGCCGCCGCCTCGGCGGAAACGACACCCATGTCAAAAGGGACGGCCTCGCCGTTGCGGCAGGTACGCTCGGCCTGGGTGGAGAGCGGGCCGAGACCATAGCGGTCGTGCAGGTGGTCGGGCTTGCGCCCGTAGCGCGTGCGCCAGTCGGCAACGAGTCCCGTCGCCTGCTTGCGTATGCCCTTCGCCGTGCCGCAGTAGATGTTCTGGTAGATGTCCTCGATCCACACGCGCTCGTACGGCGGTGCGTTGGCGACGGCCACCGAGATGAGCGCGAGCGCGCGCACCGGATCGGCCTTCATGTATTTGCCGCGCCACAACAGGTCGGCAAGGAAAGCCTGGGCGCCGGCGTGCCCCTTCTGGCTCAACACCGACAGCCAGTGCTTGGCATACGGCACGTCGCTCTCGATGCCCTCGCCGCGCAAGTAGAGCTTAGCGAGCTCGAACTGCGCGTCCTCGTCACGGAAGAACTGCGCCGCCTCGCGCAGGTATTCCGCTGCAATGCGCGGGTTGGACTTCAATCCCACCTCCGGCAGGCCCCTCATCAGGTAGCCGGCGATCTCGGTCATCGCCTTCGCCACGTAAGGCGCGCGCTGATCGTCGTCGGGATCGACGTCAGTGTGCTCCTCGGCCATCTTCAGATAGAGCTCATAGGCCTTGGCGTGATCGGTGAGCGGGCCGTTGTTGTCCGAATAGATGCGCGCCAGATAATAGGGCGCCAAGAACAGGTGGGCCTCGTTTGCATACTTGAGCGCCGGCACCGCGATCTCGTAGTAGCCGCCCTTGTAGGCGCCGATGCCCTGCTCCAGCGCATCCTGTGGCGAGCGATACTTCATAGACGCTGCACTCGCTGCCACCGCACTCAACGCAAGCAACAGCACTGCCACGAACCCACTGATTGTCTTGTTAAATGTCGGCATAACAGACCACTTCTGCTTTGGCGCCGGCATGGGTGACTGCGCCTTTGCGCGCAGGCCCCACGAGATCGGCATATTTGCGCAATGCTCCGCTCTGATAAGGATTGGGCGGAGCCTTCCAACGCTTGGCGCGGTCGGCAAGCTCGGCCGCGTCCACTTCAACGTCCAACGTGCCTTTTTCCGCATCGATACTGATGATGTCGCCGTCCTTGAGCAGGCCGATGGGTCCGCCGACGGCGGCCTCGGGACCGACGTGCCCAATGCAGAAGCCGCGCGTGCCGCCAGAGAAGCGGCCGTCGGTGATGAGCGCGACCTTGCCGCCGGCGCCCTGACCGTAGAGCGCGGCCGTCGTCGACAGCATCTCGCGCATGCCCGGTCCGCCTTTGGGGCCCTCGTAGCGGATGACGATGACGTCGCCGTCCTTGTAGTCGCGCGCTTCGACCGCACGGAAGGCGTCCTCCTCGCTCTCGAAGACACGCGCGGGCCCGCGGAACTGCAGATTCTTCATCCCAGCGACCTTCACGATCGCGCCTTCGGGCGCGAGCGAGCCTTTGAGGCCCACCACGCCGCCGGTCGGCGACAGCGGATTGGAGACGGGATAGACGACCTTCTGGTCTGTGTTGAATTGCACGCTTTCCAGATTCTGGCGCATGGTGCGGCCGGTGACCGTCATGCAGTCGCCGTGCAGCAGGCCGCCATCGAGCAGCGCCTTCAGAACCTGCGGCACGCCGCCGATGTCGTAGACGTCCTTGGCCACGTACTTGCCGGCGGGCTTCAGGTCGGCAATGTAGGGCGTGCGCTTGAAGATCTCGGCAACGTCGAACAGATCAAACTCGATGCCGGCCTCGTGCGCCATCGCCGGCAGGTGCAGGGCCGCGTTGGTCGAGCCGCCCGTTGCCGCCACCACGATCGCAGCATTCTCGAAAGCTTGACGCGTGGCGATGTCGCGCGGGCGAATGCCGTCCGCCATCAAGCGCATGACGGCCTTGCCGCTCTCCAGCGCATAGGCGTCGCGGCTTTCGTATGGGGCCGGCGCCCCTGCCGAGCCCGGCAGCGCGAGCCCGATCGCCTCGGAGACGCAGGCCATGGTGTTGGCTGTGAACTGGCCGCCGCAGGAGCCGGCCGAGGGGCAGGCGTGGCACTCAAGATCGTGCAGGTCCTCGGCCGACATCTTGCCGGCCGAATACATGCCCACGCCTTCGAACACGTCGACGACAGTGACGTCGCGGCCCTTGAACTTGCCCGGCAGGATCGAGCCGCCGTACATGAACACCGACGGCACGTTGAGACGCAGCATCGCCATCATCATTCCGGGCAGCGACTTGTCGCAGCCGGCAACGCCGACGAGCGCGTCGTAGCAATGCCCGCGCATGGTGAGCTCGATCGAATCGGCGATCACCTCGCGGGAGACGAGCGACGACTTCATGCCCTGGTGGCCCATGGCGATGCCGTCGGTCACGGTGATGGTGCAGAACTCGCGCGGCGTGCCGCCACCCTCATCGACCCCAACCTTCACCGACTGGGCCTGGCGCATGAGCGCGATGTTGCAGGGCGCGGCTTCATTCCAGCACGACACCACCCCGACGAAGGGGCGATGGATGTGCTCCTCCTCCAGCCCCATGGCGTAGAAATAGGAGCGATGGGGCGCGCGCGAGGGCCCCTCGGTCACGTGCCGGCTCGGCAACTTCGATTTGTCGAACGTCTTCGCGTCCATCCCTTACCCGGTGCTCCTTACCCGGTTCCGGGCCTTGCCCGGTTGTTGCGGTGAGAGGCCTTGCCAATGGCGCATCAGCTCCAGAAATTTGGACGCCGCTCGCGTTTCGCGAAGGCAACTCACGCCGGTGCAACAAGTCCTCTCGCGCAGCCGTGGCCAGTGCCACTTCCGCGTGCTTCCCTCGTTTTCCCGTATGCCGGAAGCTGCCGATCTTTTGTGGCTCAATAGAGGCAGTAGCGCCCACAATCGTGGCCTGTTCGCCACATCTACCGGCAGAGTAAAGACGAAGTGAGCGCTATCCCGAGCTTTCTATCCATGTGGGGCGGCGGGGTCGGTCAGCCGGCGGCTTCCAGGCGCTTCACGGCGGCCGCGAGTCGCTTGATCGTGCCCTCGAGCTCGGCCTTGCGCTCGCGCGTTTCCTCGACCGCCTCTTCCTTGGCCTTTGCCATGAACTGCGGGTTGCCGAGCTTGGCGTCCATCTTGTCGAGGTCGCTTTTCGCTTTGTCGATCTCGCGCGATAGCCGCTTCATCTCCTCGCCCATGTCGATGACGCCGGCGAGCGGAAACGCTGCCGTCGTATCGCCGACGACGATCAGGGCCGCGCCCTTCGGCGCCGCTTTCGGGAAGGCGATGCTTTCCAGTCGCGCCAAGCGGCTGATCGTCTCCTCGTGACGGCGCGCACGCTCGCGCAAGGCGGCATTCGCGCCGGGCAACGCCAGCGGCACCTTGGTCGCGACAGGGACGTTCATCTCGGTGCGCACTGAGCGGATCTCGCTGACCAAGCGCACGACCCAGCCGATCTCCTCATCGGCCGCCGCGTCGGCGAGGCCGGTGAGCGACGGCCATTCGCTGAGCGCCAGCAGATTTTGCCGCTTCACCCCGTGCTCGACCATGTGCGCCCACAGCTCCTCGGTGATGAAGGGCATGAAGGGATGCAACAGCTTGAGGATCTGGTCGAGCACCCAGGCGACGGTGGCACGCGTCTCCGCCATGGCGGCCTCGTCGCCGCCCGTCAGCACCGGCTTGATCAGCTCCAGGTACCAGTCGCAGAAGATGCCCCACACGAACTCGTAGATGGCGCCCGCCGCCTCGTTGAACTTGTAGGCCTCGATGCCTTCGGTGACGGCGTGCGCGACGCGCTCGGTCTCGCCCGCAATCCAGCGGTTGAGCGTCTCCTTGACGGCTTTGGGATCGAAGTCGCGCTGGCGCACGCACTCGTTCATCTCGGCAAAGCGCGACGCGTTCCACAGCTTGGTTGCGAAGTTGCGGTAGCCTTCCACGCGTTGCGTCGACAGCTTGATGTCGCGCCCTTGCGCGGCCATGGCGGCAAGCGTGAAGCGCAGCGCATCGGCACCGTATTGGTCAATGAGGCCCAAGGGGTCCATGACGTTGCCCTTGGTCTTCGACATCTTCTGCCCCTTCTCGTCGCGCACCAGGGCGTGGATGTAGACGGTGTGGAACGGCACCTCCTTCATGAAGTGCAGCCCCATCATCATCATACGCGCAACCCAGAAGAAGATGATGTCGAAGCCGGTGACGAGCACGGATGTCGGGTAGTAGCGGGCAAGCTCCGGGGTCTCCTCGGGCCAGCCGAGCGTGGAGAAGGCCCACAGGGCGGACGAGAACCAGGTGTCGAGCACGTCCTCGTCGCGTTTGAGCGCCACGTCCTTCTTGTAGTGCTTTTTGGCGAGCGCCTTTGCCTGCGCCTCGTCCTCGGCGACGAACATCTCCCCGTCGGCTGCGTACCACGCCGGGATCTGGTGGCCCCACCAAAGTTGCCTGGAGATGCACCAGGGCTGGATGTTGCGCATCCACTCGAAGTAGGTCTTCTCCCAAGCCTTGGGCACGAAGACCGTATCGCCGTCCTCCACCGCCTTGATGGCTGGCTTGGCCAGGTCGGCGGCGTTCACGTACCACTGGTCGGTGAGATAAGGCTCGATGACGACGTTGGAGCGGTCGCCGTGCGGCACCGTGTGCGCCGTCGGCTCGATCTTCTCGAGCAGGCCGAGGCGATCCATGTCTGCGACGATGCGCTTTCGAGCCTCGAAGCGATCGAGGCCGCGGTAGGCCTCGGGCGCGTTGTCGTTCAGCTCCGCATGCTCGTCGAGCACGTTGATCTGTTCGAGGTCGTGGCGCTTGCCCACCTCGAAGTCATTGAAGTCGTGTGCCGGCGTGATCTTCACCGCGCCGGTGCCCTTCTCCGGGTCCGAGTATTCGTCGGCGACGATGGGGATCAAGCGCCCCACAAGCGGCAGCTTCACTTTCGCCTTGGCCTTGATGAGGGCTGCGTAGCGCTCGTCCTCGGGGTGCACGGCGACGCCCGTATCGCCCAGCATCGTCTCTGGCCGCGTCGTGGCGACGACGATGTAGTCCTTGTCGTAGCCCTTGACCTTCTCAGCCAGCGGATAGCGGAAGTGGTACATGTGCCCGGACGGATCGCGCTTCAAAGCTTTGGCAAGCGCGGCGGCATCGAACGGCTTTTCGGGATCGCCCGCCGTCCAGGTGAAGGTGCCCTTCGACTCGACTTGCACCACCTCCAGGTCGGAGATCGCCGTCTGGAACTTGGGGTCCCAGTTGACGAGCCGCTTGTCCTTGTAGATGAGGTCGGCGTCGTAGAGCGCGACGAACACCTTGAGCACGGCCTTCGACAGCCCCTCGTCCATGGTGAAGCGCTCTCTGCTCCAGTCGCAGGAGGCACCGAGGCGTTTGAGCTGGTTGAGGATCGTGTTGCCGCTTTCCTCTTTCCACGCCCACACCTTCTCGACGAACTTCTCACGCCCGATGGTGCGCCGGTCCGGCTCTTGCCGCTCCATCATCTGGCGCTCGACCACCATCTGCGTGGCGATCCCGGCGTGATCGGTTCCCGGCTGCCACAGCACGTCCTTGCCGCGCATGCGCTCGAAACGGCACAGCACGTCTTGCAGCGTGTTGTTGAGGGCGTGCCCCATGTGCAGCGATCCGGTCACGTTGGGCGGCGGGATGACGATGCAGAAGGGCTCGGCGTCCTTGCGCTCGGGCCGTCCGCCCTTGAAGGCCTGCGCCTGCTCCCACTCGGCATGGATGCGCGGCTCGATCTCGGCGGGCTGATACGTCTTGTCGAGCATAGGGTTGGGGCTTCTCGGGAGGGCAGGAAGAAGCGGTCCTACGCTCTCCGTTCCCGCGCTGTCAACGGTGATGGGCGCGCGAGGTGCGGCCCCGAGAGACGCTGTGCGCGCCGGGGCTGTACAAGGGCGCGGGCGATGGCGCGCATCACCCCTCGTCGGAATCCTTCGGCTCGCTCTGGGCGCTCATCAACTCGCTGCGCAGCGCCTCCTCCACGATGCGCGGCATGTTGTCGGAAAGCCACTGGCGCAGCATGGGACGAAGCAGCTCGGCGGCGGAGCGGTCGAGCTTGCGCGCCATGTTAGGCCCCGGCTTGTGCGCGACCGGGTCCTCGTGCGTCACGCCATGGATGAAGGCGGAGCCCGAGGTGAACACCGACAGCGTGTCCGGCTCCTTGTGAACGAGCGCGACGACGGCATCGACCAGGGCATCAGACGGGCCGCCGCCGACCGCCGGTTTCGCAGCGGCCGGCGCGGAAGCGGTCTTTGCCGCGCGGCCTTCTGTGGGCGCCTCCGCTTTCTTTGCCACATCGACGCTCGTGCGCGCCGCAGCGGGCGCAACAGCGTCGACGGGACGCGGCATCTCTGCTGCAGCCGACTTCTTGGCCGCCTCGTCGCGCGCCTTGCGTGGATCGCGGGCAATCCTCGCCGGCTCATCCGAGAGCGCGTCGTCGGCTTTGTTGCGGACGGCACCCTCGCTGGACTTGGGACCGAAGGTGCCGCTGGGTTTTGAGACGGCGTCGGGCGACCTGGCCGTGACGCTGTTGTCGGCGCCCGCATCACGGCTCTTGTCCGCCTCACGCAAAGCTGACGTCGGCCGCGGCGCTTGCGCGCCGGGGAACGGACGCAACCCCAGTGACGAAACGTTGCCTCCGTTCAGCGCCGGGCCAGCGGGCGAGTCCGCCGCTTGTTGTCCGGCGCCAGAGCCAGCTCCGGGCCGAGGCGGCATGGCGATGATGCGTTGCGTCTCCGCCTTTTTCGGCTCGGCGGCGGAGGCGGTCCCCACAACCTTGGGCGCCGCCGACGGTCTCGGCTGCATCGCGGTTTCGTCGCGACGGTCGTCATGGCGGTGCGCCGCACCGTTGAGGGGCGCCTCGGGTGGGCGCGACGTCGGCCTCGGAGCACGCGCACGCCGTGCTTCCTCGGACCCTTGCGCTTGCCGCGCGCCGGTCCGCTCTGGGGCCGACAGCTCCGGCGCAGGTGTGCGCGGGGCCGGTGTGAAGGCGCCGGGACCGGGAGAGGTCGCGGAAGAAATCCGGGTGGCAGCAAAGACGGCAAGAGTGTCGGCCGGGCTCGCAGGTGCGGGGGCTGAGTCCCCGTCCTCGAGCATGTCTGCGATCTTCTCCTCCAGCGTGCGCCGCTGCTCAGACACCGGAGCTGCCGCCTTGAGCGCGTCCGACAGGCTCGAGAAGCTTGGAGCGGAGCGCTCGGCCGGCGCCGGCTCGGAGCGCGGCTCGAGATTTCCGGGTCCTGCCGCCGTCGTCTCGGCAACGCTCTCACCGAACGGCGAACGTCCGATCTGGTCGGGAATCGGGCGGGGGCCCAGGCGCTCCTCTGAGATCATCTTGCGGATCGACGCAAGAATGTCCTCCATGCTCGGCTCAGCGGAGAATTGGGGTTTCGTCATTGGCCCTACCTCGTCAGATACATGGCCTCGGCGCGCAATGGGCGCGAGGCCAACGGGCATCCTTTTGCTCGTACTACGGAGGGGTTTGGCCTTCAACGGATCGACGGCCCACCCCCCGTCGTTACCCCCAGCCGGCGCTCCACCGCTTCCAAATTGCAGGCGGGCGAGCGGGCCAAAGAAGTTGTTGCCAGCAGACGCTAGCGGCCATCCTTGGCAGCCTTGTGGCGCGAATGCCGGGCCAATGGGGTTATTTCGGGGGGCCGCGGTCGACGTGGACGGGCTCGACGGGCTTGGCCTGGAACTTCTCGCGCCGCCCGTCGCCGTGCGTGATGGAGAGCCCCAACCACTTGTTGCGCACCTCCTTATAGTGAACGACCGGGTCGTAGACCTGGGCGGCCGCCCCGATCCAGGCGGCATCGAGCCGGCCCATGGCGGCCAAGACCGTATAGCCGGCCACCACCAAGTTGCGGCGGTCCGACTCTTGGGCCACCTGCGAGTTCAAGTACTCGAGCTCGGCATTCAAGACGTCGAGCAGCGTGCGCTGGCCCACCTTCTCTTCCTCGCGCACGCCCTGCAGCGCCACCCTATTGGATTCAACAGCGACCTTGTCGGATTCCAGCTGAGCGCGCGCCGCCTCCAACTGCGCCCACGCCGCCACCAGAACCTGCTGCTGCTCGGTGCGCACCTGCTCGATCTGCTGCAGCAGGCCCACGTGGTTCTGCTTGGCCTGGCGTACGCGCGCATAGACCTCGCCTCCCTGATAGATCGGCACCGTCAGCCGGCCCCGCAGGATGGAGGTCTCACTTTCGCTGGTGAGCTTCGATGAATCGAAGCGGTCGTCGTAGCTCGCTTCGAGCTGCACCGTGGGCAGAAGCTCGCCGCGGATCTGCTCCACCGTGTATTTGGCCGCCTGCTCCCGATAGAGCGCCGCCACCACCAGCGGGTCCTCGTTGTTGCCGATGCGGATCGCCTCCTCCAGCGAGGGCGGAAGAAAGGTGTCGGGGGGCGCGGGCCAGGACAGGTCCTGCGGGGCGTGGCCCACCACTTGCTCGAAAGAGCCGCGGCTCGTGCGCAGGTTGGCGCGCGCGGCATCGAGGCGCGAGACCGCGTCGGCGCGCCGCGCCTCCGCCTGCGCCACGTCTGTGCGCGTCACCTCGCCCACCGCGAAGCGATCCTGGCTCGCCTTCAACTCGCGCGAAAGCACGTTGACGTTGTTCTCGTTGAGGCGGACCAGCTCCTGGTCACGCACCACGTCCATGTAGGCAGTGGCCGCCTGCAACAAAACAATGCGCTCCACGTCGCGCAACACCTCGCGCTCGGCGCGCACGTTGGCTTCTGCCGCGTTGACGGCGTTATAGGTGCGAAAGCCGCGGAACAGCGGCTGCACCAACTCCACCCCGTAGCCGCGCGGCTTGGTCACGCCGTCGAAGACCGAGCTGGGGCGCGTGTCGTCGCGCTCTAGGCCGATGTCGGCGTTGCCGGTGACGGTGGGACGGTAGCCCGCCATGGCTTGCGACACGTCCTCGTCGGTGGCGCGCTGGAAGGCGCGCTGCGCATCGAGGCGGGGGTTGTAGCCGTAGGTTGCCGCCAGCGCTTCTTGCAGGGTCTCGGCTTGCGCCTGCGGCACGCACAGTGCCGACGCAATGAGGCACAGCCCGGCCAAAAGACGGGCTGCAGTCATCGGGCTGGTCCTCATCTTAAGAGAGCCCCCCGACAGCCGTAACGGTAACCGCCACACCAGGCTAACCCATCGCTGCTGACAGATTATTCTTGCGAAGACCTGCACCAGACTCCACGAGCCAAAT
>Ga0307442_1001816_pt1 | contig 10503 bp, 10 predicted proteins | sample SalMarWE160430MG_FD_202143 | JGI IMG/M metagenome (GOLD analysis project Ga0307442, IMG submission 202143) | Salt marsh sediment microbial communities from the Plum Island Ecosystem LTER, Massachusetts, United States - WE1604-30 | ecosystem: Environmental > Aquatic > Marine > Intertidal zone >... | reverse complement strand
CTGGTCGAGGACCTCAGCCGTCAGATCGAGCTCGAGGAAGAAACGAGCCGGATCCGCGACGTCAATCATTTTTCCTATCCCACTTTTGCCAAGGCGGCACGACAGAGGCGGGACAATCTGCTTTCGTCGATCAAGGATCTGGAGGTCAGGCTCGAAAGTGCGAAGAGCGACCTGAACGATGCGCTGGAGGAGTTGCGCAAGTGCGAGCTGGTCGAGGAGCGCAGCCTGATCGATCATGACCGCTCGGGAGCGAAAGCGAATGGACGCGATATGGCGCATTCGGCTGATCGCGATCATGCATTCGGCGACAGAGCCTGAGCGCCTCTCCGTCTAGATCAACCCTCGTTCAAGTGGAATCACTTGAGCGAGGTTAAGTTGATCTATATCAATAAGTTAGCGCAACTGTTCTCACGTCCATCCCTGCCTTCGCGGGGACATGCCTGGACGCGCGTTGCGCTAGGCGGCACGCGGCCCGCCTTCATACGGACATGAAGCTTTCTTAATTCCTTAAGAGGTTTGAGATCGTCGGTCTTGTGAAAAGATCGGTGTTTCCGCTTGCGGAGACGCAGGGGCGCTCCACACTGAGGGTGAGATTTTCGGTTTTGAGTCGCGTTGCCCGCCAGAATTGCCATGTGTGCGGCATAACCATAAAAAACGCGCATCGTAGACTGCTCGGGCTTGGGAACAGGCAAAGATCGATTGCGCGGGTCACTGGCGACTCTCCGCGACCAGCGTTCCAAGGAGACGGACGGGGATAGCTTTGAGGGGCATGAAAGCAACGGCGAAGCTTTGCGGGCTTTTCTTGATCGCGGCGCTGGGCGGCTGCGCGCAGAATGGCGGATTGCCGCAAATCGCGCTCCTCGGATCAAGCGGAGCGGCGCCCGAGGCAACGGCCGAGGCCGGCGCCGCCGATCCGGCGGGCGGTCCGCCGATCCCGGTTCGCAATGAGCGCCGCGCGCGCGCTTCGTCATCTGAAGGCGGGCAGACGAAACAGGCGGGGCTTTCCTTGCCGAGTCTGCCCGATGTGAAGCTCTTCACCGCCAGCACAGCCTACGCGCCGGACACAACCCAGTGGGACGGCAGGCCGGTTGCCGTCTATACGCAGCTTGCGCAACAGATCCACGCCTGCTGGCTGACGCCAGCCGCGCCCAAGCTCGCCGATCACGGCTTCCATGCCGAAGTCGGACCGGGCGATCCCGACGAAGCCAGGATCATCATCTATCGGAAAGCCCCGAAGGGAAAACGGGGACTGCAAGCCTTCCGCATCCTGATCAACGGAACGGCGACAGGCTCCCTGGTGAAAGCAGAAAATCGCCGGCTCGACAAAAAACTTGATCAGGCTTTCAAGACCAATCTCAGCAATTGGGCTAAGGGACGGCGGGACTGCAAGAGCTAGGGAAATGCTGTCGGATCGGTGGCGGTCGGAGCCGCTCCAATCTTGACAATTTCCTCAATTAGATCAACGCTCAACGGCGGCGAAAGGGGATCGGGGAGGCATGTCGCGCAAAGCCATTATCGGCATTTCATGCCTGATTGCGCTTCTTGCGGGCGCTTGCGCGCGAAAGGATCCCACCATCTCTCGCCTTGAAGGGGCGGAACCGCAGAGACTGTCCTTCGGCGCCCCATCGGAGGTACAGAAGGCCTTCGCCGATCACATGAAGGCGTGCTGGTTCGGCGGCGCCTCCGCACCGCTCGGCGGCTATCGTTACGGCACCAAGCCCGCCGTTCTCGAAACAGGCGAGGGCCTCAAGGAACTGCCCCAGATCACGATCTCCTCCGGAGGCGGCTCGGACGCGCAGGTCTTTCTCGTCCAGTTCTATCCCTTCAACAACAATACGCTGATCTCGACGCGCAACCTCTCCTTTCCGGTGGATCTTGCGGCGCGGCTCAAGCGCGATGTCGAGACATGGATCTTCGGCCGCAGCGGCTGCGACGGCTCGGACGACGCCACGATCAGCGCCGGCGCACCGGAACCTCTTCCGAAAATCAGTTCGGCGATTCAGCAGACGTCGGCGCGGCAATGGTCGACCACCCAGGAACCGGCAAGGCGCTATTGATCGGTGCCAAAGCGATTGCGCTTGAGCCGGAACCGGATCAGCCTTGACGGAAACGGTTTCGCCATACCCGCGCCATTGCGAAGAGGCGGAGCCGACGAAGCAATCCATTGACTTACAGTCTGGACCGCTCGTGGATTGCCGCGCGGCCTTCGGCCGCTCGCAATGACAAAGGCGGCTCCATCTTCGATTTTTCTGATCCCGACCTAGCGCAACGCGCGTCCAAGCATGTCCCCGCGAAGGTGAGGATGGACGCGGGCCGTTGCGCTAACCGATAGAAATAGATCAACTTGACCTCGTTCAATTGAGACCAATTGAACGAGGTCAAGTTGATCTAGAACTCAAATGCTGTCTGTGCGGGATGCGCTTGCTTGGCGGCGATGCGCAGATGTTCGACCTCCTGACCTGAAGCCGATTTCATCCGCTCGATGACCATGGAGCGATGGCAATGGCTCGGCAACTTTTCGAAGCAGAGCAGGCAGACGGCCTCTTTGGCCGCCGCGGCAAGGGCGCGGTCAAGCCCCTTGCAGCCTTCAGGCCCGTCGAGATGTGCCGTGAAGATTTCGCGATAGGCCGCCATATGGCCGGCGCGCGCAGCCTGGCGGCCCGGCGGCGGATTGCCGAGCTCGCGAATATGCTCGTAAGCGATACCGTAGCCGGAAAGCGCGGCGCTGAGCTCGTCTTTGCAGAATTCCTGCCGCCGCGAATAGGGGGATTCGCGAATGTCGAGCAGGCGCTGAACGCCAGCATCTTTCAGCGTCGCGATCAAAGTCTCGATCGAGGCGCCTTCATAGCCGATCGTGTAGATTGTCGGTCGGGCCACGGCTTCGCGCTCCGCGCCATTTCAGCTATTAAAGGCTAGCGGCGCGTCATGGCGCTGTAAACGGCCCACCGGGCCGCTGAAAGGGATTCCGCCGGCTTTTCAAACGATTTTGACGGGGGACTGGCTATGTCCGGTATTGCTGGAGCCGGGTCGCGCGTAGTCCCGGCAGCCCGTGGCGCTCGATCGAGCGCTGCCAGCTCAGGAATTCATCGACCGTCAGCCGATAGCGGCTGCACGCATCGCTGAGGCTCAACAGGCCGCCCCGCACCGCGGCGACAACCTCGGCCTTGCGGCGAATGACCCAGCGCTTGGTTGAAACCGGCGGAAGGTCTGCGATGGTGAGCGGGCTCCCATCCGGTCCCATGACATATTTAACGCGGAGCCTGAACTGATCGGTCATTGGACTCTCTACACACGACTTGACCACTGAAAGCAACTTAGCGCAGCTCGCTTAATACCGGATTAAAAAGCTGAGTTAATGAAGGATACAAACCTACAACCTAAGCGGGAAATAGTAATTTAACTACGCGCTTAACGCGTTTTTCTACGTATCCTGCGAATATTGTGCATTGATACTCAATACATTTCGCAAGCTATGCTTTGCCCTCCACTCTGTACCAAATTCAAACAAAACGAGCGCAGAGGCCGCGGGCTTCGCCAGGCAGCCTCGTGGGAACACCGTTCTCGTCACAGGGCGGCGGCTCGGATATTGTGCAGGCCGGTTCAAGAGGAGGATGCCCATGTCTCGCCGCCGGCTGCAGAACGCTCTTATCTGGCTGATTGCGATCATCGTTGGATTGCCGTTCATCGGCGCGGGGGCGGGCTATGTCTGGTGGAGCCGCAGCCTACCGCAGCTCGAAGGCGAGATACCCCTGGCGGGGCTGGGAGCGCCGGTGCGGGTCATCCGCGACAAGCATGGCGTGCCGCATATTTTCGCCGACAACATGAAGGATGCCGTCCGGGCGCTCGGCTATCTGCACGCCCAGGATCGCTTTTTTCAGATGGACATAACGCGGCGGGTTCTGCAGGGCCGCATTTCGGAAGCCATCGGCAGACGCGGACTGGCTCTCGACCGGCTGTTCCGCACGCTCGATCTCGAAGGCACTGGCCGCGCCAGCTTTGCCGCTCTTTCGCCGGAGGTGCAGGACAATCTCAAAGCCTATGCCGAGGGCGTCAATAGCTGGCTCACCGAAAGCGGCCAGGCCGCCCCGCTCGAATATACGCTGCTGGGCATCGAACCGGAGCCGTGGACGCCGGAGGATTCCATCGTCTGGGGCAAGGGCATGGCCTGGAAGCTGAGCGCGAATTGGCGGCAGGACGCCACGCGCGCAATTCTGGAGGCGAAATACGGACGCGACCGCGCGGAGCGGCTCTTCCCGCCGAAATCTGCCGAATATCCGGTGACGCTCAAACCGGAGATCGCACGCGGTAAGCAGCGAGGCGCATTCCTGCCCGAGATGCCACGGGAGCGGCAACGGATCGCGGAAGCCAGCGCCCCGATCGAGTCGCTTCTCGCCCTGCCCTCCATCGGCGCGGGCGCCTCTAATGAATGGGTGATCGACGGCTCTCGAAGCACGACCGGCAAACCAATCCTCGCCAACGATCCGCATCTGGAGCTGCAGATCCCGATCATCTGGTATCTCGCCCGTATCACGACGCCGGAGCTGACCATCACCGGCGCCACCGCGCCCGGCGTGCCGGTCTTCATCCTCGGCCAGAACGGTCACATTGCCTGGGGTCTGACCACCACCGACAGTGATGTTCAGGACCTGTTTGTCGAGACCGAAGCGCCGGGCAGGCCCGGCTTCTATATGACGCCGGACGGCCCGCAGCCAATTGCCTCCGAGCCGGTCACGATCAAGATCAAAGATGACGCGCCTGTCGAAATCACCCGGCGGAAGACACGTCACGGTCCGGTCATTTCCGACGCCGCGCCGGAAGCGGAACGGCTGGCGCGCGGGGGCAAATTGATCAGCCTCGGCTGGAGCGGCTTGACGCAGGAAGACACCACCGCGGAAGCCTTCTACCGCATCAACCGCGCGCGGAACTGGGAAGAGTTTCAGGACGCGCTGCGCTTTTACGAATCGCCCACGCAGAACATCGTCTATGCCGACCGCGACGGCAATATCGGCTTCACCAATGCCGGCACCGTGCCGATCCGCAAAGCGGGAAAGGGACGCTATCCCGTCGATGGGGCGAGCGGGGATTTCGACTGGACCGGCGCCGTCCCCTTCGACGGCTGGCCGAGACTGTTCAATCCTCCCGCCGGTGCGATCGTCAATGCCAATAATGCCGTGGTCCCTGCCGCTTACCCTTATTGGTTCGGGCGGGATCAGACGGCGGGCTATCGGGCCATACGGATCATCGAGCGCCTCGGCGAAAGGCCAACGCACGATCTAAGCAGCATGGCGGCAATCCAGATGGACATCCAGGCGGCTCATGCGCGCGATCTCGTGCCGTTCCTCTTGAAACTGGAGCCTCGGTCCGAATTGGAGCGGCAAGCGCTCGATCTGCTCAAGGGCTGGGATTTCTCCGCCAGCCGCGACCGGCCCGAGCCGCTCATTCTCGACTGGTGGCTTCTGCGCATGAACGAAGAGCTGCTGAAATCGGGGCTCGATCCGGTTGCGCCGACCGTCGGCCGATTCAATGCCTCGGTGGTCGTCTCGGTGCTGCGCGATCCGAACGGCTTCTGCCGCACCGAAAATGCCGGCCCCGACTGCATGAAGGCCGTAGAGACCGCATTCCGCAGGACGCTCAATGAGCTCTCGGCACGCTACGGGAGCGACGTCAGCAAATGGCGCTGGGGCGACGAGCATGTGGCGCTGATGGAGAATCAGGTGCTCGACAATATTCCCGGCTTCCGCGCGCTTTTCGGCCACGCATTTCCCAGCGATGGCGGGTTCTATTCGGTCAATCGCGGCGGCAGTCTCGGCAGGCCGGAGGACGAACATCCTCTCGTGCGCAAATCCGGCGCCGGCTTCCGCGGCGTCTATGATCTGGCCGACCCGTCGCGCTCGCGCTTTGTGATCGCAACGGGTCAGAGCAGCCATCCGCTCTCGCCCTTCTATGCGGACCAGCTCCCGCTCTATAAGGCGGGCGAGGGTTTCCCGCTTCAGGTCAGCGAAGACGCGCTTATGGCGGAAAATGCCGGTGTGCTGACATTCACGCCTTGAGGCGATGGCCTTCCTCGCCATAAGCGGCGTTTTCGGGCCGGCCGGAGCGGCGGCGCTCGACGATCGCCTGGCGGATGATGGAGACCGACGAGACCAGGAACAGTCCGGCCATTGCCGCCGCGACCAGGAGATCGGGCCAGGCGCTCTGCGTCGCCCAAACACTGAGCGCGGCCAACATCACGGCGACGTTCCCGACGGCGTCATTCCGCGAGCACAGCCAGACGGAGCGGACATTGGCGTCGCCATCCTTGTAGCGCAGCAGGAGAAGCACGCTCGCCAGATTCGCGGCGAGCGCCAGAAAGCCGACCGCCCCCATCACCTCGGCGCGCGGCAGGCCCAGAACCAGAATCTGATAAGCTGTCGAGCCGAACACCCATGCCCCCATGGCTAGCAGGCTGCCCCCCTTGAAGAGCGCCGCCGAGGACCGCACCGAAATCGACCGTCCGATCACGAGCAGGCTGATGCCATAGGTCAGCGTGTCGCCGAGGAAATCGAGGGCGTCCGCCTGCAAGGCCTGCGACCCTGCGAGCGCACCGGCCGTCATCTCGACCACGAACATCGCCGCGTTGATCGCGATGACCGCCCAGAGAACGCGCTTATAGCGCGGATCGAGCCCGTCGAATTTTGCCTCGTGATCGCAGCATCCCGCCGCCATTGTCCGCTCCTTGAATTGCGCAGGATCACCCTAACATCTACAGTGACTGTAGCTTCAAGGGGAAAATCGCGATGAATTTCTCGATCGGTGAACTGGCCCGAAGATCGGGATATGCCGTGCAGACGGTACGCTATTTTGAGCAGATCGGTTTGATGCCGGAGCCGCCGCGCACGGCGGGCAGGCAGCGCCGCTATGGCGAGAAGGAGTTGCGCCGCCTCATGTTCATCCGGCATGCGCGGGATCTGGGATTCTCGCTCGATGCCGTGCGCGAACTGCTTCAGCTTTGCGCCCATCCGGAGGCGCCTTGCGCGAAGGCGGACGCGATCGCCGTCGAGCACCTGCATGCGATCGATGAGAAGATCGCCCGGCTTCAGGCTCTGCGGGCGGAGCTCGGCCGGATGGTGGAAGCCTGTCAGGGCGGCCGGATCGCCGAATGCCGGGTGATCGATGTGCTGGCGGATCACGGAAAATGCGCCAATGAGGCGCACTGACGCGCGCCGGGGACAAGACCTCCGTTAGAGCATCGGACCGAAAAGTGGCATCCACTTTTCGGGTCAATCCGACGCCAAAACAAACAGTTAGAGCGACGGTGCGGATTCCGATCAAGGGGCCGGCGCTCTAGATCAACCCTCGTTGAAGTGGACTCACTTGAACGAGGTTAAGTTGATCTATCCCAATAGGTTAGCGCAACTGTTCCCGCGTCCATCCCCGCCTTCGCGGGGACATGCTTGGACGCGCGTTGCGCTAGCGCGGACCGCTCTGTCCCCCCCGCCGATCGTTCTTGAAGCTATAGTATAAGAGATCGAATGCCGCCATCAGAAGGCAAATCGTGACCACGATCGCCAGATCGATGCGCCCAATATAGCTGACCAGCAACACGCAGAAGGCCGTGATCAGAGCAAGGGAAACGATAGCAAGCAGCCGGTCGAACATGGTGTCTATCCGTATATAAGCTCTGGCAAATAGAGTGCGATACCTGGGAAGTTGTACAAGAGAACTATGGCAAACAGCACCATCGCCAGGAACGGAAACGCCCCCCGGAAGATCTCGACCAGCCGCACATGCGGCGGCGCAACGCCTTTCAGATAGTAGGCGGCCATCGCCATGGGCGGCGTCATAAACGATGTCTGCAAGTTCAGCGCCACGATGATGCCGAAGAACAAGGGGTCAACGCCGAATTCCGGCAGCAAAGGCAGGAAGATCGGCACGAAAATGATGATGATTTCCGACCATTCCAGCGGCCAGCCCAGCAGGAAGATGATGATCTGGGTCAAGATCAGGAAGGTCAGGGGCGTCAGATTGAGCGATAGGACGAACTCTTTCACGAGCTGCTCGCCGCCAAGATAGGAGAATACGGAGGCGAAGACCCAGGACCCGACGAAAAGCCAGCAGACCATGGCCGACGTCCGCAAGCGATAGAGAACGGCAAGCACCAATCCGCCCAACGCGCCGATCGCTGCGGCTTCGGACGGCGTCGCGAGGCCGAACAGGATTGCGCCGAGAACGGAGAGGATGAGCACGGCCAACGGCACGAATGAGGTCAGCACCATGAAGGCGATCTGGCCGCTGGAAAGGTCTCCCACGTCCTCCTCTCGCGGCTTCGGCGCGATGCTCGGATTGAGCGCGGCGCGGCCGACCACATAAATCATGTAAAGACCGGCAAGCAGAAAACCAGGAATAAGAGCAGCGGCATAAAGCTTCACCACCGAGACGCTCGCCGCGGCGCCATAGACGATCAGCATAATGCTCGGCGGTATCAGGATGCCGAGACAGCCACCTGCACAGATCACGCCCGCAGCAAAGCTCGTATCGTAGCGCGCCTTGAGCATGGCCGGGAAAGCAAGCAGGCCCATCAGCGTGACGACGGCGCCGATAATCCCCGTTGCGGTCGCGAACAGCGCACAGGTCGCGAGCGCCGCCACGGCCATGGATCCCGGGAGCCGGCGTGCGGCAATGTTCAATGTCACGAACAGACGCTCAACGATATTCGCGCGTTCGACGATGTAGCCCATGAAAAGGAAAAGCGGTATCGCCGTCAGCACGTCATTCGACATCACCGAATAGGTCTGGTTCACGAACAGATCGAAGACGCGGTTGTCTAAAAGGTTCTGCATCCGCGTCGGATCGTAATAGGCGTAGTAGCCGAAGCCGATGCCCATCGCCATGAGCGTAAAGGCGATCGGAAAGCCAAGCATGATGACGAGGATGAAGATCCCCAGCATAAAGATCGCAACCTGAGGATCAGTCATTCTTCGCCCCCAACCCTAGTTCAGCCCGAAGCTGAGCGTCGTCCTCTTTGCCATGCCGCACCATGGTCACGGTTTCCTCGACGTCTTCCGTGTGAGGCGGCCAGGTTCCCGTCCTGATGCAGATGACACAGCGGAACACTTGAGCAATTCCTTGAATGAATAGCAGGACGCCTGCGGCCGGGATGACCATTTTGAATTGGTAGATCGGCACATTGGACGGGCTGTACACGCTGACCTCCCGAAAGGAGAACGATTGAGCCGCATACCGCCAGCCGGCGAAGATCAGCGCGAGAATGCCGGGAAAAAAGAACAGAAAGTAGAGGACGAGCTCTACGCCGGCCTGAGTCTTCGGTTTGAGAAGCCGGTAGACCACGTCGCCGCGGACATGGCCATCGCGGGACAGTGTGTAAGCCCCCGCCATCATGAAGAGCGTGCCGTACATCATATAGCTGAGATCGAACGCCCAGGGCGTGGGGTCTCGCAGGACGTACCGCATGAAAACTTCATAGGAGACGCCGAAGGTCATAATGAGAATGCACCAAGCGAACGCCTTTGCCATCCAGCTTGTGATGCTATCGATCAGAAATATTGTTTTCAGCACGCTGCGTCCCCAAAGGCGATGGGATGGCACAGATGGGGCGGCACGCATGCGCGCCGCCCCAGTGATCGCTTCCAGGATCGCCTGGATTAGCCAGGAAGCTTGTTCGGGAAGTAGTGATTAAACGCCAGCTTGTAATCGGCTGTGTTGAGCAGGTCGTAGAATGCAACGCGCTCGGACCAGGCCTTCTGGCTGTCCACGACCTTCTTGAAGTAGGCGTCTTGAGTCAGTTTCTCCAGCGTCTTGTCCCAGGACACAAGCTGGGCTTCCATGACGGAGGTCGGCGTGCGATAAACGTGCACACCATCCTCGTTGATAAGCTTCTGCAGATCCTTGGAATATTGATCCATCGCCAAGCTGTAATTGGCAGTGTTGGCGGCCTCCGCACCATATTCCAGGATGGCCTGCAACTCGCCCGGCAGGCTATCGAACTTATCCTTATTGAAGATAATCTCGAAGAATTCCGCAGCCTGATGGTAGGAGCCCATCATGTAGATTTTCGAAACATCCTGAGCGCCGAAGCGGCTGTCCGACGTCGGATTGTTAAACTCGAACGCCTCGATCACGCCGCGCTCCAGAGCCGGAACGATTTCGCCGCCCGGAAGCTGGGTCACGCTCACGCCCATGCCCTGCATAATGTCGGTCGCCAGACCCACTGTGCGGTATTTCAAGCCCTTCAGATCATCAGGGCTCTTGATTTCCTTCTTGAACCAACCGAGGGGCTGGGTCGGCATCGGCATGGCGAAGAAGCCGACGAGATTGAGCTTGAGAATGTCCTGAACGAGTTCGCGGTAAAGGTCCTTGCCGCCACCTTTGTGAATCCAGGCCATGATCTGAGCGGCGTTGGCGCCGAAAACCGGCCCGGTGCCGAAAAGGGAGGCGGCTTTGTTCTTACCGTACCAATAGGCGGTCACCGTATGGGCGCCGTCGATGACACCCTTATCGCAGGCA
>Ga0307442_1001812_pt1 | contig 10521 bp, 9 predicted proteins | sample SalMarWE160430MG_FD_202143 | JGI IMG/M metagenome (GOLD analysis project Ga0307442, IMG submission 202143) | Salt marsh sediment microbial communities from the Plum Island Ecosystem LTER, Massachusetts, United States - WE1604-30 | ecosystem: Environmental > Aquatic > Marine > Intertidal zone >... | reverse complement strand
TCGCCGCTTGTGCGTTGACGCGCACCAGCAGCGTCTCCAGGCCCTTGAGCATGACCCAGGCGTTGAACGGGCTCATCGTGGGCCCGGTCTGGCGCAAGTACTCTTGCAGGTGATTGGTCACGTAGTCGCTGTTTCCCAACACCGCCCCGCCGAGACAGCGCCCCTGGCCGTCGATGTGCTTGGTTGCGGAGTAGACGACCACGTCGGCGCCGTGCTGCAGCGGGCGCTGAAAGACGGGCGTCGCGAACACATTATCGACGACGACGAGCGCGCCGACCTCCTTCGCCAGCTTGGAGACGGCCGCGATGTCGATCAGCTCGAGCGTGGGATTGGAGGGCGTCTCGAAGAACAGCATCTTGGTGTTGGGGCGTATCGCCTTGCGCCAGGCCTCGAGGTCGCGGCCGTCGACGAGCGTGGAGGCGATGCCGAAGCGCGGACACAGCGTCTCGACGATGTAGCGGCACGCGCCGAACAAAGCGCGCGCCGAGACGACGTGGTCGCCGGCCTTGAGATAGGAGAGCAGCGCCCCGTTGACGGCGGCCATGCCCGTTGCGGTTGCGCGCGCCTCATCGGCGCCTTCGAGCAGGCGGATGCGCTCCTCGAACATGGCGACGGTGGGGTTGCCGAAGCGGCTGTACTGGTAGCCTGGGTCCTCGTTCTTGAAGCGGGCCTCGGCCTGCTCCGCGCAGGTGTAGACGAAGCCCTGGGTCAGAAAGAGCGCTTCGGAGGTCTCGCCGAACTGCGAACGCAGCCCGCCACCGTGGACGAGCTCGGTCTCAGGCGCCCAGTGGGGCTTTGCCGCAGTATCATCGGACTTCGACATGCGCACTCCTTCGTAGGGCTCAGCCCAACAAAAAACCCGGCCTACCGCGGCGCCGCTTGAGGAAGCCGGCGCCAGTCGAAACCGGGGTGCGCACGGCCCTTTTAGCGAGTTATTTAACGTGGCTGCAAGCCGGCCGGCCAAATGACCACGGGGTATGGGCGGGGATTACTCCCCGAGGGCGCTTGGCGTCAAGGCCTGCTTGCTCTAGAGCGGCAAAAGCGCGCTCGGCCGCGGGCCGACGACCTCCAAGGAAGCGGGCCGATGACGAAGCCTCAGGTGAAGATCGCGAAGGCCGCCTCCAAACGGGTGCAGTCCGGCATTCTGCCGTCGCAGGCGATCGAGGCACTGATCGAGGACGGCCAGGTGAAGCTCACCGAGCCGCTTCTGGAGACGCAGCTGCAGCCCGCGAGCCTCGATTTGCGTCTTGGCACCATCGCCTATCGCGTGCGCGCGAGCTTTCTGCCGGCTCGCGACGAGACGGTCTCGGCCAAGCTCGATGACCTGCAGCTGCATGCCATCAGCCTGTCGCAAGGGGCGGTGCTGGAGACAGGCTGCGTCTACGTGGCGCCGCTGCTGGAAAGCTTGGCGCTGCCTGACGATCTTTCAGCCGCCACCAATCCCAAAAGCTCCACCGGGCGGCTCGACGTGTTCACTCGCGTGATCGCCGACGGCGTCTCCGCCTTCGATCAGATTCCCGCCGGCTACAGGGGGCCGCTCTTCGCCGAGATCTGTCCGCAGACGTTTCCCGTCGTCGTGCGCAAAGGCTCGCGGCTGTCGCAGATCCGCTTTCGCGCCAGCGGCAGCGCCGAGGCCGAGGTCGTGGATGAGGTGGCGCTGTCGGTCGACCTCACCGGTGATGCGTCGGGCCTCGTCGGCTATCGCGCCAAGCGCCACACCGGTCTGGTCGACGTCGACGTGGTCGGCGGCTGCCCCGTGTTCGACTACTGGGAGCCGATCCACGTGCGCGAGAAGAAGCGGCTCGTGCTCGATCCGGACCAGTTCTACATCCTCGCCTCGAAGGAGGCGGTGCACGTGCCGCCGACACAGGCCGCCGAGATGGTGCCGTTCAACCCGCTGGTGGGCGAGTTCCGCGTGCACTATGCGGGCTTCTTCGATCCGGGCTTCGGCCATGCGGCGGCGGGCGGCGAAGGCTCGAAGGCGGTGCTCGAGGTGCGCTCGCACAAGGTGCCGTTCATTTTGGAGGACGGACAGACGATCGGGCGTCTCATTTACGAGCGGCTCACCGAAATGCCCGAGCTCGTCTACGGCCGCGACCTCGCCTCGCACTACCAGGCGCAGGGCCTGAAGCTGTCGAAGCACTTCAAGTGAGCGCCAGCTGCACCGGCTTTTGGGAACTGTAACCTGTATCTGCTAGTTGGGTGCATTCGCCCTCCTTTGCCTGCGCACTGCGGGGCTCACAATGACCTTCGCACAAATCTCGCTGATTGCCGTGCTCGCGGCCACGCTGGCGCTGTTCATCTGGGGCCGCTGGCGCCATGACGTCGTTGCCGCGTTGGCGCTGGTCGCAACGCTGCTCTTGGGCCTCGTCGAGCCTAAGGAGGCATTCACAGGCTTCAGCAATTCCGCCGTCATCACCGTCGCGCTCGTCTTGATCCTAAGCGCGGCAATCCGCTCTTCCGGCGTCCTGCAGCGCGTGGTCCGCCACATCGAGCCGATCCTGCAGCGGCCGAACCTGCAGGTGTTCGTCTTCGTCGGCCTCGTCACGGTGCTGTCGGCCTTCATGAACAACGTCGGCGCGATCGCCGTGCTCATGCCGGTCGCCATCTATTCCGCGGAGAAGACCGGCCGCTCGCCGGCGACGCTTCTGATGCCGCTGTCGTTCGGCTCGCTCTTGGGCGGCCTGATGACGCTGATCGGAACGCCGCCGAACCTGCTCATCTCCTCGGTGCGCCAGGACCTCACCGGCGAGCCCTTCTCCATGTTCGACTTCACGCCGGTGGGTATGTGCGTCGCCCTGGTCGGGCTCGTCTATCTGACCTTCGCCTGGCGCTTGTTGCCAGCTGACAGGCGCGGCACGCCGCCGCCCGAAAGCCGGTTCCGCATCGAGGACTACCTGACGGAAGCGCGGGTCACGGCCGAGTCCAGCCTCGTCGGCAAGACGGTTCGCGAGCTGGAGAAGAAAGGCGACGACGAGATCACGGTGCTGGCGATCATCCGCGGCAATGATCGGCGCATGGCGCCATCGGGCTGGGCGCGGCTGCGCCAGGACGACGTGCTGCTGCTGGAGGCCGATTCGACCATCCTGAAGCGCGTGGTCGACGAGGCCAAGCTCGAGCTCGTCGCCACCGAGGAGCTCGATCCCACGCACATCCGCTCCGACGACGTCGGCATCGTCGAGGCGGTGATCACGCGCGGCTCTCCCATGATCGGCCGCTCGCCGGTCGGAATGCGTTTGCGCGACTACGGCATCAATCTCTTGGCACTGAGCCGCCAGGGGCGCCGCACCACCACACGCCTCGCCCGCCAGCGCTTCCGCGAAGGCGACGTCGTGGTGCTGCAGGGCGATCTGGAGCAGATGCCAGTGCGCCTGCGCGAGCTTGGCGCGCTGCCGCTGGCTGAACGCAAGGTCGACCTGGGGCGCCCGACAAAGGTGGTGCTGCCCGTCGGCGTCATGGCCGCCGCGGTGGTGCTGACGGCGACGGGGATTCTGCCCGTGGCCATCGCGTTCCTCGCGGCGGTGGTGACGCTCGCCCTTTTCCAGGTCATGCGGCTGACGGACATGTACGAGGCGATCGACGGCTCAATCATCGTGCTGATGGGCGCCCTCATCCCCGTGACGGAGGCGATGCAGACGACGGGGCTGACGGAGCAGATCGCCGCCGGCATCGCCATGCTCGGCTCCGGGCTGGCGCCACTGGCGTTGCTCGGCTTCATCTTCGTTGCCACCCTGCTCATCACGCCCGTCGTCAACAACGCGGCAACCGTTCTGCTCATGGGGCCGATTGCCGGCGGCTTCGCCGTGAAGCTGGGCTTGAGCGTCGATCCCTTTCTGATGTCCGTCGCCATCGCAGCCTCGTGCGAGTTCCTCACGCCCTTCGGCCATCAGTCGAACGTTCTGGTGCTGGGCCCCGGCGGCTATCGTTTCGGCGACTACGCACGCCTCGGCGTGCCGCTGTCGATCATCGTCACGCTCGTGGCAGTGCCGCTCATTGCCCTCGTCTGGCCGTTCACCGCCGGTTGAGCGCTCGCCCGTACCAGGAGCCCTCCAGGCCGCTGAAGAAGGCGTGCGCGCCGGCGCGCAGGTTGCCGATTGCGTAGCCTCCCTCCTGCACGATCAGTGTCGGGAGTCCGATCTGGCCGATGCGCTGGCCGATGCGTTGCATCCCTTGCGCGGTGACGGCGAAGGATCCGGTAGGGTCGCCGCGCATGATGTCGAAGCCGACGGACAGCACCAGATACCGAGGCGCGAATATGCGCACCACGTTGAGTGCTTTCTCCAGAAGCTCCAGGTACCGCGCGTCGTCGACCGGCGGTTCGACCGGAAAATTCCTGTTGAACCCTAGGCCTGCCCCTTCGCCGCGCTCGTCGCTGTAGCCGGAGAAGTTCGGGTAGGCGTGGCTCGGATGGCCGTGAATCGACACGGTCAGCACATCGGCGCGGTTGTAAAAGATGTCCTGCGCGCCGTTGCCGTGGTGATAGTCGATGTCGAGGAGGGCAACCTTGCCCTGGCGCGACAGGAAGTGCGCAGCGATCGCAGAATTGTTGAAGAAGCAGAATCCGCCATAGATGCGCCGCTCAGCATGATGGCCAGGCGGGCGGCACAGCGCGTAGACGAACCGCTCTCCCTTCAGGATTAGGTTGGCGGCCGTCAGCGCCACGTTGGCCGCATCGCGGGCGGCGATGAACGTATTCTGCGTCAGCGGCGTGAAGGTGTCGGCGCAAAAATAGCCGGCGCGGTCCTCGAGCGCGCGCGGCACGCGGTCGGGACGCCGGATCGGGAACACCTCCGGATAGATGATGGCCTTGGGATCGAGCCGCTGGCTCATGGCCTTGAGGTAGTTGACCAGCGCCGGCGTGTGCACGGCGGTCAGGTACTCCTCACCGAAGTGGCGGGTTGGCGCGCGCTCGACCGGGAGGCCTTCGAGCCCTTTGAGGATGGCGGTCACGCGTACGGGCCGCTCGACATAGCCCTTCTCGCGCAGGTGATGAATGGTGTGGCGCTCCGAAACGACCATCTTGATGGGCAACAGGTACTTGGCGCGCGTCGGCAGCGCGCGCTCGGCCTGGGTGCTAAGCGCCTCGAGCTTCACGGGCTGGTCGGCGAACGAGCGCACGATGCGCTGAACGAACGGGTCGTCGGCGTCGAAGGCGTACTGCTCCACGAGAATGTTTCGTGCAACCCGGCGCGCGTCGCGCTGCGGCAAGTGCGGGCGCCGCCCAAGGGGGTCGTAGAGCAGCGTCGTCAGATAGCCTTCGTTGCGCGGATTGGCCTCCACGTCCCACAGCGTGCCGACGACTTTGCGCACGTCGTAGCGGGCGTAGAAGCGCATGCGCTTGCGGTTGGTGGCAAGACGCGAGGGGTCCTTGAGTTTGGCCGCCTCTGCCGGCGGCACGTCGAGGAAGAGCCCGCGCGCCCCGCGCGCCGCCAATAGCTCGCGCAGCGCCTCGTACAGCGCCACGCCGATGCCGCGCGCGGGCTTCCTCGGGTCGCTTGCGAAGTACTGCAGGTAGCCATAGTTGAGGTCGGAGAAATAATAGACGAAGGCCAGCCCGGTGATGCGGTCGCGCGCGTCGGTGGATAACAGAAAGATCGGATCGAAGCCGATGGTTTGCCGGTTGAGCAGCATATGGGCGATGCGGTCGATGGCATCGGCCTCGTAGGGAAACGCATTCCGGAACAGCTCGGCGGCTTCGGCAAACCGGCGCCGGTCGACGTCGGACGTCAGCTCAAATAGGCGGCGGAAGCGGATCATGCGGTAAGCCTAGCACCCGCGCGTCAGAGAATAGTTTTCCGCACGGCAGCCCGGCGTTCCCTGCATGGCGCGAGGGGCAGCTAGGCGCTCAAAGCGCTTGATCGAACGAGGGGCGAGGTTCAAAGTTGCATCAGCCCCAGACATCGGAATTCGTCTGGGGAGTCCGCTAGTTAGCGCTAGTTAGCGAGGACGGAACCATGTGTGACTATTCGTTGGAAGCCTATCGCACCCGCCCCGCGCGGCAGGGCGAGCACTACACGACGCACCGGTTTCCGAGCGGCACGGTCGGCTTCATTGCCCCCGGTGACACGGTAACGGCCATCTGCTTGGCCTACGACACGAAACTCAACCTCGAGGACATCCCGAAACAGGTGCAAGACGCTTTGGGCGTGCGGGCGAGCGAGCCTGTCACGTTCTCGAGGCTCGAGACCAGCCTGTTCCAGGACGGCGTCCGCTTTGCCAACGGCGCCGAGATCAGCCTGCAGCGTTTGGGCACGGGCGTGAAAGCCTGCGTTGTCGACGCACTGCTGACGCCGCATCCGCTGCACGAGACGGCATAACGCGCAAGGAGACGCCTCGTAAAAGAGGCGAGAAGGCTGGCGCCGCCGAGAGCATCCCCTCGGCGGCGCTTTGGCTTCAGGCTTTTTCGTTGCCAGCTTGCACGCGCGCGTTCGATCGTCGACGGCTTCCACGTGACAATTGACGCGGATCAAGACAACGCGGGCCGCGATCTGCGATCCTGAATCCATGAGCAAGACTCTCGTCGCCTACTATTCGTGGACCGGCCATACGCGCCAGATCGCCGAGGCGATCGCGGCCGAGCTCGGCGCCGATGTCGAGCAGATCTGCGAGGCGCGCTCCCGCTCAGGTTGGATCGCGTATTTCCGCTCCGCTTGGGAAGTGTTGCAGAACAAGCTGGTGCCCATAAAGGTCATCGAGAAAGACCCATCCGCGTACGACCTCATCGTGCTCGGCACGCCCGTTTGGGCGGGGCGGATGTCCTCGCCGTTGCGCGCCTACGTTACGCAAGAGCGGCAGAAGTTTGCGCGCATCGCTCTGTTCTGCACGGAAGGAGGCGCCAACGGCGAGAAGGCGCTCGCGCAGATGGCCCAGCTGTGCGGGAAGCAGCCAGCGGCGACGCTGATCGTGATGGAGCGGGATATCAAATCCGGCGCCTACCAGCAGAAGGTCGCCGATTTCACAAAAGCTTTGAAATAGGCCGAAGATCGGCGGTGCCTGGGGCAAAGCGACGTCTTTCGCTCGCCCCAATTGCGGCGCTATCGTGCCCCCTCGCCACCGGGGGACCTATGCGGGTCTTCAGACGTCGCCGAACGCGCGGATTGCTCACCCTGCTCGCCATCGCGATGCAGATGGTGCTGGCGTTTGCGCAAACGCATTCGCATACCTATGCCGCCGCCGGCACCCAGGCTCTGGCCCAAAGGGCCATCACCTACGGCATGTGCCGTGCGGACGCCGAGCGCCCGTGTCCTCCCCCTCCCCTGCACGACGACCATGGGCAGTGCGCGTTCTGCGGGGCGCTGAGTCTGGCGGGCTCTGCCGTGGTGCAGACGCCGCCGCCTCTTCCTCTGACCCATGTTCCGCTCGGGGTGCCGCCGCCGATCCGCGCCGCCGCGCTCGTTGAGGGCGTCTCCACCGTTCATTTCCAAGCGCGCGCTCCGCCGCGCGCTTAAGCGGACAATAGCGCGCCGACCGCTGCCGGCAGCCGCAAGGCGCGCCAACTCTGACGCATCCCAGACAACCGTCCCAATGCGCAAGCACCGGCCAACCGCGCCGGCTTGCCGACACCCATTTGGAGAGCGATATGCGCACGAACATCACGTTTGCCTTGGCTGCATTGGCGGCCGTTTCCCTGGCGTCTGCCCCGGCGCGCGCCGAGGAGGAGCACCGCGAGCTCGGCCCCCACGTGCACGGGCACGGCACCCTCAACGTCGCGCTCGAGAACGAGCGCGTCGAAATGGAGCTCGTCGTGCCCGGCATGGACATCGTCGGCTTCGAGCACGCGGCCAAGACCGACGCGCAGAAGGCCGTGCTCGAAAAAGCGCGGAGGGAGCTGGAAAAGCCGCTCACCCTGTTCAAGCTTCCCGCATCGGCCGGCTGCAGCCTCGCGAACGCCAAGATCGCCATCGAGGCCGAGCAGCATCATGACGACGAGCATGATGCTCACGACGAGCACGCAGGCCACAACCAGTTCCATGTGACCTACGCGCTCAACTGCACCAAGCCGGCCAATTTGACGTCGATCGATTTCATCTACTTCAACACGTTCGCCGGCGCCCACGATCTGACCGTCAACGTCGTGACCGCAAAGGCGCAGAGCTCCTATGAGGTGAGCCGCGACGAGCCCTCCCTCGACCTTGCCGGCATGATGTGATGCAGCGGGCTGCAACACAGACGGCGGCGTCCGACATCGTGAGGATGTCGGGCGTCCGCTTCCGCTGGCGCGGCGCGCGCGCGTTCTCGCTGGCGATCGACGACTTTGCGCTGCCGGCGCGGGAGCGCGTGCTCCTCGTCGGTCCTTCCGGCGCCGGCAAGTCGACCTTCCTGAGCCTGTTGTGCGGCGTCGTCACGCCGTCGGCGGGGCGTCTGGAGGTCTTGGGCACGGACATGACGAAGCTGTCAGGGGCCGCGCGCGATCACTTCCGCGCCGAGCACTTCGGCATCATCTTTCAGATGTTCAACCTGCTGCCCTACGGCTCGATCCTCGACAACGTGCTGCTCCCCTTGAGCTTCGCCAGAAAGCGGCGCGCACGCGCGGGCCAGAGCGGCCCCATCGAGGCCGAGGCGCAGCGCCTGCTTTCGAGCCTGGGGCTCGATCCGGCCGAGCTGCACGGCCTGTCGGCGGCCAACTTGAGCGTCGGCCAGCAGCAACGCGTGGCGGCGGCGCGTGCGCTCATCGGACGGCCAGAGCTGGTTGTCGCCGACGAGCCGACGTCGGCGCTCGACCGCGACCGCCAGCTCGCTTTTCTCGATCTGCTCTTTGCCGAGATCGACGCGGCCGGAGCGAGCCTCATCATGGTGAGCCATGAGGAGGAGCTGGGGGCCCGCTTCGACCGCGTGCTGCGGCTGGAGGACATCGCGGTTGGTGAGCGGAGGGCTGCGGCATGATCGTTCCACGCCTCGCCCTGCAGTCCTTGCGCAACCGGGCGCTGACGGCCTCGCTCACGGTGCTGGCCATCGCCTTTTCGGTAATGCTGCTTTTGGGCGTTGAGAAAGTGCGCACCGGCGCGCGCCAGAGCTTTGCCGACACGATCTCCGGCACCGATCTCATCGTCGGCGCGCGCAGCGGCGCCATTCAGCTGCTGCTCTACTCGGTGTTCCGCATCGGCAATGCCACCAACAACGTCACCTGGAAAAGCTACGAGGACATCGCCAAGCGACCCGAGGTCGCCTGGATCGTGCCGTTGTCGCTCGGCGACAGCCACCACGGCTTCCGCGTGCTCGGCACCACGACCGACTACTTCAAGCATTACAAATACCGGCACGGGCACGAGCTCGCCTTCGCCGAGGGCCGGCCTTTCAGCGACCTATTTGACGCTGTGATCGGTGCCGATGTGGCCAAGGGCTTGGGATACAAGGTCGGCGACAAGATCATCGTCGCGCACGGGGTCGGCTCGGTCTCCTTCATCGAGCACGCCGACAAGCCATTCCGCGTCTGTGGCATCCTCGCCAAGACCGGCACGCCCGTCGACCGCACCGTGCACGTGAGCCTCGAAGCCATCGAGGCGATCCACGTCGACTGGCAGAACGGCATCCCCATGCCGGGCCAGGGCGTGTCGGCAGAGGAGGTGCGCAAGATGGACCTCAAGCCGAAAGCCATCACGGCGGCGCTCGTCGGGCTCAAGTCGAAGCTCGCCACCTTTAGGCTGCAGCGGGCGATCAACAACTACAAAGAGGAGCCGCTGTCGGCGATCATTCCTGGCGCTGCCCTGCAGCAGCTGTGGGGCCTCGTCGGCACGGCGGAGACGGCGCTGTCGGTGGTGTCGGCCATGGTGGTGGCCACGGCGCTGCTCGGCATGGTGACGATGATCCTGACGACGCTCAATGAGCGCCGTCGGGAGATGGCGATCCTGCGCTCGGTCGGGGCACGCCCCGTCACCATCCTCGGCCTGCTCGCAACAGAGGCGGGGCTGCTCACGCTGGCAGGCGTTCTTGTAGGCGTGGGGCTGCTCTATGGCGCGCTCGGCCTGCTGCAGCCTTACGTCGATCGCGTTTATGGCCTGCATCTGGAGATCGATCCGCCGACGCAGCGCGAGTGGCTGACGCTTGCAAGCATCGTCGCTGCCGGGTTCCTGGCCGGATTGCTGCCAGCCATGCGCGCTTATCGCTTGTCCTTGGCGGACGGCATGACCGTGCGCACGTGAGAAGGAGGAAGAGATGATCAAAGCTGTTGTGCGCTCAATGACTGTTGCCATCGTCACGATGTCGCTTCTGGGCGGTGCGCGGGCGACCGATCGACCGCTGGAGCTCAAATGGGCCCAGCTCATGCCGCCGGCGCAGGCGGTCTCGCCCTTGAAGCCCAAGACGTTCTTTTCGGGCTCGACGCCGAGCACGGCCGATGGGCCGCCGCCACCGCCGCTTCCCGAGGGCCAGTGGATGTCGATGAAGCGCCGCCAGCCCGGCGGCGATCGGCCCCCGCGCGTCGTCACCTCGCTCAACGGTAAGCGCGTCAGGATCGGCGGCTACGTGGTGCCCTTGGATTTCGAATCGACCACGGTGAAGGAGTTCCTGCTTGTGCCGTTCGTG
>Ga0307442_1001810_pt1 | contig 10536 bp, 8 predicted proteins | sample SalMarWE160430MG_FD_202143 | JGI IMG/M metagenome (GOLD analysis project Ga0307442, IMG submission 202143) | Salt marsh sediment microbial communities from the Plum Island Ecosystem LTER, Massachusetts, United States - WE1604-30 | ecosystem: Environmental > Aquatic > Marine > Intertidal zone >... | reverse complement strand
GCATTCCTTTTATTTCCCTACATTGCCCTATGTTGCCATAATAAAAGAGTTACGTCAATGTATTTTTCTGCACATTGCCCCATGTTTCCCTGTGTTTTTAATATAAGCTGCTTACAATTTTGCTTACTTTGGAAATTCGCGTAACTATATGTAGATTGAAAAAAATCTAGCGGTAAAATGCGCTAATTTTCGGTTATTTAAAGGGTTAAATTCCGGCTTATTTTCTGTCAGTAGAATATGTAAATCAGTAAAGCTATTGTGAATATTATTATTTGTCTTAGATTCATTGTTTATGTCATTGTACTCAATAGGGTATAGTATCACATTGTTTATTATTAACAATATTTTTTGTTTAATTATATTTTGTCATTATGCTGTATTGTTTGATATAATGTCATATTGGAGGTGTATGATAGCTGGTAAAAAGATAGTCGCTGCGTATTTAATAACGTAGGAGTTCAATATAGAACCAGTAGCGCCTTATTTTGACGAGATATTTGCTTAAGAGAACCGTTTAATGTTTGAAAGTTTATTTAAACGGACTAAATTATAATAGTACTAAAAATTAGATTAATTATTCTTTGAATAAGAAAAAATAAAAATGCGTATATTGACAATTACTTTGCTATTGTTTTTAATAGTTGGTGGTTGTAATTATAACGACAAAGATAATATTATACAAGAGAATGGGAGTTCATCGGCCGATAAACCAGAACAAGATATCCCCTCGACGGCACCACCAGAGACACCGCAGAATCTGAGCGTTCGAAACATTCTGGAAACCAAAATTTATTTATCATGGGATACGGTAGATAATGCTACTGGTTATAAAATATATTATTCAAAATCATTAAATAATGAATATATAGCTCATGATTGTGGGAATGGAGATTATTACTGTCATGAGAATTTAGAATATAATACCACATATTATTATAGAATAAGTGCTTATAATGATTATGGTGAAAGCAAATTATCCCAATATGTAGAAGCTACAACATTAAATCCATTTTTTATTAAACCCCAAAAACCAAATAATATTAAATTTCTTTCTGTAACTCACGATACCATAGGAATAAGCTGGGATGAGGTTTATAATGCATTAAAATATAAAATCTATATGAATTTAGATCCCTTTAATAATACATACCCATATGTTTATTATACAGAAAATACAAATATCAATTTCATTGAACTACAGAGCTCACAGTATTATTGTTTCAAAATAAATAGCTATAATTATGCTGGGGAATGTGATTCATTTGGGGATGATATCAGCACAATTACACAAGAAGCATATGGTATAATTAGATTAAGAAATATTAGTATATATCATAATACATTATATGCAGATGGTAACTTAATAGGCGGGACACCTGCACATACAACAAGGGATTTTGATTGCCTGGCTGGATATAGAGATATTTTAGTTAGTAATGATATTGGTACCAATTGGGAAACATATGAGTATTTACAAAAAGATCAAATATTAATTGTGCCATATATGAAATAAATTACAAGTTTCCAATAGGGGGGGGTAAAGGGAGATGGGATCATGGATAAGTTAATCGATTCAACAAAGATTCTATTTGATTTTGATAAATTGAATAAGAAAGGTAATAGAAGGATTGTATTTGGTTTATTGTGGTTTTTTAGCGGGTGGACTTTATATCTGGTTCAGACAGCATCACCGGATCCCGGAGATAAACCTCTTTTAGGATTAGTAGCAGTATTTATTGGTATATTTCTTTTGATAGCGGGTCTTGTTGATAAATCAAAAGCAAAAGGATTATTTTATGAATATCTAAAAAAAAGAGAAGAAGATAAAATACAAGAATAGCTACTGAAAAGAGTAATTATGTCACACAGTCTACAGGTAAGTTGAGGGGGCCGGGTAGTTGCTTTTATGCACGTGTTATGTGTAATGGACAAGGGTATACTTCCGGTTGAAGTAGCCTCCCTTGCTTATGCCGTTTCCGTTTCCTTATACCTGTGTAATTCACAGTCCAAAGGTTCAAGCCTAACGTCATTCCGGCGGGTTACCCTGTTTTCCCCTGTCGCCCCCCACACCCCCAGGCATACCCCTTTCTCATAGGTGTCCTCTCGGCGTAGTAGATCGGTGGGTAATGGCATCGCCTAAAACCGTGGGGGCTCTCTTAGGGGCACACAGGTTTCCGACTCGCTACCCCTCTCAGTAAATACCTCGGGCCTCGGGGTAGTTCGCCGCAAAACCCACCTTCATGGCTAAGCAGTCCAGGTGCAGTACCAAAGATTAGGTTTAACGGCTCTTAGGCCTCGTCTTCCTTGTCTCGGTCTTTCGCTCGGCTTCCTTGCCTCTCTTCCGCCTAAGCTTTTAGAATCCTGCCGGCAGCGCCGGTGTCCATATCTCTTCAGCGGTATGTGGGGGGGCTGTATCGCTTGATTGTAGGCGGTTCGATGGTTTGCTGGTATGGTGGAGAGCCGGGTCAGTTCATGTGACGGATAACACCCTTTCATAGTGGTGAGGGTCCGCCTTGAGCTGCTCGCATTTATAAGGCGCTCATAGCTTCTCTCTAAGCGGTTTATTTAAGGTAGGTGGTAAGTTTAGTACACCTTATTTTTTCATATCTCGTTTTTTTTTCTTGTCATTCTTGTATGGAATTATTTTATAGTGCGTAGTAGTGTGAGCATGGCGGCCGTATTTAAAAACAGGTTTCCCCTAGGCGGGTAGTTCTGGTTTTATATGTTTGTGGTTTAGGTGTGAACGTGTATCTTGTTTTTGTATCATCGTTCTTGTTTTGTTGGTAGTATATTAATAATTCATTATCTATTCTTATCATTATCATTGTTCTTATTTTTGTATACTGCATGGTTCTCTGTTCTTATTGATAGCTTTTCTTTTCCGGTATTCGTCATAGATACAGTATTCTTTGTTGTCTATGTTCCAGTATATAGGGCAGTCCTGTCTTAAACAGAAGCCTGGCTTATGATCCTTGAAAATAGGGCATTGAAAATTGTCAGTTATTTTTTTCATCCTTCCGCCTCTTCTTATAAATCTATGAACCAAGCTAATTAAAGTATGAACTAATGAATCAAAACAATGTATTTAAATCCAGTTTTTGATTCTTGTGTGGTAGTATTTACCATTTCATTTTTATATTTATCGAAATAACTGTATGAAAAATTATACAAGTATGAACCAAGCCTATGAACCTATGAATCTAAATCTAGAAAGTCCCTATAAGGATTTTTACAGATAAAAGTACCCCTTTTTAGGTTCATTTTCGTTCATAGGTTCATACTTTATCATTTTTTAGCCCAATCCCAATCCAGTTGTAACCGTCAGTAAAACGCTTTGAAGTGAATCCTCGCTCTTTTAGTCGTATGTTAAAGGTCTTTTGATAGGTTTTATCACCTGTTGCATTGGTATAAGCTTTGTATAAATCATTTGCTTTCATATATTTTATTTTTAATCGTTGTAGGTCGTATTTGCTAATGGAATCGATGTCAATTTTATTCATGGTCAATTTATCTGTAACTTCGCAGAAATCCCGTAAAAAGGAAGAAATATCATCCATTTCTGTCTGGTAATTCAATGTTGCTTGCCTTACTGCCGGAGGAGAGCCGAGTCCCTCCAATCTCCATAAAGCAAAGCCTTCTACGATCCAGTTTAATATTCCGGAGCCTTCCTTTTGGAAAAGGATTTTAGCATAATCTTTGATCCGTTTTTCTTCTGGTATTTGTATTTCAAAAGGAATCATTCTGATCCGACGCCATGTAGCATAATCTGAGCCCGTTACCTGGGGCTTGTGATTCGCTGAAATCCATATTTTAAACTGTGGCACAAAATCGAAGTATTCGGAAAAAAGGAAACGTGCGGTTATAGGATCGCCTCCGGTGAGTTCTTTCATTCGCGACTCATTAAGATGCCGGCCCTCTGCAGGTTCAAAGGAGGTTACAAACCGTGCACCTCGCAGGCCTGCCAAGTCATTCGGTATTGCTTCGTTATTGCGAATGAGAAAAGTTTCCGTGGGAGTGTTTTGAGCATAATCGTTTAAAATTGACCGGATCACATTTAGGAAAGTGCTTTTTCCATTTGCTCCAGAACCGTATAATAAAAACCAACATTGTTCAGGGGTATCACCGCTTGCAGAATAACCAACCGCTTTTTGAATCCATTTTATAAGCTCCTGGTCATCGTTCATGATTTCAGTTAGAAATTCCAGCCATCGTGGACACTCAGCATTAAAATCAAATTCGACTGGGCATATTTTTGTAATGAAATCATCGCGGTTATGTTCTTTCAGTTTACTGTTATTTAAATCAATAGTTCCATTCAAGCAGTTAAGCTTATAGAAATCTGAATCTAATTGATCCGGTAAGATGGGCACTCCGAATTCCGTTTTAGCAAGCTCTATCATTGCCTTAAGCCGATAATTTGCCTCTGATCCCTTCGCATGTTTGACGATCTTTCTCCGCTCTTCGTCATTAGACTCCTCAGCAGCTACTTGATACATATTGCGGATCGTTTGTTTTGCATAACGGGCTATTTTCATAGTAACATCAAAGTTCCATCGGTTGCCGTTCCATATAAGAAATTTTTTTACCGGGCAACAGTAACGGAAATCCTTCCCGTATAGTTCAACAAGGCGTTCAGCATTGCCCAGGTCAGTCTGCTGAATCTTTTCAAGTTCAAAAGACTTCTCATCGGTAGTTTCATAAATGTTGAAATCCGGCAGTTCACTCATTTTGCGACCTCCCGGAGAGGATCAACACGTTGTTTATCGATCCATTCATTAAGTGCCTGCTCGTCAAACCGAACAGCGGAGCCGATCTTGATATACGGGATACGTCGGCAACAGATGTACTTATAAATCGTTTTCGGTGCCAAGTGTAGCAGTTCAGAACATTCTTTAACATCGAGGAGTTTCATAAAACCTTCTTTTGATGTGTGGAGGAGGGTGCTGTCAGGAATTATTGCCCAGGTGGACAGAAAGGCGTCAATAAGGGAAGATATTTATACCGAACAGATAATTTAAAAAAGCAGCTGCAAGAGGGTAAATGAAATATAATATAAGGTGTTTATCTACAAGTTTCTTGCAGCAATCCGGTTAAAGCTGCCGATTCAAAGCCGGGCTTTTTATTTAAGATTTCATCCAAATAGCATTGAAACATGTTGAAAATCTTGGACCTTTCTTTTCTTAATAATATAGACAATTATTATTTTTAAAACAAGTAAAAATACAGATATAATTACAACAATTGCATCATTACTTTATCTATTTTCAAATCACATATAACGGCTTTCTAAGCGGTTTTTTTATCCCATCCTTACTGTACACTACCCCCTTTTATGCATTCATGGGAATGATGTTCTAAGTATATAAATATAAGGAGTTATTGGGATACTAAAATTATACAATACTATATACTTCTGTATTCGTAATTTAGGTAATATAAAGAGTTGCAGCACTGGAAAGGAGTTTTTCGTTTGAAAGTGTATCTTCTAGTGTGAAATGAAGGTTTTTTTTTAAACGGCTAAAATGTTGGTAAGCTTCTTCTCGACATCGAGGAGAGGTTCAGGGAATTGTTGCCACCGTTTCCTCTCTTAAGAGAAATAATTTTCCTGAACCTGTAATACGTCCTGAAAGTCCTCGATGTTAAACTTCGTGTAATGGTCAGTCATTATAAGCGTTTTATGACCGGTAAGCTGTCGTAGCTTTGAATCGTGAATCTTTCCGCGCATTAATGAGTTATAAAAATACCGCCATGAATGGAATGTGATATTTCTTTCTCTTCTATTTTCTGGAGAAATGCCTATTTTTTCAAAGGCTTTATATAACTTGCTTGTTATTATTTCATTGCGTATTGGTGTCCTTGCATTCTTACCGAAGAAAATAAAGTCCTCTGGCTCCTGAAAAGGTGAGAGTTCAATAAGTTCGTGCAAGTAATCCGATGTTTTTGAAGGTATCGGTACTTCACGCTCAGAGCTCCATTTTGCGCCTTTAATGCCGTATTTCCGGCTCCAGCTATGCATGACAGAGATATATTTTTCATGTACATGCTGTATCTGTAAAGCCTGTACTTCACCCAGTCTCATACCTGTCGAAGCAGCTATTAAGTTTATTGTGTAATGCCTGCGATCCCGGTCCCATATGTCGTTTATATTATCTTCGTGGAGTATCTCTTGTGCTTCCTCAAGGGTGAGAATAGATTTTTCTTTCGGCCTTGTCCGTAATTGTTTGATAGGGTCGGCAGGACTTTTAGTTAGATACTCCAGCCTTACCGCTTCTTTCAGCATGATTTTAAGACAGGTTAAACAGTGGTTAACGGTAGTATGGGATAAAGGCATTCCATTTTTCGAAGGCTTGTCTTTTAAATCCATAACCCATTTTTCAATCATTCGAGGGGTGATCTTTTGCAGTTTTTTATTATCGAAGGAAGGTAATATTTGACGTACAAGATATGACTTCATCGAATCAGTGTAGTCTCTTGAGATATTCGCTCCCCGGGCTATCCTTCCTTTTACATATGGGCACTTGTCCCATATCCACCAATCTTTAGCAAATTGAGCAAAGGTTATGTTCTTGTCGCTGGTAATAACACCCTTTTTTAGCTGTTCAATTGCCCAAGTTTCGGCAGCTGATTTTGAGGTTTGCCCGGTAGTGCGTGCAGTAAGCCGGTTCCCGTAATCGTCGTAAAATTGAACGTAATAGATAAACTTATTGTTCTTTGTGGTAGGCCGTTTATAAAGATTGAAAGGTTTGTGTGCCATAATATATTGCTTACAATATTGCTTACAATAGTATTTAATAAAATATTAAAAAGAATTATTGTCCAAGTGAGTTTGTAAGTAAGAAAATATAAGGAGTTATATTGCCCGGAGGGAGATTTGAACTCCCATGCCCTATCGGGCACTAGATCCTGAATCTAGCGCGTCTGCCAGTTCCGCCATCCGGGCGCTTCATTAATGTACTAGTTCTCTTGGTAATTATCAACAGGGATATTTTCCACGGATTGCATCCCAACGCAGGATTTGCGGGTCAGCAGGCTTGGTGCGCTGCCCAGGCGTGTGTGGCTTGCTAGCACAATTCAACTTACAGGAGGTCGATTGATGATGTTGGTTGGGCATCTTGCCGTATAATTCATCCCCAGGGGGTTTTTCCGAGTATTCGTCCAAAAAGTTCGAGGCCCATTCCGAATATCACATCCAGGGGAAGGTGCTCTTCGATTGTGGGGTCCAGAAGAAGCTTTGCAGAGGCGTCGAACTCATCATCTGCGTACCAGAGAACAACCACCGCCTGAATCCTGGGAAGGATCTGAAAACGAAAGGCCGCATCACCCATTTGCTCGGGCACACCGCCCAACTGCATGCAGGCTTTTTTGAAACCTTCGATATCGTGGCCGAATCGCCCGGCGATCTCGTCGGTGCGAAAGGCATGGGGACCACGGAAAAACATAGCCCCGCCTTTGAGGCTGTATTCGTTGACCCATTTTCCTGCAGGCGGAATATTTTTCGCTTCGAGGAGATACATAAGAATAAGGAGGCCGAGCTCTACACTCACGGGATTCGTGTTTGCGATGCTCTTGGGAAGGATTGTGCATTTCTCCGTGTTGATTTCATACTCTTGCCCGAGAGCTGTAATCCGGTATGCATGACGGTCGTTGTTGTACGCCGCCCTGCTTCTCCTGCAGACATCCGCCGGGTTCATACCCGTTAATCTCGAAAAGAATATGGGGTCAAGTTTGTGGCACATCGAATATCATTTCCTTCTCTTATTGCACTGAAATGTAAAACTACTCCTTTTTCCACTAGTGTCACGTCGTCGATATTTGCTATTTCTATTTCATACGCTCCAGCAAGAATGGCATCCTTCCTTTCGAGGATGAACTCGCCGGTGAGACCAGATCCTCACCAGGGCTCGTATCTTCTGTGAGGAATATCTTTGTTTCCATTATGCCCCCGGTGCACTGTTTTCGGCACTTCTAACAATATAATTATTTCCACGCATAAAATAAATAGAAGTAAAAAGCAGTGATTAAAAGGTGTATTTCTTCACATTTTCTTCACAGATGATTCACACAGCGCACATTTTCGTATGGTATTATATAGAATAGATACTATACTTCAGGAGGAGAAAAAAATGAGAAAGATATATTTTCCGATCGTTGCTTTGATGTTTGCGGTGAGCGCGGTGATACCCGTGTTTGCTGCTGATGAATTTGGCGCAGGGGCTGCCAGAATAAATAACGACCCCTCCCTGCAGGAGATGCTCACCTATGCACTGCAGGATGAGTACCTGGCGCATTCAGAGTACGATAGGATAATCGAGGAGTACGGAACAATCAGGCCCTTCAGTAACATTATCAGGGCAGAGGAGACGCATATCAGTCTCCTGCTTCCGCTTTTTAAAACTTATGGATATTCCGCCCCTGCGGATACTGCATCAGAGCATGCTGTTATGCCGAAGGATTTGAAAACAGCTTTTGAAATCGGGGTGCAGGCTGAGATTGATAACATAGCCATGTATGAATCCTTTCTCGGCAGGAATATTCCCGATAATGTCCGTGATGTCTTTCAGAGACTGAAGGCTACCTCGGAAAATCATCTCAGAGCTTTTCAAAACGGGCTCAAGCGGTACCAGTGACATGTTCGCGCATCCATGCTGTCACAAAGCAGTTCTAATGCGCGAGCGGAGGGGCATGTGCCCCTCCGTACGGCGGCAGATGTTTTGCGTATACAGCACCTCCGTTAATCGAGTTTTTCCTCTTTACAGGTTTTATCTTTGTTGCTATACTGCAGTTCTCTTTTGTTTATGAAACATCGGCGCCTTTTAGTAAAGGCGGGTTAGATCGTCATGATTTTTGAAAATCAGACAAAACAGGTGCTGTGGAAAAGGAAAACGCAATGCCGCCGCAAAAAAGTGACAAGAGGCTGCAGAAAAAAAGCAAAACGACACGGCTTCTGGTTCTGATTGCCGTGCTCCTTATTTCAACCACGCTCGGAATTATGCATCAGTTTTCAAAGGGATGGGTGCCTGCAGGTGTAGACGCATTCTGCCCCTTCGGCGGAATCGAGTCGGCATTCTCACTCATCTTTACGGGCACCATGCTCAAGCGGATCGCATGGAGCAGTTTTACCCTCTTGTTTGTGACCATCCTCATAGCGGTAATATTCCGCAGGTCTTTCTGCGGGCTCATCTGCCCTCTGGGGGCGCTGCAGGAGCTTTTCGGTATGTTAGGAAAAGCCCTGTTCGGCAGGCGGTTTCACGTCAACAGGACAGTCGACAGGCCCGCACGGTATATCAAATACGCTGTTTTTGTTGCGTTCGTCACTCTTACGTACATAACAGGTGAGCTCGCCATCAGGCCGTACGACCCGTGGGTCGCCTATCACCATCTTACATCACCCGACCTGCTTACGGAATTCAGCATAGGCTTCGCCGTATTGATGCTGACATTTATCGGTTCTATGTTCGTCGACCGTGTATTCTGCAAGTATGCCTGCCCGATGGGTGCATTTTTGGGTTTTATCAACAGGATCGGGATATTCCGGGTAAAAAGAAACCAAGACACATGTATACACTGCATGGTATGCGACAGGGTCTGCCCTGTGGAGATCAAGGTAGAGGCTGTCGAACAGGTGCACTCCTCCGAATGCATCAACTGCAATTTATGTGTCGATGCCTGCCCGGTTCAGGATACGCTGTATGCAGGCGGTCCGAAAAAGGCGCGAATCAAACCGAAGAATATCGTTCTTATTACTGTTCTTCTTTTCGTGGCTGTCGTTTCTGTCGCAAGTTTTACCGGCGGATTCGACTGGAAGGTTAAGGGCATTGCAGAACATGTTGAGGAGCGGGGTTCTTTTAACCCGGACGATATACTCGGCCGCGACACCTTCAGAGCTGTTTCCGAGGCTTCGGGTGTATCGAAAGAGGCTCTGGTGAAAAAATTCGGCATCACCGAAGAGGAGTTTGAAGGCCCTATCAAAGACGCCGCGCACAAAGAGGGCTCCGGTTTCGACACAGAGGATGTGCGCGAGTTCATACGTGAAAGGATGGGGGAGTGAAGTCCTTCTTTTTGATTCAGCAGACCTTGGGCGGATGAACAGGTTCTTTCGCTCAAATTGATACAACTCTTAAAAGTATTTTTTATGCTAATCAATATCATCTTTTAGTAACAACACATTCAATAATACCTTTTTACTTCTTTTTGTGAAAATATTTCAGAAACCGTGAAAAAAATCTCTTGACAGAAATCCGATCGTCTTTTAAGATTATGCAAATTGCATTAAAAAAGTATGCAAATAATTAGTAAATATTCTGCAAGGAATTTAACTTGATGGATGACTACATCCTGACTCTTGACCTGGGCACGACGAACATCAAAGCCGGCATTTACAGCTCGACGCTTGATGAAGTTGCTGTTTCGTATACACCGGTGCAGTACATAACCTCGGATAATACGGTCGAATTTGATGTGGACGACTACTGGGATTCATGTAAGAAAGTAATAATGAGTGTTACTGCTGACTCCGGTATCGATCCGGGGCGTATT
>Ga0307442_1001807_pt1 | contig 10547 bp, 10 predicted proteins | sample SalMarWE160430MG_FD_202143 | JGI IMG/M metagenome (GOLD analysis project Ga0307442, IMG submission 202143) | Salt marsh sediment microbial communities from the Plum Island Ecosystem LTER, Massachusetts, United States - WE1604-30 | ecosystem: Environmental > Aquatic > Marine > Intertidal zone >... | reverse complement strand
TTCCAACGGTGACGTCCTTGCCGGTGAGAAATTCCTCGACCAAGAGGGGTTTATCATAGCCGAATTTCTCCCTGATTTCTGAGATCGCGTTGACCAGCTCTTCAATGGTATTTGCGACACTCCGCTGGGTGATGCCGAAACTGGAGTCTCCAAAGTTCGGCTTCACCAGCACGGGGAAGCCAAAGGGGAGCTCAAAGGTGCTGTCCTCCGGCTTGATAAAGAAGGCCTCGGGGACCGGGATCTCCATCTCTTTCGCAATGCCGCGGATCAGGGACTTGTCGTAGCAAAAGGCAAGGCATTGCGGCCCTGAGCCGGTGTAGGGGATACCGAGCATTTCCAGCACACTGGGGACATGGAGCTCTTTTGTGGCATCGTTATAATACCCTTCATCGCACAGGTTAAAGGCAAAGTCGATCTTTCCGACCCATTTCATCAATTCAGTGATGATGGTATCGTGGTTATGCAGGTAGGTAAAATGATAGCCCTCGTTCTCCCGCAGGGCGGACTTCAGCTGATCAATAGTATAGAAGTCGTCATCATCGAAGATGCGCAAAGGCTTTAAGGGGTCCGGTTTGTTGGGGTCACCCATCAGCACCGCCACATTTTTTACCGCCCCCTTTTGCCTTCGTTTGAGAGGCGTCCATTCCTTTTTCACGACACTGGTCACTAGCAGGCGACGCTCCATCATGCCCAGGTCTTGATTCCGCTGAGAGTTGGTTGCAATCTCGGTCTGAAAGACGATGTTACTGAAACCCACCGTTTTTAACAGCCGGGAAAGACCTTCCCGGGTATAAAGCCTTTCCGCATAGAAGTGGTCTGCGACCATGCCCCTTTCAACGTGGTTGACCATCTCCCTGGATATCAGGCGGTCTCCGTCGGCGGAGAGGGAGCGCTCCCGGCAGACAAACCGCTTCTTGTCTATCCATTCCCAGGAGTGCGGTTTGAACTGATCTTTGAGATATTCACCATCCGCTATATCGATAATGAACCTCCCCCACGGCTTCAAGACCCTGAATACCTCTTTTAATACCTTGAGGTCCTCTTGTGCGGCCTCAAAGTATCCCAGGCTATTCCCCAGGATCATCACCACATCAAAGGTATCCGGAGGATAGGGGATATTGCGCGCATCTCCTTCGCGGAACCGAACCCTCAGACCTTCTGTCTTGACGGTCGATTTGGCCTTTTGAATCAGGTAATGGGACCGATCCAGCCCCTCGATATTTCTATATCCTCTCCGTGCCAGTTCGAGGGAGTGTCTCCCCTGCCCACAACACAGATCCAGTATTTTGTCCTCCGGTGCAAGCTTGAACATCTCGGAGAGGAGATCAACTTCTTGCCGGGTGAGGTTCTGGTCATCTACGACATCCGCATCGGTCTTCAGGTACAGATAATTAAAGATATTGCGCCACCATTCGGGGTGGACATGCTCCTCGAGGTCTTGGACAGGTCCGAGTATCTTCCGTTTGACCTTCCCGTTTTTCCCCCGTTGTGGGGGTTTTTCAGGTGATGTCTTGGTTTCCACAGGGGGGTTATCGGCTGATGCCTTGCTTTCTATATCGGTTTTCAGGGAGAGATGGTTAGAGATATTACGCCGCGAAGCGGGATGCTCGTGTTCCTCAGCGTCTTGGTCAGGTCCGATGATCTTTTGTTTGACCTTCCCATTTTCCCTCCGTTGCGGAGGTTTGCCTGACGACTCCTTATCTTCCATCTTCTGTCTCCTTCTGTGAAAACGTCCCCTTTCTCGGGGACGCCCTTTGTTTTCTTATAGCAGCTTTTATAGATTTCGCAAGTCTTTTTTTCACCTCTTCTGGTCTTGTCAATCGTCCACTACCCCACGCCCCGGTTACGCGATCCCCAAGTTAAACAGGGTGATACTCCCCACAACGTAGAGGACAATCAGGGAGATGGACCCCCAGCCGATCCGCCAGGGGACCCGTTTGGCCCGGTAGATGAGATCGATGATGACGACGTTGGTCATGACGATCCCCAGCACGGCCGTCAGGATGTGGTTCGGAGAGACGTGGGCCAAGATAGGCCCCTGGGTAAAAAAGATATCGGTCACGGGGATGATGGCGATATTGAAGATATTGCTACCCAGGAGGCTCCCGATGGCCATATTGAAGGCCCCCCTCCTGACCAAGGGGATACCCACCGCCAGTTCCGGCAGGGAGGTGACCACGGCGAGCATAAAGCTGCCGACAAAGGACCGCCCCCACCCCGTGTCCTGTGCGATGGCATCGGCCGTGTGCGACAGCCAAAAACCGGCACCCACGATGGCGAGGGCACCCAGGGCAAAGAAGAGATAGGGGGATTTTCCGCCTTCCGTTTGGGCCGTTTCTTTGGCCTGGGCGGGCTCGCCCTGCAGGCCGAGGACCTCGTGGCGGTAGAGGATCCGTATTGCCAACAGGTATATGAAGACCAGGATGATGCTCTCGATCCCTATCCATAACAGGTTGAGATTCAACCCCAGGCCGATGCCGAGGATGGCGATCCCTGCCAGCACTACCCCGAAGCTGGCGGCGATGACGTGCCCCGGGGAGAGGAGGTCGAGGATCGCCCCCCTTCCCTGGACGATATCAAAGACCGCGATCAGGAGGAGGTTGAAGAGATTGCTCCCGAAGACGTTGCCGAGGGCCAGGTCCGGCTCGCCGACCACCGAGACAGAGGTGATGCAGACGGTCAATTCCGGCAGGGAGGTGATGGTGGAGAAGAGGATGATCCCCAAAAAGGTCTGACTGATGCCGGTGCGTGCGGCGATCTGTTCGCCGTAGCGGGAGAGTTTATACCCGGCACCGATGATGATGAGGGCGGCTAAGAAAAACTGAAGCCAGAGCATGTCGCAGTACTATTACACGTTGGCGCCGGCAAGACCCTTCGGTTCAAATTTTGAGACTAGGGCGGCAAAGTCAGGGTCCTGCAGGACCTTTCGGGCAAAATGCATGTACTTCGTTACGATAGCCCTCACCGCCAGTTGCAGCTCGTACGGCTTGATGGGCTTTTCCAGGAGGTGGGCGACATCCGCAGCAACGCACATATCGACCACCTCTTCGCTGGCGTTTCCGGTGATGATGATGGTGTCTTGAGGGGCCGAGGTGAATTTTTCCTTGATGATATCGAGGAAGGAAAAGCCGCTCTGTTCGCCGAGAAAGACGTCCAGGATGAATATGGCGATGCTGCTCTCTCGGCTGAGGCAGTAAGTTATCGCCTCATTGACCTTGGTGAGGCTGATGACGTCACCCCACACGTAGAAACGTTTAACGGTCTCTGCGATCACCGTGCAGAGATTTTTGTCGTCGTCGACGATGATGACATCCAATCCCTCAGACATACCTCCACCTCCATGCGCTTAAAAAGGGTTCTGGTATATTCGATGATTCAATCCCACCATAAGCGGGACTAGACCCCCTGTCTCCTCATTGTACTATACTCCAACGTCCATCCATTACAAGGCATTTTTTGAAATCTGAGAATCAACCGCTCCTGCCCCTCGGCCCAGGCGCAGGCCAGGGGCAATAAGGCATCAAATTCCAGGGGGTAGATGGGGGTCACTCCACCGCGATCATTACATTAGTCGCCTTGATGACGACCGCAACCTCTTTGCCCTCCCCCAGGCCCAGGGTTTCGGCTGAGGCCTTGGTGATCACCGATACGATATCAACTCCGCCCGGCAGCGCCACGGTGACCTCCGAGTTGACCACCCCGTGCGCCACCTTTTTTACCTTCCCTTTAAAGACGTTCCGCGCGCTGATCTTCATGGCGTACCTCCTCTCACCATTCATGCTACTAGTGTATCACGGAACGGCTGGTACTGAAAGCGTCTGAGGCAGGAAGCAGGAAGGAAAGGAAGGGATACACACCGCCCCGTGATCTCCGCCCATCCTCGGCATCATTTCCCCACACGCTGCAAGACCATCGGAGCGCCATCACCATAGAGGGCCTTATCGTGCAGGTTTTTCTTTACGAACCGGTAGAGCGCCTTCGAGGAAGTCAAAGGTTTGGTGAAGAGCTTGTCGTCCACGGTCCATACCGTCAGGGTATCTCCGGAGATGGTGTATTTGGCAAGATGCCAATACCTCTCATCATATGACTCCTTGAGCTCCTGAACGTTCAGGAACTGTTCATCCTTGATGACGGTGACAAAGGCCCTTGCGGCCTCTTGCTGAACCTCTCCATCCTCGATGCCCATGATCAGGAGCTCATGCTCGTTGAACTGTTGGATAATCATCGTGAATGGCTCCGCTTGATCCGTATTCCTCCACCCCCCCAGCAGCGCCGGATCGATCTTGGCTTCACTGACCTTGCTCAAGGGGACCGTGGATTCATACGGGCACCCGCACAGGAGCGGGAGGATAAAAAGGATGGCCAAGACCCCCCAAATCTGCATCTTCGTTTTCATAGCTTCCCTCCGGTGAAAAGGATTTTCTGGCCCATAGTACCGGAAATGAACGGCAATGTCATCGGCAGGTTTTCCTTGATCACCCAAGGGGAAAAATGAACCGGAGTTTTTCTTGGCCAAGACTCAGGGGCCAGGTCGCAACAATTTCTCGGCGACCTGGCCCCTGAACCTTCAAGAAGTTCTTTCCCTATTTTTTCTTAGACCCAGGTGATCCAGCATGGCCAATGGGGCCTACCGTAAACCTCATCGCGCGCAAATGATTGTCCGAGGTAGAGGTCTCCCCGGCTACCTCAGAAACACTGACGGTAATCGAATTGCTGCCCGAGTTTTCCAATATCCATGATAGCCTGAACGGCGCAGTGGAATTCGGCCGAATAGATACCGTCTTTTCCTTGCGCAGAGCCGGTTGAGGATCCGGAGGAAATAAAAAGACAATTACCTTGACGGATCTCACTTTTGGATCGCCCTTGACGTCCACTAAGCCCTCGACATAAATTGTTTCTCCCCTGTCAAATGTCCTGCCTTCGATTGCAGCCTTGTTGGTTACCTTGGGTTTGAGATTGAAGGTGACCACTGTCTCTGCCGGGCTCGTATCCGGAGCAACTGCCGACCCCTCCGGGCCTGCGGCATTGACTCTCTTTGTCACCCGGTTGTCCCCCTCATTCGTCTCCGCGATGTCGTTCTCAGGATCGACTTCCACGTACATGGTATGCAAGCCGACCGGCATCATATACTTAAACGTAATACGTCTCCAATCTCCTGCCGGTATGGTGGGGAACGTGTGGTCATAGATTACCGCTCCCCTAACAATGCCGGCCCTCACGCGAACGTTATCCGCTCTGGCATCATCTGCATACACATTGAGCGCATAGGTATATGCCGCATCTGCGCTGATGTCTGTCTGGCTCCCGGATTTTTGGATGATGATATCATCCAGGCGTAGATTAGGCGGGGGCGGTGGAATATAGCAGGCAAAGGCCTCATTGGTATATGTATTATTTGTTTCGTCCGCTTCAGTGACCTCTGTATCGCAATCCGCCACAACGGCCCATTCAGTCGCTTCGGTACAGGCAGCACGCCACATAAACACCCCCCCCTGGTTACGCATCGGCTCCAAGCCGGTATGCAGATTCCTCGCGACGATCGTATCGCCGACGCGCAGCCCCACATGAAACGAATCCGCCGTTGTATCGCCAGTATTGGCCACCATATAGTTCACCGTGATCATGGCACCGTCCTCAATCCGCTCCGGGGTCCAGCTGAAGGTTCCACGAAGGATCAGGAGGTCCGGCGCGGCCATGGCGTGCGAACAAACCACCATTACGGCCGCAAGCGCAATCACTATACTACTCAACAATCGTAGAGTCTTCATGACAATGCTCCTTTCATTTTGGATTAGCTCAATGCCTGCCCCAAAAGGCCGTTTTTACTTTTTATGTACCACATCGGCGCTGTGAGATCAAATCCGCCTCATACCGTACGGCATACCCCCTGAGGCAAGGGGCCTTCAGCCTTTACAAAAACATCAAAAAGGCGATAAACACATAAAACAGGCCCATCAGCCCCAAAATAGCCCCGTGGTAGATATCCAGTGCGGTAATTTTAGGTGTCTCTCTGTGGGTCATGGCATTGCCCTCCTTCGTTTCTATTTATCTATGAGTGCCGATCCATGGCAAAAAGGTTCATATTTGAGATGGTTTTTTTTGTGCCGCGTGAGGCCTTATTAAGGCTGGATATCTAGGGCGACCCTTGCATCCTGCTCCAATATCCATTATCTTTTTTTAAGTTTTCCTGCTCAGGGGGATGAGGACCCTGTGCATAAAATACCTTTGAGAAACGAGGTCAGAGGAGATGTTTCCCTATAACGCCCACAACCGCCAGCTCTTGGAAACGGCCCTTGGCAATGAACCGGCCGACTTGGTCATCAAGGACGGTGTCCTGATGGATGTCTACACCGGGCGCGTGGTCCCGCACCGCTCGGTGGCAGTGGCCGGAAGGTGGATCGCCTATGTAGGCCCGGACGCGGACTATGCGATTGGCGATAGGACCAGTGTCATCGAGGCAGACGGCAGGGTCATTGCGCCCGGTTTTATCGATCCCCATACCCACATCGCGAATTTCTGGAATATTGCCGATTTTCTCCGCTACGCCATCCCCGGCGGAACCACCACCTATGTTACCGAGGTAGAGGGCTTTTGCTTTGCCTCGGGTGCCGAGGGGTTCAGGGCCTTTTTGGATCAAGTTCGGGACCGCCCCGTCAAGATCTATTGTTTGATTCCCCCTATGGTGAGCGCGAGCCCGGCAGCGGCAGCCCGTTTTATTACGGCGGAGGAGACGGGGAAGCTCCTTCGAGATGAGCAGGTCATCGGACTCGGCGAGTCCTACTGGCAGAGCGCCATCCTGACCCCGGATGACCGAATCCTCCACCTTATTCAGGAGACCGTGAAGGCCGGCAAGTCCGTGCAGGGGCATGCCGCCGGTGCCGCAGACAGGAGGCTTGCGGCCTACGCAGCGGCCGGGGCCACCTCCTGCCACGAGGCCGTTTCTGCGGAGGATGTCCTGAACCGGCTGGAAATGGGGTACTGCGTGATGCTGCGAGAGGGTCACGTCCGCAAGGACCTAGAGAGTATTCGCCCGCTCATCGGCACGATCGATCTGGGCAGATGTGCCCTGTCCACGGACGGGGCGGACGCCGAGTTGCTCCTCAGCCAGGGTTATTTCACCGACGTGGTTCAGAAGGCGGTCGCAATGGGCCTGAAACCCATTGAGGCGATCCGCATGGCGACCCTTAATCCGGCCGCGCACTTCGGCCTCGATCACCTCATCGGCGGCATCGCCCCCGGCCGTTTCGCAGACATCCTCATTTTGCCTGCGCCCGGGATTATGAAGCCGGATATGGTGATCTCAGAGGGCCAGGTCATAGCTGAAAAGGATAAGATCCTGGTCCCACTCCCTCGGGTCCCCCACCCGGATCAATTGCTCAAGACGGTGCCTGTGCCGCTGATTGCCCCTGAAAAGCTTACCGTGCCTCTCGCCGCCTGCTCGAAGCCGGGTGCGGTCAGGACCATGGATATCCAGGCGAACGGTCTGGTGGCGCGTGAGGGGAGTGCACAGATATCTTCTTCCACGGGGACGGTGCTCGCTGACCCTGAGCAAGATCTTTTGAAGATCGTCTTCATTGAACGGGTCAGTGGAAGCGGGGAGCGGTTCGTCGGTTTTGTGCGGGGGTGGGGGCAGAAGCGGGGTGCGGTGGCCTCCAGCCTTGTCTGGGACGCTGCCGGCATCGTGGCGATCGGGGCCGACGATCTCGACCTGGCTGGTGCCATCAACAGGGTCATCGAGCTGCAGGGGGGTACGGTCCTGACAGTAGGGGGGGAGATAGTGTGTGAAATACCCTTCCCCATCGGGGGATACAGCTCTGATAGAAGGATCGAGGAGCTGACCTCCGAAGCATCGGACCTTCAAAAAACGCTGGGGGATTTGGGTTCAAACCTCCCGTCGCCTCGCCTGACCCTTGAAACCCTGGCATCTGCGGCCATCCCCTTTATTCGGATCACGGAAAAGGGATATTTCCGTTTTCGAGAGAACGACTATGTGGGGCTATAGTCCTCTTTTGAACTTTAGCAGGGGGGGGGCACCGCTTCCGTCACTGAGAACCTTCTGATCTTCGTGCGCCCTCGTTTGTATCGTGCGGCGGCAATCGGAACGGCTACGGGATGGTCTTTTTGGTGAGGCTGGAGAGGGTGGTCCACATCTCCTGGGGGGTCTTGCACGCCAACAATTGCTTGCGCGCGCTCGCTTCCTGGAACGTCTCTATCAAGCCCGAGAGGACCTTCAGGTAAAATACGCTGGTTGCCGAGGGGATGAGGATGAAAAAGACGATGCGGGTCAACAGGCCCTGCGAGGGTTCAAATCGGATGCCGGATTTCTTCAACCCCAGGGCGAAGATCAGCCCGCCGCCCGCTACGCCGCGAACGTGGGGGAATGCCAGGCCGTGGCCCAAGGCGGTAGATACCAGGGCCTCTCGCCGAAGTGCGGCTCCGAGCACGTCCTTGGGATTTTCAACGAACTCCTGTTCAGCCATCACCTGGATCAGCTCGGCGATGGCTCCGTCCCGATTTTGTGCCTCAATCCGAGGGAGCATGAGCTCCGTTGCGGAGAACCTGGCTACGCCGGCCCTCGGCTTGCCCGTCTGCTTGAGATCCCTTTTCAACTGTCCGGGCGCCCCCTCGAAGTGATACAATATCCTCAGACAGCTGGGACATTGGTGGATCCCTTTTTTAGCGAAGATCTCCCCCGCCAGTGAGGTAGGTAACGCGATACCACACGCCGAACACGTCCCTTTGATCTCCGGCACGATCGCGGCGTTATGCCTTTTCTGCAGGCCTCGATACAGTTTGGCGATTTCAGGGGGGAGATCCCCCATCAATGTCCTGATGGAGTTTTCGAGATCCGCCAACTGGGCTTTGGGTACCAATGTCCGCTGTTCTAACAGGGTGAAATGGAGTTCCTGGAGTTGAATCAGTTGCTTGATAATACGGTCCATACGCTTCTTGTTTTTCCTGAGGATGGGGATTATGCTCCTTTGCCCTCATCCCAATTATTCTAATACAGAAAATACGCTGCCTTGGCAAGTATTTTTTAAGAGTAAGGGGGCCTAATGCCTCCTCTGTTTTCCCCTTCTCAGCCGCGGAATCCACATGGGTACTTCCCGCATGTACTGCTCATACTCCTCGCCGAACCGGGCGAGGAGCAGGCCTTCTTCGTAACGCGAGATGTAATGCAGGAAACCGATGGCGCAGACCCACACACCAGCGGCTGCCATCGACATGCTGAGCATCAACAGGCCGAGGTAGAGCAGGATCTCGCCGAGGTAGATCGGATGGCGTACGTGACTGAACACGCCCTTTCTGATTACCGCGGTATTTTCCCCTTCCCCGCCGAATACGACGTCAAGCCCGGTTCTTGCGAAGAGGCCGGATAACAACAACACGACGCCCCCGAGCATTACCCTGAGGGCAAGGGGGAGATACTGGTTTAAGAACGTCGTATACTTGAAAAAGAACGTATCCGCCACCCATACCAGCACGAACAGGCAGGCAAAGAACAGCTGCCCGCCATCCCCCCATTTGTGCTCTCCGGCACGCTCATCCCGGTGTCTTTTTCGGTGAGTCACAATCTCTCTTTCCGGCCTCGTGTTGCGTGAGTTCGTCTTCGTTGCTATCTCCCTTCAATAATTATTATAGGGTCATGACTAGAACAGCAGGGTAAAACCGTGCTAAGTTATGTTCATGACAGTAAAAAACAAGTATGTCAACCGTTCCAAAATTTCTGAGAAAAAATTTCGTGAAATTATACGCCTCTTTGCCCTTGATTTAGATGCCTCACAAATCGCTAACATAACGGGTCTTAATCGTAATACCGTTAATCGATATCTTACAGCAGTACGAAGAAAGATCGTTGAGTATTGCAAACAATCCTCACCCCTTTGTGGTGAAATCGAAATTGATGAAAGTTACTTTGGTGCTCGTCGCATTAAGGGTAAACGAGGACGAGGTGCATCGGGCAAGACGATTGTCTTTGGCATTTTCAAACGCAATGGGAAGGTTTATACTGAAATCGTCCCTAATTGTGCTAGAAAGACGCTCCAGGCTGTTATCAGGGGGCGTATAGAGCTGGAAAGTATTATTCATTCTGATGGATGGCGAGGGTATGATGGCCTGGTTGATCTGGGATACAAGAAACACTTTCGCGTCAACCATGGAAGCAACGAGTTTGTTCAGGAAAAGTCTCACATTAATGGCATTGAAAGTTTTTGGGGCTATGCCAAAACAAGACTCAGTAGGTTTCGTGGTATGAGTAGATCTACTTTTCATTTGCACTTGAAAGAATGTGAGTTTCGGTTTAATCATAGAGGTCAAAATCTGTACATTTTGTTGTTAAAAATTATTAGGGAAGAACCTCTGTTCTAGTCATGACCCTTTGTTAAATAATGCTTGAATTGTTAAAAGATTATGTTTTACAATATAATAAGATGTATAATTGAAGTATTCTGTTTATAGACTAATACGTTAAATGCCTGCGGGGTGGCATCATGGCAGAACGAGAAATTCTCACGGCAGTAGAGAAAGATGGGGAAGTTTTGGTCCTT
>Ga0307442_1001806_pt1 | contig 10547 bp, 12 predicted proteins | sample SalMarWE160430MG_FD_202143 | JGI IMG/M metagenome (GOLD analysis project Ga0307442, IMG submission 202143) | Salt marsh sediment microbial communities from the Plum Island Ecosystem LTER, Massachusetts, United States - WE1604-30 | ecosystem: Environmental > Aquatic > Marine > Intertidal zone >... | reverse complement strand
AAATGTTTTCGGACCTAAAAGGAGGCTTTCGGAAGGTATAAAAAAGCAGCATCTTGAAGATATGCTATTATTGTTCTTTGTATCCTCTCTGGGCGTGGAGAACTTCTATAAAAGCCAACATATTTTCGAGGGAGACATCACCCTCGACTGCGTGAGATGGGGCAAAGATATAACCACCATCCCTGCCTGCCTCCAATAGTCTAAGTGTTTCGCCTTCGACATCCTCAACCGAACCGTATGGCAGGGTGCGCTGTGTGGACAGGCCGCCGTGAAATGCAAGCCGACCTCTGTATCTTTTCATAACGTCAAAGACATCCATAACCTCCGGCTGAAAAGGATTGAAGCAATTGAGGCCGATTTCAATCAAATCATCAAAAAGCTCATCGACCTTGCCGCACGAATGAATAATAACGTACTTGCCGGCCTCCCGAACCACTGCGTACATCCGCTTCAGCTCCGGGTAAATGAACTGGCGCCAGAGACTTGGCCCCATCTGCAGGCCCGTCTGCTGGCCCCAGTCATCGCCGAAATAAACCGCATCTATATCATATTTCAAAGCCTGGTGAACCTGGGCGATATTGTAGTCAGCTATCGTACGCAGCAGCTCACGTACAAAATCCGGATTCACCAAAAAATCCATCAGCAGATTTTGCATCCCACGAAGCGTCCATGCCCGCTCATAAAGAGAAAACCCAATCTTAAAAACTCTCAAACAATCCTTATACCTGGATATCTTCTCCGGAATGTTCTCAAAAAAAAGCCTATCGAGAGGATTGGGAAACTCATATCCTTCAAGCGTAGGCTCCGGCAAAAGAGGCCCCTCGACATTACCTATGTCTTTGTCTACCCTGCGGTCCCATACAACCCCGAAGACGTCCCGGAACCTATCATTGCCAAGTGCCGTAAAAAAGCCAATATCACTGCCAAGCTTGACAAAATGATTATCTAAAACTGCGTCCAAATCCTCCCGGCCAAAGTGCTTTTGCAGCTTATCAGCGGCCTCTACAGTAAAGCCGCAGTGCCACGGTACATACGGGACCCTCTTGCCCTCAATCGCCCGCTTAACCACTTCTCTTTTGTTCATTTGCCGAGTTCCCAAATCAAATAAGTCAGGAGGGCGTTTTTCAAGAGCACATTGAAATTTCCTCAAACGTCTTTTTCGACAAGCCGGCCAGGCGAACATCATCGCCGAAACGTTCAATTTCAACGTGATGTAAGCCTACAGCTTCGGTCAATTCCGCCATTGGCGGACTTATCTCAACGCCGCCCTTTCTGCCGAGTATTTTTGGCGTAATGTAAACGACAATTTCATCAGCCAGATGCTCCTTCAAAAATGATGCTATTACCGTCGGTCCGCCTTCGACAAGTAATTGAGAAACTTCACGTTTGGCCAATTCACAAGTGAGAAAATGCAGATTAGAACTACCGTAATGCTCCGGATAAGCCAGCACTTCAGCTCCCTTTTTCGTTATTTTTTCCACAATTTGGGGATTTTCACGGAGCGATTGTTGACTCGTTAAGATTAGCACAGGGACCTCCTTAGCCGTTGCAAGCAGTTTGCAATCCAAAGGAATCCTGAGATGGCTGTCTAATACGATTCTGGCGGCCTTTTTGCCCCTGCTCGGCCTTGCCGTTAAAAGAGGGTCGTCAGCGAGGACTGTATTGATACCTACCAATATAGCCTGTGCTCGACGACGCAGTTTGTGCACGTCTTTTCTGCTCTGCTGGCCTGAAATCCATTGTCTCTGCCGGGTCGTATCGGCATAAGCAACTTTGCCGTCGATGCTCTGCGCCCATTTCAATATCACCCAGGTTTTGCCGGTTGCAGCAAACTTGAAAAAAGGCGCATTTAGCAGGCGTGCCTGCGTCTCACAGACGCCGGTCTCTACCTCGATTCCCGCGTTGCGAAGCTGCTCAATGCCTTTGCCGTTGGCGTGCTCCGAGGGGTCAATCGCAGCCACGACAACCTTTGTAATCCCTGCGGCTATTATGGCTTCCGTGCAGGGGCCGGTCTTGGCCTGATGACAGCACGGCTCAAGAGTAACATACATCGCAGCTCCCTGCGGACTAACACCCAGCGTTTTGCAATCTTGAAGAGCGTTTATCTCGGCGTGGGGGCCGCCGAATTTCTTGTGCCAGCCCTTGCCGATAACCTGACTGGCTTTTACTAAAACGGCCCCGACCGCCGGGTTCGGCTCAACCGAGCCGATGCCCCGCTGCGCCAGTTTCAGTGCCACTTGCATATATTTCTCATCTTGGTTAATAATTAATTCTCTCTTATCCTCTATTTTGAAATAATTTCCGGATTTCCGTTTATTAGAAAACTTATAAATTTATCTTGTGTTAGAGTATATGTACCAATTTCTCTTAAGCTCATATTTCGAGGAGAAGGTATAAGGATTGCAAATTCAACGGTACCATGATTTCGCTCTTTTTCATTCATAGCTGGTTCCGCACCTGTTCCATTTTGAACAGAGATACAATACTTTATTTGATTAATTGCATCACACCACCTATGATATGCTTTCGGAGTGTCATAGAGAGTGCATCCACGATGAAAGGCAAAACGAGACCCCTGTGTCCATACCTTTCTAATTTCTGTTTCATCCCTCATTCTCCCAGTTTTTTTATCCTTAATTTTACGACCTGTTTTAACACGACGATCTGTTTTTGTAATATCCAAGCAGTCATTGAAACAAGAGGGAACATATATAAACCATTCGTCATTATCAATCAGAGCGCGTTCTGGATTTTTTAATAATTCAGTATGTCTTTTCTCTTTTGTCGGATACCGTCCTTCTTTTTCCAAAAACTTTTGGGTTATAAGTTTTTTGAGAAGTTTTAATGAGTCTTCTTTTGATTTCATTTTTTTAAAACTGCCTTTTCAAAAGCTTTCTTCGCTTTTCTTACATTTTTCTGTGCCTTTTTCAGAAGTATTTCTGACTCACTCAATTCGGAAAAGAGTGAGGGGATGGTTGTTGTCTTTAAGTGTGAGCAGATTTCATTTAAAATCGCTTTCTGACTACTATCATAGAGAATCGAATCATCACCATTTATCATCCGCATTACATGCTTACACAGTTTTCGATGATCACCTGCTGGGCAGGAGCAAAAAGCAGAGATAGAGTTTTCATCAATGTAGAATCTTACCGTATATGGATTACCGGAAGAGCTTTTAGATAAGATTTCAATATGGCTTTTTGTTTTCATGAGTCACCCCTCCCTCCCTCCCTGACTGAGAATTCTGGCGTATACGCTGGAAGAATTCATTCTCATCGATGACTTCGACGCCCAGTTTTTGAGCTTTTTCGAGTTTGCTTCCTGCATCATCTCCAGCGATGAGGTATGTGGTTGTTTTACTTATATTGGAGGACGCTTTTCCTCCGTGGTCTTTGATCGTTTGCTCTATCTGCGTGCGAGTAAAGTTCTTCAGTTTTCCGGTCACGACAATGGTCATTCCCAAAAGGACGTCAGAGCCCTTTTTCTTTGGTGTTTGTGGTTTGACACCCGCATCTAATATTTCGCGAATGACTGCACAATTTTCAGCATCATGCAGATAGTCATAAATACTTTGCGCCATGCCTGTGCCAATCTGGTCGGTGGCTTCCAGTGTTTTCTCTCTTATCTTTTTTGGAGCATCTTTTGGTGCTTTTTTCGGTGCTTTCATGAGAGCCTTGAGTGAACCGAATTTATCAGCGAGTATTTGGGCAGAATGTCCACCGACATTTGGAATCCCCAAAGCCGCTATCAATCGCCAAAGTGGATGTGTTTTGCTTCTTTCTATTCCAGCTATGACATTTTCTGCGCTTTTTGTACCCATCCGCTCTAACTGAGATAACTTGTAAATATCAAGTTTATAAATATCCGCAAAATTCTTGACTAATTTCTTATCAACAAGTTGTTCGATTAAGGCCGGACCTAATGTGTCGATATCCATTTGTCCTTTGCCAACAAAGTATTCCAAGCGTTCTTTCAGTTTAGCAACACAATTTGTATTATCACAGCGCAGATACACACCACTATCGTCTTTTTTAACTTGGCCGCCACATGTTGGGCATTTCGTAGGAATCACAAAGGTTTCACCAACAGAGGATTTCCGGTTTTGTATCTTCACATTAAGAACTTGTGGTATTATCTCGCCAGCCTTTTCGATTATGACAGTGTCGCCGCATCGAACGTCGAGCTTTGCGAGCATGTCGAAATTATGCAGACTCGCCCGCTTGACTGTTGTTCCAGCCAACAGCATCGGTGTCAGATTTGCTACCGGCGTTAAAATACCGCTTTTGCCGACTTGTACATCTACTGATTCGACTACCGTCTCGGCCTGCTCGGCAGCAAATTTGTAGCTTATACACCATCTTGGCGCTCTGCCGGTTGTGCCTAAAATTTCGTAATAGCTAAGCTGGTCGATTTTGATAACAAGCCCATCAATCTGATAATCCAGTTCAAATCTTTTATTTTTCCATTTATTGCATATTTCAATTACCTTATCGATGTTTTCTGCTTTCTCGATATTTGGATTGACAGGTAGTCCGATTCTTTTGAATTTCTCAAGGCTTTCATAGTGAGTTTTCGCAAATTTTTCGCTCACCTGACCCAGTGCGTATGCAAAGAAGGACAAACTTCTTTCCGCTGTGATTCTCGCATCTAACTGCCTCAGCGAGCCTACCGCTACGTTTCTCGGGTTAGCAAACAAAGATTCGCCCTTCTTTTCCTTTTCTTCATTTAGTTTTTGAAATGATACTTTAGGCATATACACTTCACCACGTACTTCAAGCACATCAGGAGCGTCTTCTGCCAGCCGCAACGGAATGGCTTTTATAGTTTTGACATTATTTGTAACATCATCTCCTTTTGTGCCGTCACCCCTCGTAGCACCAAGTACAAGAACCCCTTTTTCGTATCGCAAACTTATTGCAAGGCCGTCAATTTTAAGCTCTACAACGTAGCTGTAATCTTTCGTTCTGAGTCCCTTTTCGATTCTTTTATCAAATGCTTTAAGTTCCTCGGCGCTGTATGTATTGTCGATACTCAGCATTTGAACTGCGTGACTGACACTCTTAAAGCCTTCGAGAGGCTGCCCGGAAACTCGCTGTGTAGGCGAATCTGCTGTTATAAGTTGCGGATTGGCCTCTTCTAATGACTTCAGCTCAGCAAAGAGCTTGTCATATTGCGAGTCGGAAATTTCGGGCTGAATGAGCACATAGTATAGACGGTCGTGCCTTCTAATCTCGGTACGTAGCCATTCAATCCGTTTTTTCACATCAACCGCCATACGATTTAAGTTTATACTCTCGACGGTCCCATTTTGCAACTGCTGAAACAGCAATTTTTGTTTGACGCACCGATGCTTACCGCCATATTATAATAGATATGTATCGGTTTATCCGAGAAAAGAAACGTAACTGATACCTCATTTCACGTGTTTGAAAAATGAAAGAAATAAGTCTGAAAGCCAAGAGTTCTTCCGGTGGTAGCTATGATGTTTCATTCCGGCACGAAGGTGGTCTATTGTTTGTTTCTTGCACCTGTAAGGCAAGTATCTATGGGAACCTGTGCAAGCACAAGACCCGACTTCTGAATGGCGACGAGTCGATGCTCTATGATCGAGGTGATGCGCCGGCGCTGCGAGAAGTACAGAAATGGTTAAGCCAGAGTTCATATTCAAACCTCTTAGCAGAGTATGATTCTTTAAAGAAGCAAATTGAGGACGCGAAAAAAAAAGAGAGAAAGCTTCGACCTCGAATCGAAAAAATGCTAACGGAGGGAATTCCTATTGGAGCGAACAAGTCATGACGTCCGGTGCAATTGCTCAATTCGCTTTTTTGCATTCTTGCTCATAACAATTAATATATATCCTTTTCAGCCTTATTTTGCAAGATTTTGATTATCATAGCTGCCGATAGTGCGGTAAAATTTCCACAAGAAAGGTAGACATCTAAAGCATAACAGGTTATCATCAATAAACACAAATAGCCTGTGAATACGTGATTTTTGGCAATAGAACGATAACGTTTTTATTTTTTTGCAAACCGATATGTCGAATTGTGCATAACCAAATGTTTGGGCAAGAGCAAAAATGGATAAAAGTGAAGATTTGACAAAAGCTGTTCTTGAACAGGCACGGGAGATAAACGGCAAAAAGAAGCTGGCATGTGCCCAGGCGTTTGAACTGGCCAATGAATTCCAGGTGGAAGTGAGTGAGATTGGGCGTATCTGTAATCGGCAAAAAATAAAAATCTGTAAATGCCAGCTTGGCTGTTTTTCATAAGTCAGTTATCAGGATAAAAAAATGAAGCCGTTGAAAACAAGATTTAAACTCTGGCTAAGCAGCGAGGATGCCGAAGGAGTCTTCGGCGACGGCAAATGGCGGCTGCTAAAAAGCATTGATACGGAAGGCTCTTTAAGAGCGGCCAGCCAGTCGCTTCATATAAGCTATCGAAAAGCGTGGGGCGACCTGAAGAAGGCCCAGCAATGTCTCAATGTCCCTCTGGTCGAGAAACAGCGAGGAGGTGCTTTGGGCGGCCGAACCGAACTGACCGAGCAAGGCAAAAATTGGGTAGATGCATATACAAGATTCCGAAGTGATATCGAAAAGGCGGCAGAAAAAGCTTTTACAAAGCACATCAGGAGACTTGTAAAATGAAAAAAGCAACGAAAAGTTGTACACTATGCGCTGATGTTTGTGCTTTTAGCCTTGTAGAGCTTTTAGTTGTCATTTCCATTATTTCTCTGCTGATGAGTATAATACTGCCGGCTTTAGACAGGTCAAAATCTATAGCTAAACAGACCGTCTGTCAAAGTCGACTAAGGCAATGGGGCCTGGCGTTTGAAGCTTATTGCACAGACAATGACGGTTTTTATCCGCATATTGACGGCAGAGACAGAACAGAAATTGAACCTCAAACACCGCAAGATTTCGCAGATTATTATTATGGGTGGGTGGACGTTTTGCCATCTTTTATAGGATTAAAGCCCTGGCGGGATTATGCACTATATAACAAGCCGGGCACCGATACCATTTTTCAATGCCCTTCGGCAATCATTCTAAATGGCGCCAACTATAATTATCCCTACGAAAGGATTGGATACTTTTCTTATGCGATGAATTCCTGCCTTGAGCTTGACGGCAACTGCTGGCCACCGTACTTTCCCTATACAGACCCAACGGGCGGAACCAATAATATGCCAAGTTTTCTGAACGCCGCTTTGATAAGGTTTCCCTCAAGAGTAATCCTGCTATATGACCAGCTTCTTGACCCCCAACTGGGTTACGACGGCATCAAGCTCAATCGCTCTGCGGGCCGATACTGCGGTGCTTATCCGAGAGAATTCAGCGCCCGCCACAGAAAAGGCAATAACGGTCTGGGCGGCTCGATATTATTTTGCGACTATCACGTTGAATGGAAAAAAAGTGTTTGGAAAGAAGATTGGCCGGACGATTTGGAGGTTCCGCCGAGAAATGATACAAACTGGTTTCCGTATCCGTAATTTTTAACAATTTTGCACAGGAGAAAAAGATGAAAAGACTGGTTGTTTCAATGATGACTTTAACATTGGCAGGTTTTACACAAATTGCCGGTGGTATTGATTACAGCATATACGACCTTCAGTATCAATCCGACCCGGAAGAAACAAATAGTCCACATGTCGGCGAAGACGTAAATTGTATCGGCGGCATCGTTATACACAAATTCGGCGGCAGTAAACCCAAGGTTACGCTTTACGACCCCGCCTATCCGGACGGCTGGGCAGGCATAGTAATCAAGGACTTTACAGAGACCAAGGATTTTTATTATACTGTAAATGTCGGGGATTGGATATCACTGACACATACGACCGTTGAAGAATATAATGGAAATACTCAATTGATGTTTGAAGACAAATCCGGTTTTGTAGTTGAAAGTACCGGCAACGACCTGCCGGAACCTATTTCAATCGAACCAAATGATATTACCGCACCTATTTATCAAACCAGTCCGGAGGGATGGCTTGTTGAAAACCATAATGCCGAGAAATATGAAGCGATGCTTGTGAAAGTAGAAAATATAATAGTAACAGAAAAAGATTTAGGTAAAGCCGCGGACAACTATAGCCTTGTAATTTTTAACAACGCAGGCCCAAACGACATTTGTTGGGCTGCGGACTATATGAATGAAGAGGTTGAGGATGACGACTACCACCGATTTGTCGACCTCGGCAGCCGTTTCTGCAGTGTTACAGGTATAATCGAACAATACGACGGATATAAAAACTATTACGAATGGGATTATTATCAATTGCTCACAACCAGGACCGGGGATTTGAAACGCTATACACCCGCAGATATTAACGGCGACTGCAAGGTGGACTTCCTGGACGTAGCCGAGCTTGGCCAGTATTGGCTATGGGGTACGGAGTAACAGTCCGCCATTAATAAAGAAAACAGTTTTAATACAGGAGATCAGCGAAATGAAGAAAGAGTATATTTTGGGAATATTATTTTTCAGCGGTTTGTGGGGTATTTCGGAAGCTGCTTTAGGCGGCGTTTTATACAAGGCTGAAATAGCACATGCATCTGCGATTTTGACTGTGATTGGACTTGTTATTCTGACTTTTGCAAATGTATACTTTCCACAAAAAGGGACAGCGACTGCCATAGCCGGCTTTGCAATGTTGTATAAATTCCTGAATGCCCCGTTTTTTGCATGTCATCTTCTGGGAATCCTTTTAATCGGATTTTGCTACGACCTGGCTTTGAATATATTGAAGATAAGAAACAGGTCCGTCAGTGCGGCAGTGACAGTTTATGCCAGCTACAGCTTATTCGCCCTTATGATAACCTACCTTGCCCGTTACGAGCACTGGGTACAGGGCGGCTTCGGCAAAGTGCTGAATCATATCGGCGTCGGCGGGACTATCGCAGCCTTGCTGTGTGCGATTATGGTGCCGTTAAGTTATCGTTTTGCCAAACGTTTGAAAGTAAGCATTCCTATGCCATTCGTATATCGCCGACAGCTTTTGCCAGGCAGTGTGTTTTTTGCCACGGCTGTGTTGTGGGTATTCGGCCTGGCGGTTAGTTTGTTTTCCTGAGGCAGCGGTGAAAACGAGACGCTTATCCGTAGCCGAGCCTATTCTATTTTCTCCGAGATGATATCAAAACCACACAAGCTTATTTTGTTTACAGGCCGAAAGCACAGCGGCAAAACCACAGCCGCCGACCGTCTCGCAAGGCAGGTACGTTCGAAGGGCTTTCGTGTTGCCGGGCTGCTGGCGCCTGCTGTTTACATAGATGGCCGATTAGTTGGGTTTGGTGCGGTTGATATTAGGCGGGACAAGCAAATAGACTTGGTGAACAGAAGAACAGCGGAAGGAAAAAGAGGAAGATGGGAGTTTACAGAGGCAGGATTAAAGCTGGGAAGAGCGGCACTTAATCCATCAGCAACAAGCTCGGCAGACCTCATTATCGTCGATGAGTTCGGCCCGTTAGAGCTGGACGGCAGAGGATGGCGAAAAGAGGTCGATTTGTTACTTGCATCAACGGATATTCCTGTCGTGCTCGTTGTTCGTCAAGAGCTTGAAGAGCGTGTTCAGAAATTATATGAGAATTACCCGAGTACGAAATTAGCCGCCGCTAAAGAAGACTCCATCAACAAAGTCATCAGGATACTGAAGGAGCACAAAATTGGAAATGGCCTCAATGATTAAGCTCGATGGAATGCTAATGATTGGGTCCGCCGGTGCGAATGTCGGCAAGACCGAACTGGCCTGCGCACTCATTAAAAAGTTCAGCAGAACCGCAAATATCACAGGAATAAAAGTTACCACGATAAAAGCCAAAGACGGACAATGTCCCCGTGGCGGCATCGGCTGCGGTGTCTGCTCATCGCTGGATGGAGATTTCTCTATAACGGAAGAAACCGACAGCAATTCACATAAAGATACCGCAAGGCTGCTCGCCGCCGGCGCAAAGCGGGTTTTCTGGCTGCGTGTTTTGAAAAAGAACCTTAAAGAGGGATTAACCGCACTGCTGGATATCATCGGGCCCGAAGCAATTTCAATCTGCGAATCAAACTCTCTGCGTCAAGTCGTTGAACCGGGCCTGTTTCTAATGTTCAAAGGCCGCAACTCAAAAACGTGGAAAAGCTCGGCTCGCAATGTCAAACAGTATGCGGATATAATTGTAGTTTCGGTGCAGGGCGACCACACAGGGTCGCCCCTACGTTTTGATTTTGATTTGGAGCAGATAAAACTGAGCGGCAAAAAATGGACGTTACAGGAAAAGGCAACAGCGATAATTATGGCGGGCGGGGACAGCAGCCGAATGGGCGTCGACAAAAGTATGTTGCAGATTAAGGACCGGCCCCTCATAAAACATATTTGTGACCAGCTTCGCGGCACATTCGAGAAGATACTGATAAGCACCGATGATGTTGAAAAATATGCCTTCCTCGGCTGCGATTGCATCCCGGACAAGATGCCGGGCCAGGGTCCCTTGATGGGTATCGCTTCCGCTCTTGAGGCCTCAGACAACGAACTTAATTTTATAGTCGCCTGCGATATCCCGC
>Ga0307442_1001802_pt1 | contig 10561 bp, 5 predicted proteins | sample SalMarWE160430MG_FD_202143 | JGI IMG/M metagenome (GOLD analysis project Ga0307442, IMG submission 202143) | Salt marsh sediment microbial communities from the Plum Island Ecosystem LTER, Massachusetts, United States - WE1604-30 | ecosystem: Environmental > Aquatic > Marine > Intertidal zone >... | reverse complement strand
CGTTACTGTTGCTCCAGCGATAGCTTGAGAATTGAGTGTATCCTCCAATTCAAATTCAACGATAATTGCATCGCCAGCAGTTTTGACAGATAGTCTATCGCCAACAGCATCAGTAGGTTTGGTAAGAGTCAGAGTTGAATCTCTCTTGACAGTAAATGTTCGTTCAAATAGACCTGTTCTAGTGGAAACAGAGGTTCCTGTATCATTAAAGTATGCTGAAACAGTCCAGACACCAGCAGGAGCTGTTGTACCTAGAGCCTGAGTAAATGTGTGATCAGGTCCAACGCGTGCTTGTTCAGAACCTTTCTGTGCAAATGTGGATGGGCTTTGCTGATTCCTCCATTCAGTTTGAAGCCAGCCTTCACTTTGGAGTGTTGAGGCTACTCGCCATTCATCCATCTGTCCTGTGAAGAATGCTTGTCGGACGCCACTTGTTTCGTAGTCACCGCCTCCAATCTGCCACTCTTCTACGTAGCTCATGTTAGCTTGAGAACTACTTCCTGACTGGGCGGGATTGGTATCGAACCCTGCTGTGGAGTATCCAACAAATATCTCATTGTTGGCAGGAGTACTCTCATCAGCAAGACAACCGATATAGTACCATCCGGGATTCCAAGTTGTTCTTGTTGTCCATGTGTACACAGGTGAATCTGGTGCACTCTCTACTTTGAAAACAAGGGAGCCATTAGGAACAGTGCTATGACCATAATCCGTACCAACAAGAGCAATGACCATATCGTGGTCAATATCGATGTATTTCTCCATTAGTACCTGAGTATTTGTTGAACTCGCAGAATGAGTGGCAGATATTCTAAACCAGCCAGTAATCATGACATCATCAGGGGGTGTGAGAGTATCTGTAATGGAGATGTAATCATTGCCATCAAAACTTTGTGCGTACCCAACTTTTGATGTTAAGGTTTCAACGTTCCCATTCTGTATTCCATTGTAGTGACCAGATGTTGAGTCGTAATGAATCCCGCCTGAGCCTTCATCCACAACATCTTCTCCAAGGTGCCAAACAGCATCATAATCTGTACCCCAAACACCTTCAGGATTCTCGAGATGGTTCACAATTGGACTTCCATAATACATAGAAATCGTATTTGTTAAGGATGAAGACAAGTTTGCACTAACCCAAGCTACGAGTCGTGCATTGACAATATCATAATCTTGTTTGAAGTATTCAATCTCGTGAGGAAGTATTGTGCTTCCCATTGCAAACATGATATCAGAACCATCTGAGCGAACCTTAGCAGGATTATGTAAATCAGTATCAGTAAAGTCAAGAGCAATAGGGAAGTTAGTTACATCCTCATAGACAACTGAAGGATTAATTGTAAAGTCTTTACGATATTCAAATGAGGGGAATTTATGGGATGGAGTTGTTCCTGTTGTATTAGCACCAGTGTAAACAACTGCACCTGAGGGATTGGTCAGAACAAAACCGACTGTTGCACCATTAACAGTTGGTGTTGTCGCTTGGAATTTCATCGAGTCCCCAATGTTATAGATCGCTGTTGTACCCAGAGATCCTCCCGAAAGGCCCATCGTCAAGTCTTCGACAAAATTCCAACTTATGAATTTGATAGTCCAGATCCCCCAAAAATCAATTGATGATGCATTGATTGTAAGGGTTCCACCTTGATACCACCAGTCTTGGGGATCCGTTTTTGGACTATTGAAAGGATTCAGAACAGTTGTTGGTTTCCATTCGGCCATGGGATAATCAACAGTGAAACCGAATGAAGTCGCACCAGCTGGAGGAGAAACCATTACCTTCGCGGTCCAATTAACAATGCTGCTACCGGTCTCGATAAAGAAGCTTGTTCCAGGATCTAGGTTTTCATCAAGAGTCTGACCTTCACCACTTATGTCCATAGTAATGTATGTCTTTAGAGTGATTGGCGTGGGTGAATTAGTAGTGAAAATAACTTGAGTATCACCCGCATCTGACCATGTGTCAGCAACTACAGATTCAGAACCTACTGAATAAAAGTTGGAGGGATCATTCTGATTTGTATATTCAGTATCAACCCATGCCTCTGAACGAACTTGAGTTGTCAAACGAGCTTCATCTATTAGACCATCCCAGAATCTATTATTGGTCAGGTCATTATTTCCAATTACAAATACTGAACTATCATCAAAGACTGAAGTTCCACCCAGATAATCATCAATAACGGGAGCTCCGTCCAGATATGCTATAATCGATTGTCTTGAAGCACTCCACGACCAAGAAACATAATGCCAGGCTCCGGTGGCAGCAGTTAGATTGCTCTTGGCATCTGCTCCAGATCCTCCTATGCCGTCAGTTTTCATTCTAGTATTTACTATATCCCCACCATCTAGTCTCAATGTAATTATATGATTCTGTGGATCAGTAGTAGAGGATTTTGAGAACACTCTTTCATCACCAGATATGTCGTGATAAAACCAAACACTCATTGTGAATTGTGTCCAATCATCTGTATCAATTTGACCCACAGAAATGACGTCATTAACACCATCAAAGCTAATTGCAGTGCCAATCTGACCAGATACAAGATCACTTGAATCCATTGTACCGTATGATGTACCATCACGATTGTTAGATGTGCTATCATATTGAATCCCAGTGGGGTCATTGTTTAGATGTTGAACAATTGCATAGTCACCCCAGACATTGCCAGAATAACTTTCAGGTATATTTTCGCATCCGTAGTGCATTGTAAGTACAGTATCAGTTGTGCTTGAGAGAGTCGGAACATTAACCCAAGCTACAAGGCGAGCTTCTGAACCAGTATAATCTCGATCAAAAAGTTCAATCTCATGAGCGACTGGTTGTCCACCAATTGTGAAAGCAATATCATTACCATCTGAGAGTACCTTTGTTTTCAAATCTGTGTCAATCAAATCAATCATTACTGGAAAATCACTGAGTGTCGCTGCTACCTTTGTATGATCAATTGTAATATCCTTCTGATAGTTAAAGAAAAGGACAGTATCCTGATCCTCAGGGATAACATATTCGATAAATAATCTAGCAAGTGAATTTCCATCATAACCTGATGATCCTTTCAAATCGTTCCAATTCTGATACGAGGATGTATACATCAATTCTGCCATAACACAAAGATAATTCCCTGAAACCCAATTCGAATTGCTTACTACCTTCTGTACCAAAGGTCCCATTTCAGGAGACCTGTATCGAGTTGTTGGTGATACAACCCACGAATTCACAGTCCAATCAATACTAGTTGGTAACCAGCTATATCGATTTTCTAAAGAAGCACCACCAGCTGTGAAGGCAGTCATATTACTCTCGTCGGCAACAGAAAGCCGCATTCCTGGCATAAAAGATGCTGAGCCCAAAGCGGCTTCGGCTTCAAAATATGCGGAAGTGATAATAGCACCTTGCGGAATATCGACAGGAAATTGAAATGCGGCGCTGAATTCAGAGCCCATATCGTATGCAGTAGAGTACATTCCAACACCAAGACCTCCATCATTACCGTACCCGTCGAGATCAAGTCCGCCTGAATTAGGAGTGTCATAACAATCTCTATTGGCATCATCAGGGACATAGGGATAGACACTACCAGAAGTTGATCCCCAGACAATTGTTCCATTAGCTTTCAAGTCAACCTGTTCGGGGAATGGGCGTACTGTGAAGTCAGCCTCTATATCATCGATACGAACTCTTGCAGCTTTAGTACCATCAGTGCCAGAAGAATCCTTGGTAAGACCAATATCAAAAAGCATTGCGTAACTTTCCAGATCCGACATTGAGGATGCAGATATCGTTGTAGAAGCAGTTAACCAAGAGTCAGTTGGGTCTCCGGACTTGAAGATATGAAACGGACTGGTGACACCTCCAACTCTAGTGAAGAGGTACACCTGATCATCTAGAGTCGAGGAGGATTCGACATAGTACCTAAATGATATCGTAACCGAATATACCTCTCTCCACGGAATTAATACCATCTGACTTAGGTAAATCTCTTCACCTGCAACGTGGTCAAAAGCATCACCATAACTTGAAACCATCCGAACACCATATGTTGATCCATAACCACCTGAATTGCTATTTATTCGATATACTCCATATGCTGGATGTGGATCATCATTTGGTACATCTTTTACTAGGGTCCAACCATCGGGTAATAGGACAGAAGCAGCATTTTCTGTTGTTGATGCAGTAACAATGAAGCGCTCATTATGAGTATCATCAAAATGCCCATTTTTCAGTGTATCTTCCGCAACCATGGTAAGTGAATCAACCTCAGCATTGAGATTTGAACCGGTCCAACCGTCTTCAAGAGTTACCCAGCTCGTACCTGAGGACCCAGAATTGATCTCCATTGTTTCCGTCCCTACATTTGATACAAGTCCATTCAAATTCACATTCAATGGTACTCCTATACCTGAGGATAAATCACCATCATTAGAAACGGAGTATCCCTCATCATACTGTGTGAGTGGTGGAAATGAGTTATTCGCTGATGCGGGTCCCAAATTCGGGATAGAAACGGGTAACAAGAATAGTACTACAAGTAAAATGGAAACAAATCCTATTTTCCTCATGATGTTAAATCTCCTCTCAATTTTCGACTTAGCGTCGTACGGAGTACTGACTTAAGCAGTTTTTTCTAAAGAAACATTTCCATAAGAAGAAATCCACTGCGAACTAATTCGTTTTCAAGTCAATTATAACTATTTTTCGAAGAGATTCAATCCGATTTTTTACCTAAAAGATAATCCCGATATCCGATGAAGCTATATTCTTGGCGATCTTTCAAGTCACTAAGTATCTCAAAGAGATCATTAGTTCTATAATCACAGGGATGAATCCCAATCTGGAGGGCACCACCAAGCTCCATCTCAAAAATTGCAGCCTCAGTATTGATAGTGCGTTGACCTTGACCTATTATTCGCTCCCCAGTTGAAAATACTTTAGAATCTGAAATCCGGTATATGTTGTTCCCTATTACACAATATACCAAGTCGACTTCCTTTACGGCTTTGATTATGCGAGGAGGGCAATTCCAGAGAGGAGGAATAAATCCTACTGGTTTTTGACCGAAACTCTTGCGCATTAAAGATACTCCGTCTTTTAAACGGGACAATGCTCTATCAGCAGGAAGGGAAGAGAATTCGTTCATCGTCCCAGATTTTGTAAAATGTGAGTAGCCATGGAGGGAGAGCTCAAGATCAAGGGAAAGCAAGAATTCGCTGAAGAGAAACCCTTGTGAGAACGAGTTAACTTTCTTCATACCATAGAATGGTGTAATAAGTAGCGTTAGGCTTGTAATACCGAGATTAGTAAGTAAATCATAGGTTCGTATTATATCATCTTCATGAATCGGTATTACATCATGTATCGAGAGGAGTACAGTCTTGTCTTCTACAGGTTCAACTGCTTTCCTCATAACATATCACCAGAAGAATAATCTCACTATTCTATAGATGAGTCCCCTTGAAAACCCCTACGGATTTCAGATTAAGAGGGGCGACCCCATTGCTTGTATGCAAGTTCTATATCTTTGTCCGTAATCGTCTTGCGTTTTGTATGGACTGTGATCTCAAATGCTCTACGAGCAATATAATCACCTACTTCTTCAAGGATTTGAGCAAGTCTTTCGGCACCTTTGTCACTCACACGCCCAGCTCCAGCTTTTCGAATGAGCTTATCAATTGGTGCGACTGGAATTATTCGGTCTTTTCGAGATCTAGGCAATTTATTTTACGCTCCATTAGCCAAATACAGGCTTTATACAGTCGTTTCAGGTGCAAAACCATTTAAGAACTTTGTATTACAGGAAAGAATTTGCTAAAACAGTAATTTGGTATTTAAAACATCTAAGACTACAAGATATGATAGAAGAAGCCATTATAGAGGAGTTCTATTGGCTACCCTTTCGGAGCACAATGACCCGTGCATTCTTGAGTTCGGTTTGAAGTATTGATGCATCCATCTTCTCTTCAGCACACAATGCATCCTCAACTTTCGCGGCAAGGGCAGGATACTTCGGCGCAAGATCACAGCATGCAATACCGTCCTTTGCAAATTCATAGGTTCCGATTTCTTGAGCCAAATGTTCAATATCGACCTTGTCATCTCCAGCAAGCGGTCTCAAGATTGGAAAATCCGAAACTGCATCATCAAGCACACGCAGATTTGCAGTGGTTTGAGAGGCCTGTTCTCCAATGATTTCACCAGTGACGATTGCATCAGCTTTCTCCAAGATTGCAATCTCACGAGCCATCTTCATCATATTTCGTTTACAGAAGATACAAGTCATCTTCACAGGACCCTTATCAATTGCCTCTTCTAAATCAGGCCAATGTGGAACAATGTACAATTTGACTTCGTAATCATAGATGTAATTAGCCAATAGTTGAGCTTGTCCGATTGCTCTTTCAGCGCATTTCTCATTCGAATGAGGTGAATTATCATAGTAGACGAAGACGGGGATTGTACCTCGTTTCATTATTTTGAAGGCAGCAATAGGAGAATCGAGTCCAGTAGAAATTGTACAAACAACTTTACCCTGTGTACCAGTGGGCATCCCTCCGACACCCTTGATTGTTTCAGTAAAGATGTATGTACGTTCATCACGAACTTCAAGGTAAATGGACTGCTCAGGATTTGATAGATCTACTGTCAGTTCTAGCTCTGGATGACCTTCGAGAAGCCGTTCGCCTAAGAGACCTCGTATCTGCTGGCTGGAGTATTCATGGTCTCCGTATCGTCTACCTTCTACTGCAAAGGATCTACCTTTCTTGAATTTGGATAATGCTAGTTGTTCTCCAGCATCAAGAATGTCCTTGGTGTCTGCAGATGTTTCGACGACAGGGGAAGTTGAAACGACCCCAAAGACTCGAGAAGCAATTTGAGCAGCTTCCTCAGCAGAAGAGGTCACAATGAAGATACGGCCGTATTCGTTTCTGACTTTTTCAAACGGAACTTCATGCTCTTTGAGAGCAGAGCGGATTCGATCAGCCAGCATTCTAGACATTCGGCGTCTTGTCTGTTTAGACTTGATTCCAATTTCACCGAAGCGTACAAGCACTGAGGAATATTCAACTGGCAATAGTGTGTTCACCTAACAGAAATTACGTTCTTGAAAAAGCTTAAGAATCTAGTCAAGTGCCCCTTACTCAGAACTCGCAAGGAGGTAGTCTGAAGACAATGACGTTTCGTGTATTGACAATTCTTTCTTTCATTGGCCTAATACTATCTCCTGGATGTGAGTGAAGACCAGCTTTTTCAAGAGGCATTCAATGGGTCAAGTTCAGATCGAACTGGAAAAAAATAGCGAAAACGTTGTGAATCAGTCCCTTTTCGAGTAGGAGCGTGATATCTATGGTAGAAATTACAATTAACAAATTCAAAGATGTGGATATTCCTAAACTAGCCAAATTCATGTTCAATGCAACAAAGGACACTGTTTTTCACGAGGAGAATCAGACAATCCAAAGCGTTGAGAAATCACTACAAGAAATGGAGAGTGATGAGAATGAAATTGTTCTGATCGCATCAAGAAATGGAGAGATTATTGGCGCATTAAGAATATATACAGGATTTCCTGAGATGGCTTTCACTGCCAAATGGCATCCAATCATACACATTGAAGGAACAAGAAAAGAAACTGCAATAGAACTGCTTCAATCATGCAAGGAGTATGTTAAAGAAAGAGGATTCACTAGATTTGAAGCGAATCTTAGTCCAATTGATCATGAACATGTTGAAGTCTATAAAGAGTACAAGTCATGGTATGAAACAGCGGATTTTTACAAAGCAACAGAAGAGGTATTACTTCGAGTGAATCTTGAAACGCATCCTCTACCACCTACTCAACCTATGCTTCCAAAAGGAATTCATTTTGAGAATATCAATAATGTCACAAATAAGGAAATTGAAGAACCATTTTTCGAATCATTTACGAATAGTAGAGATCGATTATTTCTAGATATGACCAAAGCCCAACAACAGGTTTCATTCAACTTCTGGTTTCGAAGAAGTAGACCTTTTCATAGAGCCACAATTATTGTGATGAAAGACGATGATGTGGTCGGATTTAATCTCGTAAGAATGGATGACACAAGTGCGGAGGTTGGACCAGTCGGAGTCATTCCAAAATATCATCGGCAAGGAATAATGAAAGCAGTGCTTTATGAGTCATTGAAACGACTTCAAGAAGATGGAATTATGATTGGTGAACTTGAGGTTGATGGAAGTAATGAGCCAGCTATCAATCTTTACACGATGTTTGGTTTTAGAAAAGTGCATGATCAAGAGTACTTTGCTTGGAAGGTGAAGTGAATGCTGGAGATTGTTCAACGTAAATGGGAACACTTGGATTTCCCGACTCTGCAACAATAGATTGTTCATTGGCATCATTGCTAGTTGAAATTCCACTGAATAGCAGACCAGGAGAAATGAAAATCAATAATAGAATTGACACTTGGAGAAACCGAGGAAGGATCTTATTGGTCGTCATGGGAAATTAAATTTACCAAATCACTTCTTGATATAAGGATTAAGGAGAAGGAACCAGAGCCCAAGTGTTCATATCACCCTTGTACAACTCACCCGTTGTTCACAATGAAGATTATAGGTGTAGATGTTGGAGGTACGTTCACTGACGTAATTCTAACGGACACTTCTACTGGTCAACAGTATGTGCACAAAGTTCCTTCAACTCCTCAAAGTCAAGAGATTGCAGTAGTGACTGGAATTGAAGGTCTCCTAAGAAACAACAATATCACACCTGATGACGTATCATTAGTCGTTCATGGAACTACAGTGGCAACAAATGCCATGCTTGAACGGAAAGGTGCAAGAGTAGTTTTAATCTCTACTGAGGGGCTGGAAGATGTTCTTGAGATAGGAAGACAAAACAGAGAAGATATCTATTCAATATCTGCATCGCGACCGGAACCTCTAGTTAAACGGGAAGATCGAATAGGAGTCAGAGAAAGACTTGATTCTGAAGGAACACCGATTTTACCTTTGACACCAGAAAGTATTGAGGACACGGTTACTCAAGTACTGGAAAGAGATACTCAATCCATTGCCATTTCACTTCTATTCTCTTTCAGAAATCCAGTTCATGAAAGATTATTGATGAAAGAACTCAAAGAAAGGACAGATGCCTATGTTGTTGCTTCTTCCGATGTTTTACCTGAATTTCGTGAGTTCGAACGAACCTCAACTACCGTTCTAGAGGCATACCTAGGCCCGCTTGTCATAGGCTATTTGGAACGTCTCGATACATCACTCAGATCATTACTTGCAAATAGTATTCTAGCAGTTATGCAGTCAAATGGAGGGACCATACTTGCTACTCAAGCACGTGGTAGAGCAATTGGGCTTGCAATCTCCGGGCTGGCAGGAGGAGTAATTGGCGGTTGGCAGATTGCAAAACAAAATGGCATCGAAAAAGCAATCACATTAGATATGGGCGGTACAAGTTGTGATATCAGTGCAATAATTGGAGATATCATTGTCAAACCAGATAACGAAGTCGCAGGACTTCCTCTCAGAATGCCTTCAACAGATGTGAAAACCATTGGAGCAGGTGGAGGGAGCATTGCATGGGTTGATGATGTGGGTATTTTGCATGTTGGACCCCAGAGCGGAGGGGCAGTTCCGGGTCCTGCAGCGTATGGAAAAGGAGGAATAAACGCAACAGTTACTGACGCAAATCTGATATTAGGAAGATTGAATCCCGATTATTTTCTGGGAGGTAAGGTACATCTCAACATGGATCTAGCAAGAGAAGCAGTATCCAAGATAGCCACAATTCTTAGCATGTCACTAGAGGAAGCTGCACTTAGTATCATTAGAATCTCCACGGCAAATATGGTTCAAGCAATTAGAGAAGTCACAGTAGAACGTGGAAGTGATCCTCGACAATTCGTGTTAATCCCGTTTGGTGGAGCTGGATCAACACAGGCTGTAGATATCGCGGACCTTCTTGGCATTGACCTTATTCTCGTACCTCCGTTTCCAGGAATTACCTCAGCTCTGGGTTTGGTCTGTACAAATCTTCGAGTTGATCTGATGAAAACAATTCTCATGGATGCTACTACTATGAATGAAGAGAATTTACTTAGCACTCTTAATGAACTCTCATTAAAAGCAAGGAACCGATTGCAGGAACAAGGAGTATCTGCTACTGATGTAAAAGTTACTTGGAACGTGGATATGAGATATGGCGGACAATCGCATGAACTATCCATTCCACTGAATCGAGATGACGGAAATTTAACATCAGAATCAGTTGGTCATTTCGAATCTCTCCACGAGGAATCCTTTGGTTACAAACTCGATGGAAGAAAGGTTGAGTGGGTCACAGTAAGAGTAGTAGCACAATCTAATGACAAGGAATACAAACCTTACAAACATGAAGTGCATGAAGAAGCAAAACCAATTGGAGAACGAGTTGTCCTGCTTTCAGATGGAAGTACAACAGGAGCCAAAGTGTATCGCAGAAAGACACTAGAAATTGGACAAACGATTATTGGACCGTCTATCATCGAACAAGTAGATACGACTACATATATTTCTCCC
>Ga0307442_1001787_pt1 | contig 10613 bp, 8 predicted proteins | sample SalMarWE160430MG_FD_202143 | JGI IMG/M metagenome (GOLD analysis project Ga0307442, IMG submission 202143) | Salt marsh sediment microbial communities from the Plum Island Ecosystem LTER, Massachusetts, United States - WE1604-30 | ecosystem: Environmental > Aquatic > Marine > Intertidal zone >... | reverse complement strand
AACGCGACCCTGGTGCAGAAAGATAACATCGTGCGCGAGCCGTCGCGCTTGACCGACATCGTGGGTCACCAGAATGACCTTGATGCCGCGGCGTTGTGCGTCGAGAAGCAGACGTTCGATGGCCAGCGTTGACGCTGGATCAAGGCTCGAAGTCGGCTCGTCGAGAAACAAGACGTCAGGCTCGAGGCTGAGCGCCCTTGCAAGGCAAAGCCGCTGCTGCTCACCACCTGACAAAACGCGCGCCGGCGTCGATGCATGGCGTTCCAGCCCCGCCAGCTTGAGAGCTTCTTCCACTCGAATGGCGCGACTTCCCCGCTCAAGGCCGCGCAACGCTAGCGCATGAGAGACATTGGCCGCCACCGAGCGGCGCAGCAGAACGGGCCGCTGGAAGACCATGGCTTGTCGGCGGGTCATCAGGCGATCCGTGCAGCGCCCCGCCCATCGGATCTCTCCTTTCGTAGGCAAGATGAGCCCATGCATCAATCTGAGCAGCACGCTCTTGCCGGCGCCGTTCGGTCCCATAATGACCGTGATGCGACGGCTGTCGATCGTCAGGTCGATCCCATCGATGACGCGTTTGATGCCCGCTGCGTAAACGAGTCCCTTCAGTTCGATAGGGAGAGGCGGGCTGGCAAGGTGGCCGTCGAGCGCTTTGAGCGAGGAGGTGGGATCAAGCATAGGCGAAACGACTGGCAAGACGCTGGACCCCAATCAGGGCCGCGTTGACGGCGAAAGCAAGGGCAAGGAGGACGATGCCAAGTGCGAGCGCAAGCGCAATGTTTCCTTTCGATGTTTCGAGCGTAATGGCCGTGGTCATCGTTCGCGTGACGTGGTCGATATTGCCACCGACGATCATGACGGCACCGACCTCGGCAATGGCGCGGCCAAAGCCCGCGAGCACCGCGGTGATCAGGCGGTACCGGCCGTCCCAAAGCAACGTCACGACAATAGCACTGGATGAAGCGCCCAGCGAGCGAAGCTGTTCGTCATACTCTTCGAGAAGGTCCTGACAGGCTTGCCGGGTCAGTGCGCCGATGATCGGTGTCACCAGAACCACCTGGGCGATGATCATGGCAGTCGGCGTGTAAAGGAGTTGAAGCACGCCAAATGGCCCTACATTCGAAAACAGGAGGTAGACCATGAGGCCTGCGACCACCGGTGGTAATCCCATTAGAGCGCTGAGAATGGCGGATAGCGCGCCCCGACCCGGGAAGCGGTAGACGGCAAGCGCCCCGCCGATGGCAAAGCCGAGCATACTCGCGATCGCCACCGCCGAGAGGCTGACCTTGATCGACAGGATTAGGATCTCGACCAGGCTAGGGTCGAGGGTGACAATGAGACCGACGGCCCTTCGAAACGCATCAATAAAGTCGGTCATTTGAACCGTCAGGATGCCGGTTGATCAGCTTTTCCGATCGGCCGTTCGGCTTTCTCAATCGTCCGATCTGCGAACGTAATACCGCTTTGGTATCTACCGCGGGCTAGCTTACCGCCCTATGTCTGAGGCTGGTATAACAGGTTTGGAAGTGTTCAAATTCCCGTTCAGAAAGGGAAACAGAACAGTGGAACAGGAAACCCCGTTGAATGGGGGGCCTGACCGGCCCGCAAGAAATATCGGTTCCCGTAAGCGTGCAAGGGGTTTTCCCAAGGGAAGGCAACTCGACCTCGCTGCGCTTGAGCAGTTACGAGAACTGTTGGGCGACCGGCCTCGGCGACACGACCTTCTGATCGAATATCTCCATCTGATTCAAGATCGCTATCACTGCATCTCGGCCCGGCATTTGCGGGCGCTTTGCGATGAATTGCGCTTGCCGCAGGCCGCCGCCTATGAAGTGGCAACTTTCTACGCGCATTTCGATGTGGTGAAAGAGGGCGAGACTCCGCCTCCGCCGACGACTATTCGCGTGTGTGACTCCATCACCTGCGCCATCAAGGGCGCGGATGCGCTCTATGAAGCTCTAGAAACTGGCGCGGACCCCGCGAAGGTCCGTGTTCTCCGGGCGCCATGCATGGGCCGCTGCGACACAGCACCGGTATGCGAGGTCGGACATCATTTTGTGGATCACGCTTCGCCGCTGAGCGTTCAGAAGGTCGTGGCAAGCGGCAAGCGCGAACCGGACGTTCCGGAGTACAAGACCCTCGCCGCCTATCGCGCCGAAGGCGGCTACGCGGTGCTGCAAGAATGCCGCGCCGGGAAACGAAAAGTCGAAGACGTCATTAAAGAAATGTCCGATGCGGGGCTACGCGGCCTCGGCGGCGCTGGCTTTCCGGCCGGCAAGAAGTGGCAGATCGTTCGCTCCTATCCCGGCCCGCGCCTGATGACGATCAACGGCGACGAGGGCGAGCCCGGCACGTTCAAGGACCGCTATTACCTCGAGCTCAACCCGCATCAGATGTTCGAGGGCGCGCTGATCGGGGCATGGGCGGTCGAGGCCGAGCGCATCTATCTTTACATGCGCGACGAATACCCCGCCGTGCTTCACATCTTGGCGCACGAGATCGCCGCGCTCGAAGCGGCGCGCATCATCAAGAAGGGCGAAATCGAGCTGCGCCGGGGCGCCGGCGCGTATATATGCGGCGAAGAGTCGGCGATGATCGAATCGATCGAGGGTAAGCGCGGCTATCCCCGCAATCGGCCGCCTTATATTGCCGAGGTCGGGTTGTTTAATCGGCCGACCCTGAATCAGAATGTCGAGACGCTGTACTGGATCCCCGAGATCCTGAAGAAGGGCGCCAAGTGGTTCGCTGATCACGGCATGAACGGCGCGAAAGGCTTCCGGTCCTGGTCGGTCTCGGGCCGCGTGAAGAAGCCAGGTATCATCGTCGCCGGGGCCGGGGTGACCGTGAACGAGCTGATCGGGCGCGCCGGCGGCATGGAAGACGGGCATGAGTTCAAGGCCTATCTTCCAGGCGGCGCGTCCGGCGGGATTCTTCCGGCTCGCCTCGGCGGTGTTCCCCTCGACTTCGGCACCTTGGACAAATACGGGTCGTTTGTCGGCAGCCACGCCATCGTGATCTTCTCGCAGCAGGATCGCATCGCCGATGTCGCGATCAATCTGCTGCAGTTCTTCAAGAACGAATCCTGCGGTCAATGCACGCCGTGCCGCGTGGGTTGCGACAAGGCGGTTGCCCTGCTGGAACGGGACCAATGGGACGGGGAGCTCTTGAACGAGCTTGCCCAGGCCATGCGCGACGCTTCGATCTGCGGGCTTGGCCAAGCCGCGCCGAATGCCTTTGTCACCGCGATGGAGTTTTTCTCCGATGAGCCCGCCGGCCGCGGCGCCTCGGGCCCGCCTGCGGATTATTGATGGATGATGCCATGACGGACCAATTGCTGTTCACTCTTGATGGAGAAGTGGTCTCCGCCAGGCCGGGCGAGACAATCTGGCAGGTGGCGAAGCGCCACGGCATCGATATCCCGCATCTGTGCTGGCTCCCGGAGCCGGGCTATGCGGCGGACGGCAATTGCCGCGCCTGCATGGTAGAAGTCGAAGGTGAGCGTACGCTCACCGCCTCCTGCATCCGCAAGCCCACGCCCGATATGGTCGTGAAAACAGCAACAGATCGGGCCGTGAAAGCGCGCCGCATGGTGATGGAACTTCTTCTTGCGGATCAGCCGCCACGTGAAGATTCGCCGGATCGCGTGTCGCCGTTCTGGCATTGGGCCGAGGCGCAAGACATCGAGACGTCGCGCTTCCCGGCACATGGCATCATCAAGCCCGACCTGTCGCACCCCGCCATGGCGGTCAATCTCGACGCGTGCATTGACTGCGGACTCTGTGTGCGCGCCTGTCGCGACGTCCAGGTGAATGACGTCATCGGCATGGCTTTCCGCGGTATCGGCGCGCGGCCGGTGTTCGACTTCGACGATCCGATGGGAGATTCCACGTGCGTGGCCTGCGGTGAATGCGTGCAGGCCTGCCCGACCGGCGCGCTCATGCCGAAATCGATCGTCGATCCTATTACGCAGCATGGAACGCGCGAGGTCGACCGCGAGGTCCACTCTGTATGCCCCTATTGCGGTGTTGGCTGCCAGATCAGCTATCAAATCAAGGACGAGAAGATTGCTTTCGTTCAGGGTCGCAACGGCTATTCGAATGAGAACAGGCTGTGCGTCAAGGGCCGGTTCGGCTTCGACTATGTCGCCAATCCGCAGAGGCTGATGAAGCCCTTGATCCGCAAGCCCGGCCTGCCGAAGGGCGTCAACGTCGATCCGTCGAACCCCTACACGCATTTCCGTGAGGCAAGCTGGGATGAAGCGCTCGAGGCCGCGACATCCGGGCTGGCCCGCATCGCCGACGAACACGGCGGCCAAGCAATCGCCGGTTTCGGCTCCGCCAAATGCTCGAACGAGGAAGCCTATCTGTTCCAGAAGCTGATCCGTACGCGCTTCCGCACCAACAATGTCGATCACTGCACGCGGCTGTGCCACGCCTCGTCTGTGGCGGCGCTAATCGAAGGGATCGGCTCAGGCGCGGTGACGGCGACCTTCAACGAGGTCGAGCATGCCGACGTCATCGTCATCATAGGCGCCAATCCGACCGAGAACCATCCGGTCGCCGCGACCTTCTTCAAGCAAGCGGCCCGGCGCGGCGCCAAGCTGATCGTTATCGACCCGCGCGGCCAGGCGCTCCGCAACTATGCGACTCACATGTTGCGCTTCAAATCAGGTAGCGATGTGGCGCTACTCAATGCCATTATGCATGTGATCGTCGAGGAGAAGCTCTACGACGTTCAGTATCTGCAAGCGCACACCGACAACTTCGAACGTCTCAAAGAGCATCTCGCCAGCTATAGCCCGGAGTCGGTTGCCCCGATCTGCGGGGTTGATGCCGAGACGATTCGCGACGTCGCGCGAATCTTCGGCAAAGCCGAGCGTGCCATGATCTTCTGGGGCATGGGTATCTCGCAGCATGTGCACGGTACCGACAATTCACGGTGCCTGATCTCTCTGGCACTCATGTGCGGCCAGGTTGGGCGTCCCGGCACGGGACTGCATCCGTTGCGTGGACAAAACAACGTGCAAGGGGCTTCGGATGCTGGTTTGATTCCCATGTTCTACCCGGACTATGCGGACGTGGAAGCTGAACCGGTCCACAAGAAGTTCGAGGAGCTGTGGAAGACGCCGCTTTCAGACAAGACTGGCCTGACTGTGGTCGAGATCATCAACGCTGCCAACGCGGGTGAGATTAAATGCATGTACATTCAGGGTGAAAACCCCGCAATGTCCGACCCCGATCTCGATCATGCGCGTGCCGGTCTTGCCAAGCTCGAGCACCTTGTGGTGCAGGACCTTTTTCTGACCGAGACGGCGATGATGGCCGATGTGGTCCTTCCGGCGTCGGCATGGCCCGAGAAGACGGGCACGGTTACTAACACCAACCGTCAGGTTCAGATGGGCCGCAAGGCGCTCGACCTGCCCGGAGACACGCGCGAAGACCTTTGGATCATTATCGAGATGGCCAAGCGGCTTGGCTTGCCATGGACGTACACCCATCCGTCCGAGGTCTTCGAGGAGATGAAGCGCGCTATGCCGTCGCTGGACAACATCACGTGGGACCGGCTGGAGCGCGAGTCGTCCATCATTTACCCCTGCCCCGAGCCTGATCATCCGGGCGAGGCAGTCGTGTTCGCAGACGGCTTCCCGACCAAAACGGGTCGCGCCCATTTGGTGCCAGCTGACCTGTTGCCGCCTGCCGAAGTGCCGGACGACGAATATCCGTTCATCCTTATGACGGGGCGGCAGCTCGAACATTGGCACACAGGCGCCATGACTCGGCGTGCCGATGTGCTCGACGCGCTTGAGCCTAGCGCCACGGCAAGTCTGAATCCTAAGACGCTTGCGCGCTACGGTATTGCGCCGGGCGATATGATGCTCGTCACGACGCGCCGTGGATCAATAGAATTGACGGCCCGGGCCGATATGGCGGTGCAGGAGGGAACGGTTTTCATACCGTTCGCCTATGTCGAGGCGGCCGCCAACATCCTGACCAACCCGCAGCTTGATCCATACGGTAAGATTCCCGAGTACAAGTTCTGCGCGGTCAAGATTGGCCCGGCGCAGGGTAGACCCGAGCGCGTGCCTGAGCCAAGTCTCGACGTGACAGCCTCGGGCCTCTAGCCGTAACATTCCGCATGGCTTTTCCGGATGGCGTCGTTGGCGTTCTGCTCGCGGGCGGCAGATCGAGCCGTATGGGCGGTGGCGATAAATGCTTGCGGATGCTCGGAGGGACAACGATCCTCGCCCGCATTATCGACCGGCTGAAGCCGCAGGTTTCCGATATCGTCATCAATGCCAACGGTGACGCCTCGCGCTTCGCCGCCTGCGGCGTTCCGGTCGTCGCTGACAGCATTGTTGGCTATGCCGGACCGCTCGCGGGCGTGCACGCAGGGCTCGAATGGGTGAAAGCCAACCGCCCCGGCTTCGGTCATGTCGTGACAATGGCGACCGATACGCCGTTTTTTCCCACCGACCTAGTACGTCGGCTGCTTCAGGCATCGGACGATATATCCACGCTGCGCATCGCGAAGTCCGACGCGGGCACGCATTACGTAATCGGACTTTGGCCGGTCGAGTTGGCGGCGGCCCTTGAGGTATCGCTTAAGAGCGGAGAGCGCAAGGTCGGAGCCTGGACGAAGGAACATGGCGCGCTCGAGGTGTTCTTTCCGCCGGTCGATGTTGCCGGGCAGAGCATAGATCCCTTCTTCAATATCAATGCACCTGAGGATCTCACTGCTGCCGAAGCCCTTTTTAGTGAGAAGGCGTCATGAGACCGCCAATCTTCGGGGTCGTTGGCTGGAAGAATTCCGGCAAGACTACGCTCATGGCAAATGTCATCCACGAGTTCACGCGGCGTGGTTTAGCCGTTTCGGTTATCAAGCATGCGCACGCGAAATTCGAGATCGATCATGCGGGACGCGACTCTTTCAAGATGCGCGAGGCAGGCGCGTGTCAAGTCATGCTGTCCTCGCCACGGCGGTTCGCCTTGATGCGTGAGCTAGGCGGCGCGCCCGAGATGACCCTCGATGAGCTTTTGCCATACGCCGGCCCGTGTGATCTCGTCTTGGTCGAAGGCTATAAGCGTGATGCCTTTCCCAAGATCGAGATTCGCCGCGAAGGGGCTGCATCGCGCGCGCCCCTGTCCGCGGAATGCCCGCAAGTCGTAGCCATCGCCTCCGACCGCCCGGGAGCCGAGCAAGAGTCGTTACCCGTGTTCCACATCGACGCCATTGGAGGCGTCGCAGATTTCATTATCGGTACATTGGGGCTCAAGCACCCATGACACTTAAGCTCACCGACGATTGCTTTGTGCTCGATAAGGACAGGCTTCCGCACCACGAGGCCTTGAGTATTCTCAAGTCGCGGGTGCGCCCTGTAGTCGTGGCCGAGAAAGTTCCGCTTGCCGATGCAACCGGCCGCTTCCTGGCTGAGCCGATCATCGCACCGCGGCCCATTCCGGCACACGACAATGCCGCCGTCGATGGCTACGCCTTTGCTGCGTCAAGCTACGATGCAGAAAAGGGCACGAGCCTGAAGGTCGTCGGCGCGGCGGCAGCCGGGCATCCCTTTGCGGGTCCGCTTCCCGCAGGAAGCGCAATCCGCATCTTTACTGGCGCTGTGATGCCCCCTGGACTCGATACGGTGGCGATGCAGGAAGATGTTCGCGTAGAGGAACGGAACGGGGCGTACTCGGCCTATATCCCTCAGGGACTCAAGGCAGGTGCCAATCGCAGGCTTGCCGGTGAGGATACAAAGGCCGGCGAGACGCTCGTTGCGGCCGGTACGCGGCTAAGGCCTCAGGACGTGGCTAGTGCAGCTGCGACAGGGCTTGACGCCCTATGTTGTCATGCGCCGCTTAGGGTCGCCGTCTTTTCAACGGGAGATGAGATCTTACGTCCCGGTGAGCCGTTCGTGGAAGGCAAAGTCTACGATGCAAATGCGTCCATGCTGCATGGCCTCATCGCCGTTGCAGGGGCTCAGGCAATCGATCACGGCGTTCTGCCGGATACCCGAGACCACGTAGTGGCCGCGCTTGCGGAGGCGAGCCGTGAGTTTGACGCCATTGTCGTCTCTGGCGGCGCTAGTCAAGGGCAAGAAGACCACGTCGTGCAGAGCATTGACACGCTGGGTAAGCGTCATCTCTGGCAAATCGCGATCAAGCCGGGGAGGCCGATGAGCTTCGGCCAGATCGATGACTGTGTCGTGCTCGGCCTTCCGGGAAATCCCGTAGCCGCATTCGTCTGCTTTCTGATGTATGTGCGACCCGTGCTCACGCGACTAGCGGGAGGCAGGTGGCCGGAGCCCATGCGGTACCTCGTACCGGCGGCCTTCATGCAAAATAAGAGGAAGGGTCGTCGGGAGTTCTGGCGGGCGCGACTGGCGGAAGACGTAGACGGACGTCTTGTCGTCACCAAGTTCCCGCGTGATGGCTCGGGGCTGATCTCATCTTTGCGGGAAGCGGACGGGCTGATTGAGGTTGACGAAGACGTGGAAAACGTTTGCTCGGGGGAACTCGTGAACTTCATCCCTTTCTCCGAGTTTGGTCTTGGCTAAACTGGGACTTCCACGCCCGGAACGACCGCTGGAAGCCTTCCTATAGGAGACTTCGTCATGGCGAATTTCGAGACAGAGCGCGAACGCCAATGATCTAGCAGAGCGGCTATTCTTCGAGCTTGAAAAACGGGGAAACCACTACTCTCTATGTCGCAAGATTGGTGATCATGCGCGGAGAGATAATCTGACACTCGACGAGGTCGAGCATTTGCCCGAACGCTGGAAGCTCGAGGGCCCCCACGGCGGCTGACTTTGCTTATTGCGCTTCAGGCAACTCGATTTCGCCTTCAACCACGTGCTTGAGATCGGTTCCCTCGCCCGTCAGGACCATCTTGACCTTGAGTTTTCCCTTGCCGGCCAGATTCTCTTCCCGCACCAACTGCTCAATGGCCTGCTGCGAGGTTACGCCTACCTCTTTGAGGTACTTGCGCAAGGAAATGTTGAATCGTTCCATGCTTGAATCTCCTGAAGCTGATCGTGCGAATTGACGAAAGGAGCTATCTACATCCGACGCTTACCTGAGAAGCCATCATCGTCACAAGCCGCCTGATGGTCTCACCAGCAGCCTAGCATCTTGATGTGCATCGAAGTTCGAATCCGATGCCCTCAGCCACCCAGTCGCGTGGTTTCCGGCTCTCTGTTGACCGTCGCTAAACAGTCCCGAAGAAGTGCGGAAATGCGCCACTAGTCGCCGACGGTTCTGCCTAGTGAGAGCAGAGAGACGCGTACCTACGCGGAAGGTGGGGACCTTCTGGCGGCTTTTCTCAGTGGGCCGGTTTTGGGGGTCACACTTCGCGGAGTGGAGTCAGCACCGTGCGTCACGCCTAGTGGCTTGCTGACTCTTAATCAGCGGGTCCAAGGTTCGAGTCCTTGTGCGCCCACCAACCATTTATCTGATATCGTTGTAGGTTTTTGGGATAGGTGGTACAGCCCGGGAGCCCCACCCGTCGTTCAGGTTCCAAAGAGGTTCCAACGGTCGCTTGAGTGACCGGCCGCGTCGGGGCGCCAAGGGTCGGCTGCTCTGTGGGCTTGGTACTTAGGCTAGGGCAGGGGGCACCCCCCACCCCCAAATGGACAGGCCCCCACCCCCCGGGGCCCCTATCGAACAGGGACCCGTTCGAAACACAGGCTAGGAAGAATCCAATCTGTCTCAGCGGCTGCCGAGCTCCATCGAACCATCGGCGCCTTGGAATGCTCTAGCTAGTTAAACCTGAGAGCTGAAGTTAAGGGGACTTCGTCAACTCCGTATGGGCGTCCTTAGGCTCGTGATCTGGCCTTAGAAGTATCTTCCCGCATGATCTCAGTGGCGATGAACACGCTTGCGATGCTTCGATCAAGCGTGTCCAAAAGTTCATTACCGCTGCGCTTAATAACAAACTCACCCCGCTCCAGCGGGGGGCGCTTGGCGACATTGCCGAGCAGCAACCATGTACTCGCAATTTTTCTCATTTCCGGTAAGTCGTAGTAGTCGGGCATAAATGGACCCAATGATTTATCGAACCTCTGATAAGCACGCTCAACCACGGCGCGGAGCACCTTTCTATCCGAAGCGACCAGCAGAACGGGCACGGGTTTCCTCTGACGACTAGCGCCGTTGAGCATTGCAACGATCACACGACCAATTGGTTTGCCTATTTTTGCGAACGCAACATGGCCCTTCGTGCGAGCCTGAGCTAAATGCTGATCGAGAACGGAGTAGCCCTGCCACGTGTGCGCAACTCTTAGCACCAGCGTCTCGGTCGCGGTAATCTTTGGCGTGGTCATGGTCTACTGATCATTATCACGTCCGATCGCACCGAGTAGGTGTCACTCTCCCACTGGAACTCGACTTCGCGGCCCGGTTCAAGAGGTACATTATCAAGATATTCCGCTATACTTGATCTCAGTAAGGGGAGAGATCTTTTGAGACGCGTTCGCTGCAGCCTCGCAGCACAGCCACCCAGTCGCGGCTTTTCTCGCTCTCTCCAAACCCTCACCAAACACTCAAGAAGAAGCGCAGAATTGCGCCACTAATTGGCGGCGGTTTTGCCTCGAGAGAGCATTGAGACGCGAGTTGTGG
>Ga0307442_1001786_pt1 | contig 10615 bp, 11 predicted proteins | sample SalMarWE160430MG_FD_202143 | JGI IMG/M metagenome (GOLD analysis project Ga0307442, IMG submission 202143) | Salt marsh sediment microbial communities from the Plum Island Ecosystem LTER, Massachusetts, United States - WE1604-30 | ecosystem: Environmental > Aquatic > Marine > Intertidal zone >... | reverse complement strand
AAAGGGGGCAGCTATGTATATCTTATCGACAATAATAAGATGGGGCTGGTGCCCGATTCTAATCACCGTCTTGGCCGTTATCGGCTATCAATACGAATGGCCGCTGTGGCTCCTGGCGGCGGTAATGGTGGCAATCCTTATTATCGGCTTAGCCGTGGCTATCAGCACGGCCCGGGAGAGGGCGGTAGAGCGCGCCTCGCTGAGGCTCAAGCAGCTGGCGGGGTACTTTAACCGCCGCTTCACCGGCGATTCCGCGCTGTCTATTTTTGCTATTATCCGCAGCCTGCTCACCAGCGATAACGCCCGGGTCTGGGGCTGGGCGCGGGAGACCGAGGTGGCGCAGCGCATCTTCAATACCTGGTGCGACAGCTTCACCGACAGGGTGGAAAGCGACATCAGGACGCGGCGCTTTATCCTCTACCTGCGCACCTATCAGAGCGAGCTCTGGCTGATAAACAGCCACTACTACGAATTCATGGAGCAGTTTTGCGAGGTGGCGCAGAGCATGGAACTGCCTGCGGAGCTTATCGACCAGTACAACCGGCTGGTGGAAGAATACAACGCCTTCATCCAGAGCTTCCGGGATAATATCGCCGAGCTGAGGCGGGTGGCGCGCACCGAAATCGAGCCCCCCAGCGTCAAGTTTGCTAAAGCGATTCCCGGGACGAACCCCCCCGCCCCGCAACCTTCAGAATAAGCGGAATACCCTCTCAAAGAGAGTTGGCTATGAAAGCAAAAATCTCTTGTTTTTTGGCTATCGTCCTGATTTTAGCTATCGCGCTGGCGTCGTGCGGCGGAGATGTCCCCATCTGTAACCCGGAGGACGAAGCCCAGATGCCCACACAGGAGGAAAATGAAGTGAGCTGGGAAGAGAACGGAGTCTGGAACGCCGCCAGCGTTGAGGAGGCATCCGAGGTGGCCGGCTTTGACGTGGTTACTCCCGGGTTTATCCCCGAAGACTTCTGCCGCGGCCTGTCCATCCATGTGAACGACCCCTGCGCCGGGCTTCCCGAAAGTATTGATTGCGGCCTCTCCATACATGTTACCCAGTTCTGGGGGTGGCTTGAGGACGAGTCCCTCGAATTCAGCCAGCGCGCCCTTTTGATACTCGTCCAGACGCCGAGCCGTTTCAGCACGGGCGCCATACCGACTGAGGTCGGCGACTATCCCGCCACCAGAGATTATCAGATGGCTCAGGACGACCACCCCGCCATGCTTTCGTTGGGCTGGGAGATTGACGGCATGTATTTCGCCTTGAGCGGGACGATTACCGGGACGATTACCGGCCCTATCACCGAAGAAACGATATACGAAGTAGCCTGTTCGGTGGAGGTTGACTAGGAAATCCCATGAGCAAACCGATTGTAGCCATCGTCGGGCGGCAGAACGTGGGCAAGTCCACGCTCTTAAACCGCCTGGCGGGCAAAAGAATAGCCATCGTGGCCGATATGCCCGGTACCACCCGCGACCGCGTCTTCGCCGATATTAGCTGGCAGGATAGCAGCTTCACCCTGGTCGATACCGGGGGCCTGGAGGTGCAACCCAGCTCCACCATCGCCCTTGGCGTCAAGGAGCAGGTGGATGTCGCCATCGCCGAAGCCGATGTCATTATCTTCCTCGTCGATAGCGAGGCGGGCGTCGTGCCGTCCGACCTGGAGATCGCCCAGATGCTGCGCCGCTCCAGCAAGCCCGTAATACTGGCGGCAAATAAATCGGATAACCCCAAACGGGAAAGCGAAGCCGTGGAGTTCTACGAAATGGGGCTGGGCGAGCCGCTGGCTATCTCCGCCTATCACGGGCGGGGCGTCGCCGAGCTCTTAGACAGGGTCGGTGCCTTGCTGCCGCCCCCCGCGGGGCCCGAAACGGGCGCCGAGATTATGAAGCTGGCTATCGTGGGTCGGCCCAACGTGGGCAAATCGACGTTGCTCAACAGCCTCCTCGGCGAAGAGCGGGCCATCGTCGATAAAACGCCCGGAACCACCCACGATGCCATCAATACCATACTTGACTTTGGTGGTCAAAATGTGATACTTATTGATACCGCTGGAATTCGGCGACGGGGTCGGTGGGGCAGGGGAGTAGAGCGTTACAGCGTAATCAGGGCCCTCAGGGCTATCGATGAAGCCGATGTAGCGCTACTCGTCCTTGACGCCACCGAGTTGCTAACCTCTCAGGACGAGCATATCGCTGGTTATATCCAGCAGGTGGTTAAGGGGGTTATACTCGTCGTCAATAAGTGGGACCTGGCGGCAAATCAGGATATGGTTGAAAGTAATCGGTATATAAGAAAAAAGCTCAAGTTCATGAGTTACGCGCCCGTGGTCTATACCTCGGCCAAGTTCGGCGAGGGTGTGGATAGAGTCATGCCCCAGGCGTTCGAGGTCTATCAGGAAAGGCAGAAAAGAATGCCCACCACCGAGGTCAACAACGTGGTGCAGCGGGCGGTGGCGGCGCATAACCTGCCCCGAAAGGGCAAAAAACAGCTCAAGATTCTCTACGCCACCCAGGCCGAGGTCAACCCTCCCACCTTCGTCTTCTTCGTCAACGACCCCAGCCTCATCCACTTCTCCTACCAGCACTACCTGGAAAACAAGCTCCGCCAGTCTTTCGGTTTCGACGGCACGCCTTTACGCTTCGTCTTCAAGGCCCGAGGTGAGCAGTGACAATTATAATCTTCAAACTCGCGTTGGTAGCGGTCATCGGTTACCTGCTGGGCTCGATTCCTATCGGCTACCTCCTGGGACGGCGGCAGGGAAAGGTGGACATCCGGTCTATCGGCAGCGGTAAGACGGGGGCAACCAATGTCTTCCGCACGGCGGGCCGCAAGTGGGGTATACTGGTCGCCGCCCTGGATATATGCAAGGGGGCGCTGGCGGTGGTTGTTGCCGGCCTCATCATCAGGGGTGACTACCTTCTCGTCGGCGACTCAAGTCTCTGGTGGTTACTGACCAGCGCCCAGGTCCTGGCGGCGCTGGCGGCGGTAGCCGGTCATATCTGGTCACCGTTCCTTAAATTCAAGGGGGGCCGGGGCGTGGCCACATTCTTCGGCGGCCTGGTCGCCCTCTGTCCGGTGGCGGCGCTGTTCGGCGGCGAGGTCTTGATTATCGGCGCTGGCCTGACCCGCTTCGTCTCCCTGGGCTCCCTGGCCGGGGCGGTAGGCAGCTACGCCATATTAGTCCCGCTGACCATTCTCAACCACTTCCCCGTGGAATATCTTTTCTACGCCGTGGTGGGGGGAATAATAATCTTTATTATGCACCGCGATAATATCCGTCGTTTGATGTCGGGCAAAGAGCGCAGGCTCGGCGAGAAGGCCGAGGGGGTGAATTTGCCTCCCCCCGACGCCACCAAGGGGGCAAAATAGGGCATGGCCGGGGTTGCCATAATAGGTACCACCACCTGGGGGGTGACCCTGGGGGTGGTACTGGCGCGTAACGAGCTAGAAGTCAGGCTCTGGGCGCGCACCGAGCAGGAACGCTTCCATCTGCAAAACGGCCAGCATCACACCGACGCCCTCTCCGGCATCGACCTTCCCCCCAAGCTCTCCATTATGACCTCGCTGCCCGAGGTACTGGACGACGCCGACGCCGTTATTCTAGCCGTCCCCTCCCAGAGGATGCGCGACAACATAAAAGCCGTCTCCGGCCACCTCAAGAGCTCGATGCTGGTGGTGAGCGCCGCCAAGGGTCTGGAGATTGACAGTAACAAGCGGATGTCCCAGGTCATCGCCGACGAGATAAGCCCCAGCTTCTGGCCCAATATCTGCGTCCACTCCGGCCCCAATCTTTCCGCCGAGATTCTTCAGGGCTTACCCGCGGTGGCGGTGGTGGCGGCTTGGAACGAGCTTATCGCCAGGAAGGTGCAAAAGCTGCTCAACACCCCCAGTATTTGTCTCTACACCAACAGCGATGTCATCGGCGTCGAGCTGGGCGGCGCGCTCAAGAACATCATCGCTTTAGGCGCGGGCATCGCCGACGGCCTGGACTACGGCGACAACGCCAAGGCGGCGCTAATCACCCGGGGGCTTACCGAGATGACGGCGCTGGGTGTTACCCTGGGCGCCAATCCCCTCACCTTTTCCGGGCTGACGGGCTTAGGCGACCTCATCACCACCTGTTCCAGCCCCTTAAGCCGCAACCACTACGTCGGCGTGGAACTGACCAAGGGACACTCGCTGGAGGATATACTCAAATCTATGAGCGGTGTGGCTGAGGGGGTAGGCACCACCGTCGTCGCCCACAAGCTGGCTAAGCAGTTCGAGCTGGAGATGCCCATCACCGATAAGATCTACAAGGTGCTCTACCAGGGGCTCGACCCCCGCAAGGCGTCACTGGAGCTGATGGAAGCCGAGGCCAGGCACGAGCTGATGGGTCGGCGCTGGCGGCTGTTCTCGCTGTTCCGCCACTAAGGCTCTCTAGTATCCCGGCTTGGGAAACCCCCGCCACTTCTTGGGCTTGGGCATGTTGTTCGAACTTAAGCTCTCATCAAGCTCTATTAGCAGTTGTTTCTGCTTGGCGCTCAGCGAATCGGGTGTGGCTACGAAAAGCGTCACCAGCAGGTCGCCGTGCCCCCCACCCCGCAGGTGGGCAACGCCCTTTCCTCTAAGCTTAAAGACCTCCCCGGTCTGGCTGCCCGCGGGAATCTTGAGCTTGGCGTTACCGTCCAGCGTGGGCACCTTAACCTCGGTGCCCAGGGCCGCCTGGGTGAAATTGACGGGCAACTCGTAGAGCAGGTCGTCGCGGTAACGGCTGAAGAACTCGTGCTCCTTAACCGACAGGGCGATGTAAAGGTCGCCCGCCGCCCCGCCCCTCGTCCCCGCCTCCCCCTCACCCCTGAGGCGTATCTGGGAGCCGTTATCCACCCCGGCGAGTATCTTCACCGTAATCTTGCGCTTGTGCCTCTCCTTGCCCGTGCCCTTGCATCTGGGACAGGGGTTGGTGATAATCCGGCCCTCGCCGCGGCACTGCGGGCAGGTAGCGGTCTGGGCGAAACGCCCGAAGATGCTCTGGTGGACGCGGCGCACCTGTCCGCTGCCGTTGCAGTTGGGGCATCGGCTGGGCTGGCTGCCCGGCTGGCTGCCCGTGCCCTGGCACGTTTGGCAGTTCTCGGTGCGCGATATGGATACCTTCTTCTCGCAGCCCAGGGCGGCTTCCTCGAAGGTGATGGTTATTCCGTAGCGTAGGTCGGCGCCCCGATGTGCCGTCTGGCGGCTGGTGGCGGCTCCCCCGCCGAAGAAGGCGTTAAAGATGTCGCCGAAGCCGCCGAAGTCAAAGCCCTCGAAGCCCTGCCCGAAGAGCCCTTCGGCGCCGCTGTGACCGTAGCGGTCATAGGCCGCACGTTTATCGGGGTCGGAAAGCACCTGGTAGGCTTCGTTGACCTCCTTGAACTTCTCCCCGGCCATGTCTTCGTGGTTGTGGTCGGGGTGAAACTTGAAGGCGAGCTGGCGGAAGGCCCTCTTTATCTCTTCGTCGGTGGCGTCCCGGTCAACGCTGAGGACTTCGTAGTAATCGCGCTTTGTCGGCATATAATATTTTCTACCTTATCCCTTTCAATTCCTCGCCCCTCATTGTCAACTTCCCACACCAAATCCCACCCTACAGAGGTGTAACCTCTATATACTTCTCTCCCCACCCCTATTTCTACTGTTATTCCCGCGAAGGCGGGAATCCAGTTTCCCTATTTTCCCTCTGTCATTCTGAAGGAACTCCTGCGTAGGCAGGAGGACTGAAGAATCTCAACATACCAAGGGGGGCTTTGCCCCCCGGAACCCCTCTATTTTGGCTCTCCGTGCTTCTGGGGCGCTCTGTATTCGGGGTCTTAACCCCTGGCTTCCTTGATTGCCCGGCACAAGTCTTCGGCTTTTCGCGATGAGATGACGAAGGTCTGGTCGATAGTCTCCAGCTTTATCGCCTCGTTGATAAAAGCCTGGGTCAGGGCGAAGGTGCCGTCGCTGCCCTTCCTGATGCCCCACCCCCCGTAGGTCCGCACCGGGTGCTCCATCTTAAAAGGAGCGCAGTCCTGTATCCTATCGACGTCGATAGCCTTGCGATAGATAAAGCCGAACCTTACCAACAGCTTGTCTTTAAACAGCTGCACCCTCATCCAGAAGAAGGCGACGATGATAGCGAAGGTCACGCCGATATAGATGGCAAAGAGCCACCACCACCCCCCGAAGATGATGCCCGGCACCAGCCCGAGGGCTAACGCCCACAGCGAGATGCCGACTATGAGCAGGGTGTTTGCCCCCAGCCGTTCTTCGTAGATTGGCGTTGATGGCATGTTATTCTCTACCTCTCCCCTTTTTAATCCTCTATCTTACACTCTTTTTCAATCAGTTCCATGAGAGGCTGGTATTTGCCTGCGGCTATTTTCCGGGTAGGGCTTAGTCCGTGTGACTTCAGCCATTTCCAGTGCTCTTCAAAAAGAAAGCGTGTCCTGACCAAATGGCCGCGCATCCCGAGATTGGTGGCTGTAACCTTGCCGCAGACCTGACACTTGTAACTCATAATTTTATTACCCCCTTTGTCCTCCTCGGTTTATACCTCTTCAAATTCACCCTCCACGGTGCCTTCGTCCTCCCCTTCTCCCCCCTCGCCGCCTTCTCCTTCATCCGGGGGCGGCGGTTCACCGGGTGGTGGTTGCTCTTGTTGTCCGTAGACGGTGGAGCCGACCCTCTGTAAGGCCTCGTTCAGCTCCTGCGCCGCCTTGTTGATGGCTTCTATATCCGTCCCCTGCAAGGCGTCCTTTACCGCTTTAACCTTGCCCTCGACCTCCTCGTTCAGCTCGGCGGGTATCTTGTCCTTGTTGTCCCTTAGGGTTTTCTCGGCCGTGTAAGCCAGGTTGTCAGCCATATTGCGGGCTTCTATTTCCTGGCGCTGCTTGCTGTCCTCGGCGGCGTGGGCTTCCGCATCCTTCTGCATCTTATCAATTTCTTCCTTGGAAAGCCCGCTGGAAGCGGTGATGGTTATCTTCTGCTCCCGTCCCGTGCCCTTGTCGTGGGCTTTGACGTTGAGGATGCCGTTGGCATCGATGTCAAAGCTGACCTCAATCTGGGGCAAGCCCCGGGGCGCGGGCAGGATGCCGTCGAGCATAAACCTCCCCAGCGTCCTGTTATCGGCGGCCATCGGCCTCTCTCCCTGCAGGACATGAATCTCGACGCTGGGCTGGCTGTCGGCCGCCGTGCTGAAAATCTGGCTCTTCGATGTCGGTATGGTGGTGTTGCGGGGAATAAGCGGCGTGGCCACCCTACCCAGGGTCTCGATACCCAGCGTGAGCGGGGTAACATCGAGCAGCAAGACGTCTTTTACGTCCCCCTTGAGCACGCCGGCCTGAATAGCCGCCCCCACCGCCACCACCTCGTCGGGGTTGACCCCCTTATGAGGTTCTCTACCGAAGAACTGTTTCACCTTCTCGACGACCAGCGGCGTCCTCGTCTGACCGCCCACCATAACCACCTCGTCGATCTGGGCGGCGGTCTTCTCGGCATCGGTAAGCGCCTGCTTGCAGGGCTCGATGCTCTTTTCCACCAGGTCGCCCACCAGCTGCTCCAGCTTGGCGCGCGTCAGGGTGATATTAAGGTGCTTGGGCCCGCTGGCGTCGGCGGTAACGAAGGGCAGGTTGACCTCGGTCTGCTGCACGGTGGAAAGCTCGCTCTTGGCTTTTTCGGCGGCTTCCTTCAACCGCTGCAACGCCATCTTGTCCTGTTTGAGGTCGATGCCCTGGTCCTTTTTAAACTCGCCGCAGAGCCAGTCCATAATCTTCTGGTCGAAGTCGTCACCCCCCAGGTGGGTGTCGCCGTTGGTCGACTTTACCTGGAAGGTGCCTTCGCCCAGCTCCAGGATGGAAATATCGAAGGTGCCCCCGCCGAGGTCATAAACGGCGATGGTCTCGTCCTTTTTCTTGTCCAGCCCGTAGGCCAGGGCGGCTGCCGTCGGCTCGTTGATTATGCGCAGCACGCTAAGCCCGGCTATCTTGCCGGCGTCCTTGGTCGCCTGACGCTGGCTGTCGTTGAAATAGGCGGGCACGGTGATGACCGCCTCGGTAACCTTCTCGCCGAGATAGGCTTCGGCGTCCGTCTTCAGCTTCTGCAGAATCATGGCTGAGATTTCGGGCGGGCTGTATTCCTTATCGCCCATCTTAACCCAGGCGTCGCCGTTGGCTGCCTTGACTATCTTATAGGGCAGTAGTTTTCGGTCGTAGTCCACGGTAGGCTCGTCGAACTTGCGCCCCATCAGCCGCTTGATGCTGAATATAGTATTATCGGGGTTGGTGATGGCCTGCCGCTTGGCGACCTGTCCCACCAGGCGCTCGCCGGTCTTACTCATGGCCACCACCGAGGGCGTGGTGCGCCCCCCCTCGGCGTTGGTGATGACCTTGGGCTCCCCCGCCTCCATAACCGCCACCGCGGAAAAGGTAGTGCCTAGATCAATACCTATAACCTTACCCATTGTTTATGCCTCCTCTTCTCCGTTGCCCACTACCACCATAGCGGGGCGGATTACTCTGTCGTATAGCTTGTATCCCTTTTGCACTTCCTCGATAACGATGCCTTCCTTGCCCTTGTCCTGCCTCACCGCCTCGTGGAGGTTGGGGTCGAAGGGCTCGCCCAGTGCCTTGATGGGGGAAAGCCCCTGTGCCTCCAGGCTCGCCCAGAGCTTGCGCTCGACGAGCTTGATGCCGTCCATCCAGCTCGTCTTCTCCAGTCGCGGTGGGATGGAAACAAAGGCTCGCTCGAAGTCGTCCAGGACGGGCAGCAGGCTGAGTATAAGCACGGAGTTGGCGAGCTGGGCCAATTCCTCTCTCTCCTGCTCGCTACGCCGCTTGTAGTTCATAAAATCGGCCTGGGCCCGCTGCCAGCCGGCCAGGTTGGCTTCGGCTTTGGCTTGTGTCTCGGCCAGCAGCTTCTTCAGCGTCTCTATGTCCTCGATATCGCTGAAATCAGGCTCGGCTTTAGCCTCTGCCTCCGGCTTAAGCTCGCTATTGTTCTTATTCTCTTCCACGGGCTCTCGTGGCATCATGATTATTTACCCCTCCCAGTTATTAATTCCCCGCCCCTCCCGTGTCTTCTTCCCACACCAAATCCCACCCTATAGAGGTGTTACCTCTATAAACTTCTCTCCCCGCCCCACTGCTTCCTTCCGTCATTCCCGCGAAGGCGGGAATCCAGTCCCTCACTCACCACTGTCCCCACTGTCATTCTGAAGGAAGTCCTGCGCAGGCAGGACGACTGAAGAATCTCAAGAGACCCTTCGCTGCGCTCAGGGTGACAGTGAAAGGTGTCCTTATTCTTTAGTCGGCTTTCTCCCGTATAATTCGGCGACCAGCCGGTTGAGCACCGAGGACACATAGCCCACGGTGGAAATAGTTCGGGCGTAGGGCATACGGGTGGGCCCCACCACCCCCATAATGCCCACCGCTTCTTCGGGCAGCCCGTACTGGCTGATGACCACGCTGCAATCCTGGACGGCTTCCGCCTTGTTCTCCTTGCCGATAATTACCTGCACCCCCTCTTCCCCCAGCCCCTCGGGGGCGACGCTCTGGAGCAGGTTGTGGTGTTCGACCAGCTCCGTCAGGGCGAGTACCCGCTGCCCCTGGCGAAATTCGGGCTGGTTAAGAGTAAAGTGCAGCCCGTCGAGGCGGGACGGCTCGAACTCGTGCTCGTCTTCGCCCTGCATTATCTTGAGCAGGCAATCGGTTATCTGTTTTTCGGCGGGGGAAAGCTTCAGCTTCTTGGCCGATATCTTGGCTCGGCTCAGGCCGGAATAAGCCTTATTAAGCTTATTGGCTATCCTGGTCAACTCCGACTGCGATATAGCCTTGTCGAAGGTTATCAGCTGTTGCTTGAGCCGAGCCCCCTGGAGAACGAGGACGACCAGCGTCAGCGACTCTCTCAGGGCGACCAGTTCTAAATGCTTGAACTGGCAGCGGGTCGTCTTGGGCATGGCCACGATGGCGACATTCTGCACCAGCTGGGCGGCGAGCGTCGCCGCCAGGCTTAGCCACTCCTCCATCTCTCTTTCTACCTGGTGGAAGAGGTGGCTGATTAAAAACTGCTCGGCTAAGGGCAGTTCGATGTCACTTAAGGTCTCTACGTAGAAGCGGTAGCCCTTGTCCGAGGGGATACTCCCCGCGGAAGGGTGGGGACGCATAATATAGCCCTCCTGCTCCAGGTGCGCCATCTCGTTGCGGATGGTGGCTGGGCTTACCGCCAGTTCGTAGTCGTTGATGATGCTCTGCGAGGGCACCGGCACCGCCCGCGTGATATACTGTCCCACTATTGATTTCAGTATGGTTTCGCTTCTAGGTGATAGCACCTTCAGCCTCCATATTTCAGAGTTAGCAGTCTAACCATTAGACTGCTAATCATATCTAAATTACCACTTTTGAGGCTGATTGTCAATAGATAAATCCGTCAAAGTGTCTTTCTTCCCCCCCCCAAGTCGTTTTTCCCACCCTGCCCGCCCACAAAGGTCTCTCAAGAGGGGGCATAGCCCCCTCTTGGACTCCCCTAAATATGCGGAGCCGACGTCCCCTCTGGGGGTTGGAAAGGGGGCGAAGCCCCCTTTCTACCTTAAAGGGCGGAGGGTGGGAATAGATAAAATCGGGGAGAGGGGAT
>Ga0307442_1001784_pt1 | contig 10625 bp, 7 predicted proteins | sample SalMarWE160430MG_FD_202143 | JGI IMG/M metagenome (GOLD analysis project Ga0307442, IMG submission 202143) | Salt marsh sediment microbial communities from the Plum Island Ecosystem LTER, Massachusetts, United States - WE1604-30 | ecosystem: Environmental > Aquatic > Marine > Intertidal zone >... | reverse complement strand
TACCATTGGCTGTGCAAAATCACCTCTCGTGGGTACGTATAGTCAGGTTGGAGAGAGTAAAGGTAACTATGCCTATCTCATACATCAAAATAGGATTATTGGAGCAGTAGTTCGGACACGATCAAAGATCAAGCCTATCTTTGTTTCTCCAGGATATGGGGTAATGCTAAACGATTGTGTAACATTTGTTCTTGAAACCTGTTCAAAGTATAGAATCCCTGAACCTACGAGGCAAGCCCACCTCCTTGTAAATTCAGTTAGATCAAGGAAGCTTTCTGGACCTATATGAGTTTTTTATCTGGTTTTATAGCTATAATCGGGCCACCTAATGTTGGCAAATCTACCCTTTTAAACAGGTTGCTTGGGCAAAAAATAGCCATCACATCACCCAAGCCACAAACTACCAGAAATAGGATCTTAGGGATTTATAATGAAGATGACTGCCAGATGGTATTCATCGACACTCCTGGCATCCATCAAACGAGATCTCTGCTCCATAAAAGTATGGTTGGTTCGGCAAAAAGTTCTTTGGGGGAGGTTGATATAATACTTCTGGTAGTCGGCTCTGAGGAACCTGCTAATAATAGTGAGCTAAATATCATATTAAGGATTTTGGGAAAAACAGACAAAACCGCTATTCTTGCTATAAACAAGATCGATTTGCTTAAAAAAGAAGATCTACTGCCTATAATTGAGATATATAGCAAAATGGATCGTTTTGATTCTATACTACCTGTGTCTGCCCTTCATGATGATGGGTTGGAGAACTTAATAGGGGAGTTAAAAAAGAAACTATCCCCAGGTCCTCAATTCTTTCCCACTGATATGATTACTGATAAGTCTGAGAAATTTCTAATAGCCGAAATTGTAAGAGAGAAAATATATTATCATACAAGAGAGGAGCTACCATATTCCTGTGCTGTAACGATTGAAAGAATACAGGAAGACCCGAAAAAGAATCTGCTTGCTGTCATGGCAACTATATTTGTGGAAAAGCTTTCACAGAAAAGGATAATTATTGGGAAAAACGGAGGAATGATTAAAAAAATAGGAAGTAATGCAAGGATGGAGATGGAAAGAATCTTTTCATCTCATGTATATCTGGAACTTTTTGTTAAGATTGAAAAAAATTGGAGCAGTGATACAAGGTCTTTAAGAAGGCTTGGGTATTAAATAAAAACCAACCACTAGTAAGCAGTTGGTTTTTTAGGAGAAAAGAGGTTATTTTTTAATATATTATTAAGCAATATTCTTGCCAAATTTCCAAATCTTTTCATAATATAAGATAACTAATTGAAATAATGCAACTATATTTATTCACTTATACCCTAAATGAATGCCCCTCACAGTAACAATTGTTACAATACTGTAACAATATTCCACTCTTGATAGGTATGTAATCTTTCAATATATTGAAATTACAGTAAAAAATCTTGTTACAATTTTTTGACATTTAACTGAGCATACCATATTTTTTCATCTTGTAATGCATCACACGCCGACTAATGCCAAGCATCTCAGCGGCTTGCGATTGGACCTGGTTGGTGTACTCAAGGGCTCCCCTTATCAGGTTTTCTTCTAACTTCTCCAATGCATCGGGCAGAGTCAGGTTAAGCGGTGCCATTTCCACAAAGTATTCTGGTAGATCTCCCATTGTGATCATTTCACTTGAGCTCATCACCACAGCCCTTTCAATGGTATTTTCCAGCTCCCTAATATTTCCAGGCCAGCCATAATTGTACAGGGCTTTCCAAACCTCAGGAGATAGTTCTATCTTTTTCTTTTTAGATGGCCGGAATTTCTCTATAAAATGTGCAGTTAGAAAAGGAAGATCTTCGATCCTATCTTTTAAGGGTGGCACCTCTATCTGAACTACATTAAGACGATAGAAAAGATCCTCCCTAAATATTCCCCTGTCTATATCCTCTTTCAATTTACGATTCGAGGCTGTCAAAATTCTAACATCCACCTTAATAGTTTTAGTTCCACCCACCCTTTCAAATTCCATTTCCTGTAATACCCTGAGTAGTTTTACCTGTAAAGAAGGGGGCATATCCCCCACCTCATCCAGAAATAAGGTTCCCTCATCAGCCAATTCAAATCGCCCCTTTTTCATGGCAATAGCTCCAGTAAAGGAACCCTTTTCATGTCCAAAAAGTTCACTTTCCAACAATGTTTCAGTCAATGCACCACAATTTAAAGAGATAAATGGCCTGTTTTTCCTTGGGCTATTATAATGAATGGCCTTAGCGATAAGCTCCTTACCGGTACCAGATGGGCCTGTAATCATAACAGATGCCCTGGACTGGGCAACTTTGCTGATCATATCATAGATCTTGAGCATAGGTTTGCTCTTGCCGATTATATTTCCATATTTATAGCGATCTGAAAGGGCCTCGCTGAGAAGTCTGTTTTCTTTGATAAGGCGATAGTTTTCTAAGGCTTTTTTGATGGTCAGCTTTAATTCTTCATTTCTAAAAGGCTTGGTAATATAATCATAGGCCCTCTTTTTCATGGCCTCAACTGCCATTTCTATAGTCCCATAGGCGGTCATTACAATAACGGGAAGTTCAGAGTTAATTTTCTTTGATTCTTCCAAAAGTTCAATCCCATTCATCCTAGGCATTTTCATATCTGTAATTACTAGATCTAGATCCGTCTCCCTGATCAAACGGAGAGCATTGATAGCATTATCTTCTGTAATTATCTCGTAACCCTCAGGGGAAAGCAAGGCTTCAAGGATAACAAGATAGTTCTTTTCATCATCTATGATTAAGATTGTTTCCATAATTGTGTTTGTTGTGTTTATTGAGATAATTGGTTGAGCAGTAAGCAGCTTAACCACTTAACGATTCAACTAATTTACTTTAGTTTTTTTTGGGGCAACTTAACAAATACGCTTGTGCCCATTCCTTCTTCACTCTCTATCCATACTGTTCCTTTATGCCCTTCTATAATCTTTTTCACAATAGCCAGCCCAAGGCCGCTTCCCTTCTCCTTTGTTGTAAAAAAGGGATTAAATATCTTTTTGCTATTTTCCTTACTGATCCCTGCTCCTGTATCTTGAATTTCTACCCTATAATTTTCTTTCTCATCTCCAATTTTTATAGTAATATTGCCGCCATCATTGATTGACTGGATAGCATTTATAAAAATATTCAGAAATGCCCTATAAAGCAGGCTCGGATCTGCCTCAATTTTATAGGGCCTATTATTCAGATCGCCATTATTTACTCTGACATTCTTTTTATCTAATTCGGATTGCAGAAAAGAGAGGTTTCTGTCGATAATTTCTTCAAGGTGACAATCTTGGAAATTTGGCTCCTGAGGTCTGGCAAAGTCAAGAAAGTCAGTTACAACATCATTAAGGCGCCCTGCCTCCTCCATGATAATAGAAGATAGTTTCTTTTGGCTCTCATCGCATGATGATTTCTCTGTTAAAAATTCTGCAGTACTCCTGATTATACCTAAGGGGTTCTTTATCTCATGAGAAACACCTGCGACCATTTCACCAAGCACAGCTAAACGTTCTGCTTGATTTAGTTGATCTTCTAAGACTTTTTGCTCGTGTGCCCTTTTTCGAAGGATGTGCTCAGCCTTTCTTACTACAAGCAGGAGAGCGAGGAATATAAGAAACATAATCGAAAGAGATACACCAAAAATAAGATATCGAAATTTTAATATAGATTCATATTCTTTTGTGAGATCTTGGGTCAGCTCAAACACACCTAATATACCTATATAGTAATAAGGGGGTTCTGCCTTAAAGGGTATGAAAGTCTTAAGCTTTTTTTCCTTTACAAAATCCGTGAACCAAGACCCAGAAATGGCAGGTTCACGGGACACCAAACGTGAACTATGTTTTCCCTCAAGGGCGGCTTTATATTCCATACCCCCTCTGCCAGTTAATTCGATCAAATCCTTGTTAGTGCTATAGGCAATAATGCCTTTCTGCGTATCATATATATTTACCTGTTCTATATTAAAGGAGTGAATAGTAGTCCTCACTATTTTATCCATCAAATCAGATTGTTCCTTTTCTCTTAGGCTAATCGCTCCGTATTTGTATCTAACAGGGATACTAAAATAGTGAAATACTTGATGGTTTAAATTATTTGCGATAAGAAGAGCATGATTCTCATAGGTATTCATCAAGACCTTTGTGGCTCGTTGGGAAATAACCATTGATAGAGTGAAGCTTGAAATAATGAGGATAACAAAACTTGTATAGGCAAAAAACTTCACTAATCTGAATCGGTTAGTTTCAGGTCGGATATTTTCTGAATTATATTTCATGATACCTAAACACTCAGTTTTACCCCTTCTAAATAATTACTTATTGCCCTATCGTATTGCCAGGTGAGATTAAAAACTTTTTTTGCCAGTTCAAATCGTGTTTTTAAGGTCGTCCCCCCAAATTCTGTAATTTCTTTTAACACCATAGAATAATCTGATGGATCAACTATAACAGTCACATGCTTAAAGTTCTTTGCAGCTGATCTGAGCATGCTAGGACCACCTATATCAATGTTCTCAACAGCCTCTTCTAATGTACATCCCTCTTTTGCGACTGTTAGTTCAAATTGATACAGATTAACAAGTACCAGATCTATATTTTTTATACCATGTATGTTCATCATCTGAATATCTTGTTGGTTATCTCTCCTTCCCAGCAATCCACCATGTACCTTTGGATGAAGTGTTTTAACACGGCCATCCATCATTTCAGGAAAGCCAGTATACTCAGATATATCCAAAACCTTTATTCCTCCATCCCTTATTGCCTTTGCTGTACCCCCAGTTGAAAGAATTTCTATCCCTAATCTCTCTAAAGATTTCGCAAACTCAACGATACCAACTTTATCCGTGACACTTATAAGGGCTGTGGATATTTTATTCATGTTACATCCTCCTTTTAGCAAATCCTGTTCGTCCGTCTCAGGGAGATTGATAAAGCATTAAAACCCCATCGAACCCCTGGTTTTCCTAAACATATAAATGGGGAGACTCTTTTTTGAACAGGATAAAAGTTAAAGTTTATTCCAAATACTTATATATTTCGATAGAAAGCCTAAAAGGAGCAGCATATTTTGTCAAGCTAAATAAGACCTTGAATTTTATGAATAACAGTGCCATGGTAAATTTTCACATTTTTATTATGAAATCTTATGAGGCATAAATGACAAAGGTATATTTAGTGAGGCACGGACAGACAGAGTGGAACAAAAAGCTAATATTTAGGGGGAGAATAGACGTTCCGTTAAATGAAGCCGGACACAGGGAGGCAAAAGCTATATCGGATGCTTTAAAAGATACAAACATTGGCGCTATTTATACAAGTCCGCTCAGGCGTTCTATTGAGACTGCTCAACCAATTGCAAAATATTTTCATCTTGAAATAGTGCCTGTTCAAGGATTGATTGACATAAACTACGGTGACTGGGAGGGTTTAACATGTAATGAAGTAAAAAAACGATACAGTGATCAATATGACAAATGGGAAAAAAAGCCTGACTTAATAAGATTCCCCCATGGAGAAACTTTAGATGAAGCAAAGGAACGGTCTTTTCGTGCCTTTAAAAATATTGTTAAAAAAAATCTTGGCAAATCAATCCTTATCGTTCCTCATAGGGTCATAAACAAGGTCCTTCTATGTGCACTTTTGGGCTTCAGCAACTCACATTTCTGGGAGATTAAACAAGATACAGGGTGCATTAATTTGATTGAATATTTAAATAACAGGTTTATCCTATCTCTGATGAATGACACATGCCATTTAGAAGAAATAGCCGACGGGACAGACCAACTTGATTTTTAATATACAAATTTCTCTACATCCAATAGCCTTTCCAAAGACTAAATAGAATCAAGACAGCCTTTTTCCGCACGTCAAATCATAGAATACCCACTATTACCACAGGATCAGAGAGACAGAATTAGAAGTAAAGGGTGAAGTGCTGCATAATTAAATATTAGTAGGTGATAACAATAGTATTATCAGCATATTTGAAACATAATAATTAATTAATTAAATTAAATAATTAAAATTATTGACAAATAGTATTATTTATGCTTATAAAAAATCTTTATATTTATAATTAATGTAATGTAATCAATAGTATCTATCCAAACCTGTTAGAGTTGGGGATAATCTTGTCTTCACTCCTGCTTATATTTTATCCGAGAGAGGTTGGCAAGAAAAGGTGATTTAATAAGTTACATTAACCGGTTTATGCTTCTATGGATAGGAATAACTCACTAAAAATACTTCCAAAAAAGACGGCACCCATCAAACGTGCCCCTGGGGAGGAGCGCTGGCTTCCACCGTGGCTATTCCAGCATCAGGATTTGATCCATGCTCTCGAAAGCGCTCACCCGGTTGATCAAAAAGACCTGATCAATACGCTCAACCACATCCATTTTATGGACAGATATATCCTTGTCCACTTTAATCATCCTAAATACGAAGAGAGTATTCTTGTTCGGGCATACCCTGATCCCTGTCATGGCAGGAAACTCACGTGCCACTTGTTGGATGAGAATGTCTCAGGCCTCAAGTTGAAGAACTACCAATTTCTTCATCTTGTTATTGATGATGGTCGTTCAATGATACTAGTGCCTGCGATATTACATGAGATGAGCGGAAACTATCTTACCATTCAATTGCCGGATGCAAGCTATGCCGTGGGTCAACGGCAGGTGAGAAGGTATACCTGTCATGACGTGGTTGTGGAGTTAATCCAGAGCGGGTTTCTCGCTAGAGGAGAATTACTGGACTTTAGTCCGATCGGCTTTCGTGTTAAAGTGAGAGCCGAGTCATCAAGCACCTTTAATTGGTTCAATCCAGAAGCACTGGTTGTCATTCATTTACGAGACAATAAACAAATTTTCTTTTCTGGCCTTTGTCGCTTCATCCGTCAGCAAGGTGGTCTCCATGATAAGGAAATTGTATTGATCCCTACAGATGAAAAGATCAAAAGATTCAAAAAAAGGCAGACTCGTAACCCTCGCCAGCACTTGGTACCATCACCAACTATCATTTTTAGTCATCCTTTCTTAAAAAAGAAAATTCAACTGGAGGTATCAGATATATCCACCTCAGGGTTTTCGGTTTATGAGAAGGTGGATGAGGGAATTTTGATGTTAGGCATGATTATCCCTAAGCTTATTATCGATTTTGCTGGTGCCTTACAGATTGAGTGCGCTGCCCAAGTGATCTATCGCTCAGAAGAGAAAGAAAAAGGGATCCGATGCGGACTTGCTATTTTAGAGATGGATATTACTACTTATAACCGCTTAACTCACGTTCTTACCAATGCACTGGATCCTCATGCCTATATTTCAAGTGAGGTAGATATGGATGCCCTGTGGGAATTCTTTTTTGAGGCCGGCTTTATTTACCCCAAGAAGTATCGTCTCATCCAGTCTTATCGAAAGGATTTCAAGAAGACCTATCAAAAACTTTACCAGGAAAACCCAGAGATCGCGCGACATTTCACGTACCAAAAGAACGGGCGGATATATGGCCATATCTCAATGGTAAAGGCCTATGAGAGAGCCTGGATGATTCATCATCATGCTGCCACGGCCATGAAAGGTAAGCGTCCTGGTCTCATGGTATTAAAGCAAATCATGCATTATCTTAATGATATGCATCGTCTTCCTTCTGCAAAAACAGAGTATATGGTGAGTTATTTCCGCCCAGAGAATAAATTTCCTGATCGAGTTTTCGGTGGCTTTGCAAGAGACCTGGAAAACCCTCGGGGTTGTTCTATGGATCTGTTCTATTATCTTCCCTATACAAGCTTGTCCATCGGTACTAAATTGCCAGTTAGATGGTCGCTCCAAGAATCATCAGAGCGTGACTTGTGGGAGCTGCATCGGTTTTATAATCATTATTCTGGTGGTTTGCTTCTCGATGCCTTAGATTTAGAGAAAAAGGAGCCTATCAAGGAACCGTTGGAAGAAATTTATAATAGACTCGGGTTTTTACGGAAATGGCGGACATATTCTCTCAACCATAATGGTGAACTGAATGCGGTTCTCATTGTGAACCAATCAGATCTTGGATTCAATCTCTCTGAACTTCTAAACGGTATCAAGATCCTGGTGACCAATCCTGATGACCTGCCCTGGAATATACTGTCTATAGCTATTGCACAATTGACCGGTGTCTATCATATGAAGAGGGTCCCCATTTTGTTTTACCCCATCGAGTATGTCCAGAATAAGAGGGTGCCGTACGAAAAACAATATCAGGCATGGGTTTTGGATGTTCGATACGGAAACGAATACATGGAATATATGCAGAAGAGATTCAGGATAACCTACAAATAACATGTAGTCACTCCGTTCTAACCTTGTATGGTTTGACTATTCATTCATGCTTTTCGCAGCCGCTTCACATTCCTCTTTATTGATACCTAATCAAACTCGCCTTGTGGAGAAAAAACTATTGAGATTTGAAAAAAGTCTAATGCACATCTATTTTAGCTATAGAAAAATAGGATCCTGAAAATTATTTAAATTTGGCCTTATATAAACCTTAAGCATCTTAAAGAAAGTCATTTCATCATCCTCTGGTTATAAGTTAGTGTTTCTCGAAAGCACCCCAATATTTGATGCCTTAACATTCTAATAAACCCATATATTGTGTTCAATTTTCACTTGACACACAGATTCTTTTTTTCATATATCTAGGTAAAAAGGTAGTTTTTATACGTATTAGTAGCTTTGGGTTGATCTTAGATGAGCCTACATGGTAAAAATTGGTAGGAATAGAAATCTAAGGTGCAATACCATTAACCTCAATTTGAAGCCTCTAAGAACATTGTCATTTTGTTTAAAACGGCATAATGACGTTTTTCTTATCTGCTGAGATCTTAGTGTCTGTAATTTTACAAAGGCCATTTATGAGCTGCAAAAACTAGCAAGATTCATGAACAGAACCATTACAATTACAAGCGGAAAGGTAGGGGTAGGCAAAACAAATATATGCCTCAATTTGGCCCTCCTTCTTTCTAAGCTGGGCTATCGCATCTGTGTCTTTGATGCTGATATGGGATTACCCAATATTAATACCTTTTTAGGACTACAACCAGTATATAATCTAAAGGATGCGATTCTCGATGGATTGAATCTTAGAGACCTTATCATAAAAGATTATGAGGGTGTCGATATATTCCCAGGTAGTTCAGGGATGGAGGACATGACAAATATTGAAGTTGATCGGATGCGGCTGATCAGATCATTTTCCGAAACAGCACATCACGATTTTCTCCTTCACTATGATTTTTTGTTAGTTGATACGCCTGCAGGTATTTCAAAAACCGTGATTTCGTTTTGCTTGGCATCCTCAGAGATTATTGTTGTCATTACCCCAGAACACACTTCATTGACCGAAGCCTACACACTGTTAAAAACACTTTCTTTAAACGGATTTAAAGGCGGTATATGGGTTGTGGTTAACCAATGTACAACCTCACACATTGCCAAACTGGTCTACAAAAGATTCAAGTCCATTGTTGCAAAGAACCTTAAAATAGATGTTCTGCCACTTGGTCTGATCTATCAGGATAGTAAAATGATTCAGGCTGTTAAACAACAGAAGATATTCGTTTCACTCTACCCTAAAACAAACGTCTCTAAATGTCTTCAGAAAATAGCTGAACGCTTAGTAGCAAAGAACACGGATCATTTGCAAGGTCTTGACGTTGTAAAATTTTGGAGGGGATGCATAGAACTCATTAGCAGTCCTTTGAGCATTAAGGAGCATGTCAGTGCAAGGGTAGAGATTCCTAAAAGAAAACAAGAGCCTGAGGCTATTACAGAGCAATCTCCGCAGAAAGATACGTTAGGGAGCCCTCTTGATTCTCTTTCGTTGTCTGAAACAGCTTTGAAAGAAACTGATCCGAAAGACACAACCACTGCCCAGAAAAATGACGAAGAAATGCCTGACACCCACTCGAGCGAGTCCGGTAAATCAGGAGGTTGGTACAGACATAAAGATGCTGCAAAGCACTGGTACCGCGCTCCCCTGATTGAGCCTGGCGGATCGAAAGAGTCAAAAGATCTCGAGGAAGACTCCCTTCCAGTGATTGAAAAACTGATTAAGAACATTTCCTCCATTTCTGAAGAATTGCAACTTATCCGTAAGGCCTTAGAAGGGAATGGAAAGATTATGCTACGTGTGGGAATCTCTGGAGAGCCTGACAGCAAAAAATCTGTGAAAAAAAATAACCCTTCCTGATCACATAGGGATCTCCTTTTTAGGCCCATATATCGACAAATTACTTCACCTGCAAGGAATAATCAAATGTCCCCTGGTAATGGCATTCATGATAATGCAGATAGTCCTCTTTACAACAGTCGGAATATAAAAAATTATGTGGAATATACTCAGAAGTATTATCCTGATATAGACATTGATTCAGTCCTGAGGTATGCAGGGATAGCTACCTATGAACTGGAGGATCAGGGGTATTGGTTCACTCAACGTCAGGTAGACCGATTTAACGAAATCCTGAGCCAAAAAACAGGGGACCCAAATCTTTCCCGTGAGGTTGGACGCTATGCCGCTTCCTCCAAAGCATCTGGCCCTGTAAAACAGTATGCACTGGGATTTA
>Ga0307442_1001775_pt1 | contig 10655 bp, 9 predicted proteins | sample SalMarWE160430MG_FD_202143 | JGI IMG/M metagenome (GOLD analysis project Ga0307442, IMG submission 202143) | Salt marsh sediment microbial communities from the Plum Island Ecosystem LTER, Massachusetts, United States - WE1604-30 | ecosystem: Environmental > Aquatic > Marine > Intertidal zone >... | reverse complement strand
TGGTTTTCCCGATTGGCGACGACAATAGCGCGCGGCGCAGCCTGCCGATCGTCACCTATATCCTGATGCTGGTGAATGTCGCCGTATTCTTCCTGGAGCTGAACGGCGGCGACGCCTTCATCCAGAGCTGGGCCTTCGTGCCGGTCGAGTTTGCCAACGATCCCGCGGGCGAGATCCAGACGGTGTTCACCGCGATGTTCATACATGGCGGCGTCGTCCATCTCCTGGGCAATATGCTCTATCTCTGGATCTTTGGCGACAATGTCGAAGACAATTTCGGCTCGCTGCCATTCCTGCTGTTCTATCTGATCTGCGGCGTCATCGCGACCTTCGCGCAAATGGCGGCAATGCCGGCTTCCAGCATCCCCAATCTCGGCGCGTCCGGCGCAATTGCGGGTGTGCTCGCCGCCTATCTCGTGCTTTTTCCGCACGGCCGGGTCACCGTGATGGTCCTCTTTGGCGGGATCGCGCGCGTTCCCGCCATCTTCGTGATAGGGCTGTGGATCGTGTTGCAGCTCATCAGCGGCATCGGCTCGATCGCGAACTCGACGCAGACGGCCGAGATCGGAGGCATCGCCTATATGGCGCATATCGGAGGCTTTGTCGGCGGGCTGGTGCTCGTCTTCTTCTTCCGGCGGACCGTTCGCTAGATCAACCCTCGTTCAAGTGCTTCCACTTGGACGAGGTCAAGTTGATCTATTTCTAAAGGCGAGCGCAACGGTTCCCGCGTCCGATTGGACGCGCGTAGCGCTAGCGGCGCGGCAAAAGAAAAGGCCCGCCGCGCAGGCGGGCCTTCGTGCGTCGTAGGCTTCGGACCGATTAGTAGTCCATGCCGCCCGGCATGGCCGGAGCCGCCGCTGTTTCCTTCTTCGGCCGTTCCGCGACCATGGCCTCGGTGGTTATCAGCAGGCCCGCGACGGATGCGGCATCCTGAAGGGCGGAGCGCACAACCTTCACCGGGTCGATGACGCCTTCCGAAACCAGGTCGCCATATTCGCCGGTCTGGGCGTTGTAGCCGAAATTGTACTGGTCCTTCTCCAGGATCTTGCCGGCAATCACCGCGCCGTCCTCGCCGGCGTTCGAAGCAATGATGCGAGCCGGAACCTGGATCGCCTTGCGGATGATGTTGACGCCCGCTTTCTGATCCTCATTCTCGACATTCAGAGATTCGAGAGCGCTGACGGCACGAAGCAGAGCGACGCCGCCGCCGGGCACGATGCCTTCCTCGACAGCCGCGCGCGTGGCGTTCAGAGCATCGTCAACGCGGTCCTTCTTCTCCTTCACTTCGACTTCGGTCGCACCGCCGACGCGCACGACGGCGACACCGCCGGCGAGCTTGGCAAGGCGCTCCTGCAGCTTCTCCTTGTCGTAATCGGAGGTCGTCTCCTCGATCTGCTGCTTGATCTGACCCACGCGGGCTTCGATGTCCTGCTTTTCGCCGGCGCCATCGACGATGGTCGTGTCATCCTTGGTGATTGTGACCTTCTTGGCGCGGCCGAGCATGTTCAGAGTGACATTCTCAAGCTTGATGCCGAGGTCCTCCGAGATCATCTCGCCGCCGGTCAGGATGGCGATATCCTGAAGCATGGCCTTGCGGCGGTCACCGAAACCGGGCGCCTTGACGGCGGCAACCTTCAAACCGCCGCGCAGCTTGTTGACGACCAGCGTGGCAAGAGCCTCACCCTCGACATCCTCGGCGATAATGAGCAGCGGCTTGGACGACTGAACGACAGCCTCCAGAACCGGCAGCATGGCCTGCAGATTGGAGAGCTTCTTCTCATGGATGAGGATCACCGGATCGTCGAGCTCGACGCGCATCTTCTCGGCGTCGGTGACGAAATAGGGCGAGATATAGCCGCGGTCGAACTGCATGCCCTCGACCACTTCCAGCTCGGTCTCAAGGCTCTTCGACTCCTCGACCGTGATCACGCCCTCATTGCCGACCTTCTCCATCGCTTCCGAGATCTTGTTACCGATTTCGGTGTCGCCATTGGCGGAGATCGTGCCGACCTGAGCGACTTCGCTGCTGCTGGAGATGGTTTTCGCCTTTGCGGCCAGCTCATTGACCACCGCGTTGACGGCCAGATCGACGCCGCGCTTCAGATCCATCGGATTGGCGCCGGCGGCAACGGATTTCGCGCCTTCCCTGACGATCGCCTGCGCCAGGACCGTCGCGGTCGTTGTGCCGTCGCCCGCAACGTCGTTGGTTTTGGAAGCGACTTCGCGCACCATCTGGGCGCCCATATTCTCGAACTTGTCCTCAAGCTCGATTTCCTTGGCGACCGTCACACCGTCCTTGGTAATGCGCGGGGCACCGAACGATTTGTCGAGAACCACGTTGCGTCCCTTCGGGCCCAGCGTGACCTTCACGGCCTCAGCGAGGATATCGACGCCGCGCAGCATCCGCTCGCGCGCCTCTTGGCCAAATTTGACGTCCTTAGCAGTCATTGAGAGTGTCTCCTTCGATCAGTCTGAACTTTATGCAGCTTTTTTCTTCCCAGCCGATTCGTCTTCGAGAACGCCCATAATGTCGCTCTCTTTCATAATCAGAAGGTCCTCACCGTCGATCTTCACCTCGGTACCGGACCATTTGCCGAATAGAATCCGGTCGCCCGCCTTCACGTCCAGCGGGATCAGCTTATTATCGTCGCCGCGCGCTCCGGGCCCGACAGCTACGACTTCGCCCTGCTGGGGCTTCTCCTTCACTGTATCGGGAATGATGATGCCGCCAGCTGTCTTCTCTTCAGCATCGATGCGGCGAACGACAACACGATCATGAAGTGGACGAAACTTCATTATTAAGACCTCCTTAAATGACCGGACAATAATGAGGAACGGGGGCAGGATTACCGGATCACCGCCTCTGAGCGGCATCTATGACCAATTGTTAGCACTGTCAAGAGGTGAGTGCTAAAATTTCGAAAGCTCAGGAAATCTACTGAGATAGTCGGGGAGTGAAGACCAAGAAAACGGGGACGAGGGCCGCTTCAATGTAGAAGCCATAGGCGGGCCGTCATTCGCATGACACGGCGGGATCGCCCCGCTGATCCATGCCGTCCCAACCCACACGCGGTTTCGCTAAAATCCCAGCAGTGGCTGGACCATGCGCGCATACCACTTGCTATAGCGCGGCGGCATTTCGCTGGCAACGATGCAAACGCACTCTTCATCGCTGGTGCCGGCCGGCTCGTGCTCCATCCCTTCGTCCATCTCACAGATGTCACCCGGCACATAGTCTCCGGTGTGATCGCTGTAGATGCCTTTGAGCACCATCGTGACCTCCTGGCCCAGATGGGAGTGCTCCAGGAGCTGCGTATGCGGCGGAACCTTGAGCAGCCTCATCAAACCTGACCCTGCGGGGAACTTCACCCAATATTGCTTCACCCCGCGCGGAAGCGACTTCCAGGGTATGTCGGCGCTGCCCATGCCGAGATACCGTGCGAGCGGGGCGGGCAAGAGCGGATCATCGGGAGCCGGATCCGTGTGATCCGCATCCGCTGCAAAGAACGCCGGATCGAGCCTCGACGCCCGCCGCGCGGCCAATTCCTCCGCCGCACCTCCGCTGTCCGGCGAATCGAGGCGCTCAAGCATCAGCCCGCCAATCCTTTCCAGAAGGCGCAGATTGGCTCGACATTCGGGGCAGACCGACAGGTGACAAGCGACCACGCCGGCAATTGCGCCGGGAAGCGTTCCGGCGGCGTATGAGATCAGCGTGCCGGGCTGGGGATGACTGCGGATGCTCATACGCCGCCCTCTACCGAGCATCGCAGCTTGTCGTAGGCGAGACGCATTCGCGACTTGACTGTTCCGAGCGGCACATGGAGCCGGTCGGCGATTTCGGTTTGCGACAGGCCCTCCATGAAGGAAAGCTGGATGACCTGATATTGCTCCGGCGGCAGCGCGCCGAGCGCGTTGGCGAGGTGCATCCGGTCGGCTTCGCGGGCGAGCGAATCGTCGGCCTCGTCTTCGATGCCGTTCAGATTTTCGAGCTCGCCGCGGCATTGTTCCCAGACGATCTGCCGCCTGACGCGGTCCAGACGCAAATTCCGCGCGATCGCGTAAATCCAAGCGGAAATGGTACCACGGTCAGGAGCGAAAAGGTGGGATTTGGACCAGACGGCGAGCATTGTTTCCTGGACAATGTCGTCCGCCGTCGCACTGTCGGCCCCCTGGCGCATCAGCATTGCCCTGACCTTTGGGCCGAAGGTCAGGAACAGCGACTGGAACGCCGTCGCGTCCCGATCCTCAACGATTTTTTTCAATCCGTCGCTCATGCTGGCGTGGGGACATGGCCTTTCGGCCGAGACGCTCCCAGTATATTAGACTGCGCCACTACGATAGCTGCGTAACTCGCTGGATAACAGCATAATTAGCTGCGTAACTCGCTGGATAACAGCATAATTAGAAGCAAGACATACGTGCAATGCCGCGATGAAATCGGACAGGTCCGGGGCCCGTTATGGCTGAACGACGCCTCAGGCTCTAACCATATGTCATTATCTATATTTCCGTCTCGCCGGTTCACGGAGACAGGCCGATCGGCGTTCTTTACGCGCGCCGGCGGCTAGGCCGCCGGCGCGTCGTCCTGTGCTGCGGGCGCCTCGACGAGAAAGCCGCCGGATTGGCGTGACCATAGCTGCGCATAAATGCCGCCCCGCTTCAGCAGCTTCGCATGATCGCCCTCTTCGACAATCCGGCCGCGGTCCATGATGATCAGACGGTCCATGGCAGCGATCGTCGACAGCCGGTGAGCGATCGCAATCACCGTCTTGCCCTGCATCAGATGATAAAGCTGTCCCTGAATGGCGGCCTCGACCTCGGAGTCGAGCGCCGAGGTCGCCTCGTCCAGGATCAGGATCGGCGCATTCTTGAGCAGCGCCCGGGCGATGGCGATCCGCTGGCGCTGGCCGCCCGAAAGCTTCACGCCGCGCTCGCCGACATGCGCTTCATAGGCCGTGCGCCCGCGCCAATCGGCAAGGTCCTCGATGAACTCATGCGCATGGGCGCGTCTTGCCGCGGAAAGGACCTCGCCCTCGGTGGCATCTTTCCGGCCATACTGGATATTATCGTAGACGGAACGGTGCAGGAGCGAGGTGTCCTGCGTAACGACGCCGATATGGGCGCGCAGGGAATCCTGCGTGACCTGTGCGATGTCCTGACCGTCAATGAGAATCCGGCCGCCTTCAAGATCGTGAAAGCGCAGCAGCAGATTGATCAGCGTCGACTTACCGGCGCCCGAGCGCCCCACGAGCCCGACCTTTTCGCCGGGCGCGATCGTCAGCGACAGATCCTCGATGAGCCCGCCCTCCCTGCCGTAATGGAACGTGACGCGGTCATAGCGGACCTCGCCCTTGGTGACGCGCAAGGGCTGGGCGCCGGGCTTGTCGATGACTAAGATCGGCTGGGAGATGCTTTGGATGCCTTCTTGCACGACACCGATGTTCTCGAACATGCTCGTCATTACGAACATGATCCACCCGGCCATGCCGTCGATTCGGATCGCCAGACCTGTCGCCAGGGCGATCGTGCCCAGGGAGATGCTGTTCTGGCTCCACAGCCACAAGGCAAAGCCGCAAGTGCCGCCGATCAGAAGTCCGTTCAGCGACATCACGACGATTTCGTAGCTGCTGCTCAGGCGCAGCAGATTTTGGAACTTCCGCGTGTGGTCATCCAGCGCCTCATGGGCATATTGGTCCTCCGACCGCGTATGGGCAAAGAGCTTCACCGTCGCGATGTTGGTATAGCTGTCGACGACGCGGCCGGTGAGCATGGAGCGCGCATCCGACATGATCGCGGCATTCGTCTTCAGCCGGGGCACGAAATAGGCCATCGCGGCGATGTAGAAGACCAGCCAGATTGCAATCGGCAGGATGAGCCTCACATCGGCTTCCGAAAACAGCACGATTGCGCCGGCCGCATAAATCATCACGAACCACAGCGCATCAGCGAGCTGGACCATGGTCTGGCGGACAGACGGCCCGGTCTGCATCACTCTGGCGGCAATGCGCCCGGCAAAATCATTCTGGAAGAAGGCAAGGGTCTGCCGGAGCACATAGCGATGGTTCTGCCAGCGGATCAGATTGGTGAAATTGGCGTTGATCACCTGGTTGATGAAGATGATGTGCATGCTGAACACGATCGGCCGTATGAAGAACGCGATCGCCGCCATGAAGATCAGCGTGTTCCGGTGCTCGGTAAAAAATGCGCCCGGCGACTCCGCAGCGCGCGCCAAGTCGACCAGCCGGCCGAGAAAAGCGAACAGCGAAAGCTCGACGATGCCGCCGACAAGCCCGAGGGCCAGGATCGCGACGAATCGCGGCCAGACCTGCCGGACATAGTACCAGAAGAATCTGAGCCACTCCGCAGGGGGCTGCTCAAGCCTGTGGGGCCGAAAAGGGTCGATGAGGGACTCGAACCAGGAAAACATGGTTTCGCTCTTGCCGCTGGCGTTAAGAAAGATGGGGTGGATTAACGCGGCAGGCGAAATGGCATTCGCGAAAGTCGCCGCGCGTCAGATGAAGCGCACGTGCACCTTCATTAAAGTCCCTCCATGAGGATTGGTCCCGGCAGCGTTCCACGCGCGGGAAAGGCATTTGCATACACGATCGTCGCCGAAAATCAACCGGAAGATGACCGCTCACGTGTTTTTGTTTCGAAGTGGAAACCGTTCTTTCGGAAGCGCCTTGACAGATCGTTTGTTTTAACGAACAAATTCGGTAAATCGGTCGTATATGGGCCGCAGGAGCAAACGGTTCGCGTTTCGAAGGGCTTCCGAATGTCGGCGATGAACAGCGCAAGACGAAATGGCTCCGCCGGCTTCTCCGTTCTGGAGGGGGGCGGCACTTTGCTGGAGAGGCGAGCGGCCGAACTCGACGACGCCCTGTCCGATGCCGCGCCGCAGGAGATCATCGCGGCCGCCCTGGATGCTGTGGCGCCGGGGCGCTTTGCCATCGTTTCGTCTTTCGGGACGGAATCGGCCGTTTTGCTCGCCATGGCCGCCGAGGTCGATCGGAACATTCCTATCCTGATGATCGACACGGGCTATCTTTTTCCCGAAACCCTCGCCTATCGCGACCGGCTCCAGGAACGGCTTGGCCTCACCGATCTCCGGACGCTCACGCCCGATCAAATCGGAGCGGGCACCGAGGACCCGGAGAATGACCTGTTCCAGCGTGATCCGGATGCGTGCTGCGCGCTTCGAAAGGTGCGCCCCTTAGCCGAGGCACTCGGCGGCTTCGATGGCTGGGCGAATGGCCGCAAGCGCTATCAAGGCGGCGGCAGGGCGTCGATCCCGGTCGTCGAAGTCGACGGGGCGCGGCTGAAGTTCAACCCGCTTGCCGCGTTGACCCGGGGCGACGTCGTTGAGCGCTTCCGTGCGCTCGGTCTGCCGCCCCACCCGCTTGAGAAAATCGGCTTCGCCTCGATCGGCTGCATGCCCTGCACGAGCCGCGTCGCACCGGGCGAAGCCCAGCGCGCCGGGCGCTGGCGCGGCCGCGGAAAGGCCGAGTGCGGGATTCATTCGGGGCCGCTTGCCGCATCCGGCGGAGGGCGCTAGATCAACCCTCGTTCAATTGGAATCACTTGAACGAGGGTTGATCTATATCGATAAGTCAGTGCAACTGTTCCCGCGTCCATCCCCGCTTTCGCGGGGACATGCTTGGACGCGCGTTGCGCGAGCGCACGAACGGTTCGGACGGAAACAACTTCGTCGACTGCGCTAATCACCTCTCCCAGGGGGAGAGGGGGCGACCCATGCAAGCCGGACCGATTCAGCGTAAAATGGTCCTGCGCTAGCGGATAATCTCCCGTGATCGGCACAAGTTGGGCTCGCAACTGACCGCCATGCGAAAAATCTGGGCTTTGCCATAGATCCGTGATCAGGCTCAGATATATTTCCTTCCGTCTTGACCTCGTGCTGATCCGGTCTTAGCAAATCCTATGACTTTTGAAGCTGTTGCAGTCCCGATCCTCGACTCCATTTCCGGCCTCGCGCGGCGCTACGACGCGTGGCTGACCGATATCTGGGGCGTCATGCACAATGGCATGCGCCCGTTTCCGCATGCCGTGGAGGCGTGCCGTCTCTTTCGCGAAGGCGGCGGCACGGTGATCCTGATATCGAATTCGCCGCGCCCGCGGGAGACCGCGGCGGAGCAGCTGCGTGAAATCGGTGTGCCGGCCGATTGCTATGACGGGATGGCCACCTCCGGCGATGTCACGCGGCAATTGATCGCCGGCTATGCGGGGCAGGCGGTCTACCATCTCGGCCCGGACCGCGACCTGCCGATCTTCGACGGGCTCGGCGTCGCCCTTGGCGATATCTGGGACAGCGCAGTGGTCGTCTGCTCCGGTCTTCGGGACGATGAGACGGAAACGCCCGCCGATTACACTGATCTGCTCGCCGAATTCCACGCGCGCGGCCTGCGGATGATCTGCGCCAACCCGGACCTCAAGGTTGAACGGGGTAAAAAGCTGATCTATTGCGCCGGCGCCCTTGCCGAGCTGTATGAGCAGATGGGCGGGGAGGTCGTTTACGCCGGTAAGCCTCACAGGCCCATTTACGACCTTGCCTTGAAGGAAGTCATGGCCAACCGCGGCTCCGCCCTCCAGCGCCACCGCGTTCTCGCGATCGGCGACGGACTGCGCACCGATATTGCCGGAGCGGCGGCGCAGAATATCGACAGCGTGTTCATCGCAAGCGCCGTCCACGTCGCCGGCGGACTCGAGGCCGGCCTCGACTCCGCAACGGTTGCCCGATTGTTCAACGGGAACGGGGCGCGGCCCATCGCGGCCCTCAGCCAGCTCATCTGGTGATCTCAGTCACTGTTACCGCATCGTTAATTCCCTGCCCGTAAGCGGTGCTGCCCAGGCATATCTGTATCAATATTACTGGGACTTTTTGCTGTGCAAAAAACATTGTGCTATGCAAAATGCGTGGGCAAATCCAATGGGGAGCGGAACGTATGGTCGCAGATCGCGGTGATGAGAAGTTCTTCGAGGACTTACATATCGGGATGACCGCGAGCTATGTCCGGTGCGTCAAGGAACAAGATCTTTACCAGTTTGCCGACCTGACAGGGGACACGAACCCGATCCATCTCGATGAGGATTATGCGGGCGCGACGGCGTTCAAAACCCGCATTGCGCACGGCGCGCTGACGGCGAGCTACATTTCGACCGTGCTGGGCACAATTCTGCCCGGACCGGGCGCGGTCTATGTCTCGCAGACCCTCAATTTTCGCCGGCCGGTCCGCATTGGAGACGAGGTCAGAGCCACCGCCCGTATTGTCGATCTGATCCCCGAGAGAAAACGCATCATCATGAGTTGCGATTGCTCGGTGGATGGCAAAACAGTATTGGAAGGCGAGGCTCTCCTGACGATGCCCTCACGCGAAGGCTGAACAAGAGCAAAGGGCTGAAGCTCCGATGGATGTCTTTCACGGCTGGCAGGACGTTCCGGAAGCGCTGAAAGGCGCTTCTCTCGCGATCGGCAATTTCGACGGCGTCCATCGCGGCCATCGCGCCGTTCTGGAGAAGGCAAAAAGCATTGCGGCGCCAGCCGCGCCGGCCGGAGCGATGATCTTCGAACCGCATCCGCGCAGGTTTTTTCAGCCCGACAAACCGCTTTTTCAGCTTACGTCCTTGAGCCGCAAGCTCGAACTCTTGGCCGACTGGGGTCTCGACCTGGTCGCCGTGCTGCATTTTGATGCCGAACTTGCAGGGCTCAGCGCCGAAGGCTTCGCGCACGACGTTCTGGTGGAAGGCTTCGCGATCCGGCATGCGACCATCGGCTATAATTTCTTCTTCGGGAAAGGCCGTCAGGGCAACCCGGCCATATTGCGTGCGCTTGGCGAGAAATACGGCTTCGGCGTGACGGTCGTCGAGCCGATCGGCAGCTCGGGCGAGATCTTCTCATCGACGCGCGTCCGGGAAATGCTGGCCGAAGGCGATGTCGCTGGCGCGGCCGACATGCTCGGGGCCTGGTGGCAGGTCGAAGGCGAGGTGGAATCGGGCGCGGGACGCGGGACGGGGCTCGGCTTTCCGACCGCCAATATCCGGCTCAGCGAAGGCCAGTCTCTCGGCCACGGCATTTATGCCGTCCGCGTAGCGGTGAACGGACATTGGTATGACGGCGCCGCCTATCTCGGCACGCGGCCGACCTTCGACGCCGGGCCGCCGCTGCTTGAGACCTTTCTCTTCGATTTCGACGGCAATCTCTATGGACGCCGGATCAAGGTCCAGTTCATCGACTTCGTCCGCGCGGATGCAAAATTCCGCTCCGGCATCGATCTCGCCGCACAGATGCAGACGGATTGCGAGAAGGCGAAGCAGATATTGAAGACGATCGGCACAGCCGGGCGGTCGGGCGTTGAGTAAGTCCGTCGGCGCGCGATGTGCGGACGGATGCCCTGGTGTCCCGATTCCGAAGTTCGCCCTCTCGTCTCGGCACCCTCCTTAGCGAACTTCGGAATCTCAAGGGACACGAGCCTTATTGATATTGCGAGTGTGATTCAGATCCAGAAGTTCGTTCGGCGCTTGCTGCGAGGGATGATGAACTTCTGGATCATCACACTAGATTGTCATTCCTGCTGCCCGATTATTGCAGCCCTGATATGACGCATCGTATGGCTCCGCACGCCCGGTAGGCCTCGTTTTGG
>Ga0307442_1001773_pt1 | contig 10661 bp, 9 predicted proteins | sample SalMarWE160430MG_FD_202143 | JGI IMG/M metagenome (GOLD analysis project Ga0307442, IMG submission 202143) | Salt marsh sediment microbial communities from the Plum Island Ecosystem LTER, Massachusetts, United States - WE1604-30 | ecosystem: Environmental > Aquatic > Marine > Intertidal zone >... | reverse complement strand
CCAATAAATTCAAGTGCTTGCATCAAACGTGGCCAATCTTCTCGTGCTGTTCTCCAACTTTTCTCCAAACTAAACGTGGAACACCACGCTTTCCTTGAGGCTCATAACCTGAAGGTCGTAGGTTCAAATCCTACCCCCGCAACCAAACAACGCCGCTAAGTCAAAGACTTGGCGGCGTCGTCATTTTCGGCTCAGATCTCTAGCCGAATTCTGGAAGCACTGTGGAAGCAAGAGGGTGCGTAATCGTGAGCAGATCAACGCGCTGGCGCGCGAGCGTCTGTCCGTGATTGTGCAACGCCGGGCAGCTTCGAGCCCACCGTGCGACCCGCTCGGAGACTGTCGCCGCGGTCGCCAACATCGCCTGATCCGGCAGGACCGCCTCCTGCTGACCAACTGGCAGTCCTTCGAGAAGGACAATCAACGCCCGCTTGATCGGCCGCCAGTAATCCGCGTACGCCTCCCGTAGCACGGGGGTGATGTCGGCGCCGTTGATGAGAAGATTCCAAGTCGATCATCGGTTGGTCGCGCCAAACTGACTCGTGGGCATGTGTGGACCCAAATAACCGGGCGTTTACCAAAGCGCGGCAATTCTGACGGATGCCTTGCAACCCCAAGCGCCGCCTGGAAACCCCCGAGACGACGCTCTACGCGCCCGTGAAGCGCTATCTCGAACGGCTCGGCTTCACGGTCAAGGGTGAGGTCTGCGGCTGCGATCTGGTCGCGCTGCGTGGAAACGAGCCGCCGATCGTAGTAATCGGCGAGCTTAAGCTGGCCTTCAGTCTTGAGCTCGTGTTGCAGGGTGTGAATCGCACCGCTGCCTGCGACGAGGTTTGGCTTGCTGTGCGCGCGGCCGGGCGTGCGGGCCGCGTGCGTGATCCGCGTGTGCATAAGCTCTGCCGTTTCCTGGGCTTCGGCTTGCTCGGGGTGTGGTCGTCGGGCTTTGTCGAAGTGCTGGTCGAACCCAAGCCATGGCGTCCCCGCCAGGACCCGCGACGCCGTGCACGCCTTCTTCGTGAGCATCGCAGTCGGGTTGGCGATCCCGCACCCGGCGGGTCGACAAGATCGCCAATCATGACCGCCTATCGTCAGCAGGCGCTCGCCTGCGCCGCCTCGCTCGCCGGGGGCCCGCGCCGCACTCGGGAGATTCGCTCAGCCATCCCCAATGCCTCCAGCATTCTGCTGCGCAATGTCTACGGCTGGTTCACCCGGATCAAGCGGGGCGTTTACGCGCTGACGCCCGAAGGCACCTCGGCGCTCGCGCGCTGGCCCCAGACTGACATGGCCGCGGTAACGTCCGCCGGCTCCCGAATACACCACCGTCAGCACAGTGCCGTTCCGGCCTGAGTCGAGGATGCACGAGGACGGAGCCGCCCCTCCAGCTTCGATCCGCCCTGACATGTTCCGGCCAGCGATAGCGACAGCTTTTTTCTGCCGCGGATCACGACCAGTTTTCTTGCCCACGATTGCCGTGCGTCCGGCCGCCTCCGGCGAGGCCAACATTTTCTGCTCCGCCTTCGAGACCGACCGTCACGCCGGATTACAATTGACGGAAAGTATGTGCCACTTCCGGACTCATGCAGTGCAGCAACCTCACCGTCTATTCGATTACCTCGTCGGCGCGGGCGAGCAACACCAGAGGCACGTCGAAGCCGAGGCCCTTGGCCGTCTTGAGATTGATCACCATACCGCGAACGCGAGCAGCACCATCACTGGGATGCTCATCGCATGCTCCAACCCCTTCAGCAGGCGGCTAAGCATCCAACGCCTCGCAGCAGTGCACGGCATGGCCTCTCAAGATCACAGCGCCTGTGATCACCGAGCGTGTGAGCCCAATATCCTTGAGTTCGCGATCAGTCATCGAGTGCAGCCGCGCAATAGCCGCCTGCTCGGCTTTCCAACTCCTATAAGCCACCAGCCAGCGCCTCAAGGGGGCAACCACCCTCTTGGCCCAGAACTGCCTTGCTATGCCTTGCGGCACAGCGTTCCCGCTCGGAACCGCTCGCATAATCATCACCAGCCATCCATTTTTTTTGATGTCTGCTCAGGTCAGACCGCACCTGATTCAACGTCGCGTGCCGGCTGATATAGTCGGGAGCCCGATGCGGACGAATGACGTATGCGCCGGATTTCTTGCTCGGGACGCCGGAAAGCGGTTTCCCGGCCTATGGTTCAGACGTGTTGCGGGTCAGTCGTCTGAAGCGGGTGTCTTCTTGTATGGGGAGATAATCCGGCTGACCTGCGAGAAAGCTCGACTGTGTCGAGTCATCTTGCTTTACGACAACGGCGTCAACAAAGGCATGATTGCGCAGATCAAAACAGAGAGCCCGGTGTTTATTTCAGAACGGCGCTCGCTGGCCGGGTTCATGCATTAAGCTCGAACACACAGACTCCGTCAGATCAGTGGCGTGAACCCAGCCGTCGAAGGTTTAACCTCGACATGTCCTAACTGTTTGAACGCCGCCACGTGGCTGGCGCCACACCGAACGCCTTCTTGAAAGCGCGGGAGAATGCGGCCTCCGATTCGTAGCCGACAATCTCAGCAACCTGTGCAAGGGACGCGTTGGTGTTGCGGAGCTTCTCAGCCGCGACCTGCATGCGCCAACTGGCGAGGTAGTGCATCGGCGGCAAGCCAATCAGACGAATGAAGCGGTCTGCCAGTGCCGAACGCGATAGGCCGACTTCACGGCCAAGGTCTTCGACGGTCCAACGCCGGGTGATGTCGCGGTGTAGCAGCGCAAGTGCTCGCGCGACGTAAGGTTCGCGCAGACCGGCAAACCATCCGGTCTGGCCATCCGGCAGGCCTTCCACGTAACGCCGCACCGTCTCCACGAACAACAGCTCCGAAAGCTTGGCCAGAGCGGCCTCCGATCCGGGACGACCAGCAGAGACCTCCTCCGCGGCGTATTGGAACGTCGAGCGAATCCATTCCGCGGCTCCGCCTTGTTCGACCTTGAGTTTGAGCAAGGACGGCAGACTCGAGATTACCGGATTGCCTTCGGCGCTGGCGCAACCGAGGAACCCGCAGACCATCCGAGTACATCTACCGGTGCCGCCATGATGGATGGCGAACAGCCCACCGTCCTTGGGTGGGTGGATAATATCGCTGCCCGCCACCGGCGGCAGGCTCAGGTCGCTGCCGATTAGATGCAGGTCATTGCGCGGCAGCAGAACGATTTCGCCGGCCCCAATCACGAGGCCTTCGCCTTTCTCACCCTCAATTCGGATCCGAAAGTCGCCCTCGACGACGTAGTGATAAATAATCAGGTGGGACGCAGGCCCGACGGCGGGCGCGCAATGCTCGGGTGCGACGCGCGCTGCAATGCACCACGGCGCGAAGAACTCGGCGTGCAAGAACACGCCGCCGGTCAAATGCGCCACCCTTAAGACATCGGATAACGCGTCCATACCTGCTTTTACCAGGATCCGGTGTTTCGGTCATGTCTCTCGGTGGGCCGGTCATAGATTGCGGCTGCCAGCCGACTTACAGAGGGTCGTATCAGCCGACTGGTTCGTCTCTCTGTCGGCACGTCACTCCGGGAGAGGAAACGCGAAGATGAATGCAATTGAAAAGGTCGCCAATAGCGAACGGTATGCGCGCTGCGTTCAAACGTCCAAGCGAGTGCGATGGGACATTGAGGAAGACGTAATCCGAGGCCGCCGCTTCGACGCCGCCCATAAGTTCCTTCCGGACGGGCTTTCCCTGACCGACGCTTTCACGAGCCTTACGGCTGATGAGAAGCGGTTTGTCAGTCAGATTCAGGGACGCACTTACGCCAATGTCTTTGGACTGGTCGAGCGCTTCATCAATGCCAAGGTGCTGGAACTAAGCCACGAGCACTGGTTCGGCGACCAGGTTGCGCTCGAAGCGTTGGTTCGCTTCAGTGACGAGGAGTTGAAGCACCAGGCTCTGTTCCGCCGCATCGACGCGATGGTCGGCGAGGTGTTGCCTGACGGCTATCGCTTCGACATCGACCCCAACGCCGTCGCTCGGGCGGTGCTCGGCAAGAGTACATGGGCGGTGCTGGCTCTGACGCTGGACATCGAGTTGTTCACTCAACTGCACTATCGACAGAGCATCGAGCCAGACTCCCAACTCTCCGAACTGTTCAAGGACGTGTTCCTCTATCACTGGAAGGAGGAAAGCCGGCACGCGATCCTCGACGAACTCGAGTGGGTGCGCCACGACGCCGGGCTAACAGCGGAGCAACGCGACCGGGCGATTGACGAGTTCATCGAGCTGGTCGTCGCAGTGGACGGCATTCTGCAAGCCCAAGCCAAGGCCGATACGGGTTACTTTGTGGCGAAGTGCGGCCGCACGGTCCGACAGGCTGAGGAGCATGCGATTGAGGACGCTTTTCTCAAGGCCTACCGCTGGCAATACATCCATTCGGGTGCCCAGCACCCTCACTTCGGGAAGGTGCTTTCCAGCCTGATCACCGAGAACCAAGGCCAGCGCATTCAGGCAGCGCTTGCCACGCTCCACTAATTCAGCGGGAGAATCTCATCATCACCCAGCAGGAAGGAAGGCTTATCATGGTTGCCCAAACGAAGATCGCCGAACCAACTGTCGTCAATGGCATCAACGTCGACGAACTGTTTGCTCTGATAGAAGGCGTCAGGCGCGACGCCGCAAAAGGCAAGACAAACTGGCGTGTCAAAACGACATGGCAAGGCCAAACACGCAGCCGTGCGCAAGTCGAGGCCTTCGAAATCGGCGGAGAGCGGGTGCCACGTCGATTCGCGATCGATATCGACGAGCCCTGCGAATTGGGCGGAACGAATAGGTTTGCCAATCCGCAGGAGCACCTTTTGGCGGCGCTCAACGCCTGCATGATGGTGGGGTACGCGGCGCAGTGCGCGGTGCGTGGAATCACCCTCGAAAGTCTGGAGATCGAGACCGACGGTGAGATCGACCTCCGCGGCTTCCTCGGGATCGATCCCGCCGTGCCGCCCGGGTACGAAAACCTGCGCTACGTCGTCCGCATCAAGGGTAGCGGGACCAGCGAAGAATTCACTGAGATCCACGAGGCGGTGATGGCAACCTCGCCCAACTTTTACAACGTGTCCCGGCCCGTGGTCCTCAAACCGACCCTCATCGTCGAGTGATGGGGTAGAATTTGAGATATCGATGGATCCCGCGCGTCATTTGGCGACACCAGCGCGGCGAGCACGCCGCGCTGACATGTGCCAAGCGGATTCCATCGGAGTCGTGGCGGGATGGAGTGCTTAGTGGCCTCGTTCTGATCTCTTCGTTTTCGCCTCGGACCGGTATGTCAGTTAGGACAAGGCCATGATCGTCTGCTCCTGCAACGTGTTCAGTGACCATCAGCTTCGGTCGGTTGCTGTGAAGGCCAGTAGCCGGCCACCGATGAGCGAGATCTATGGCCACTTCGGTATCAGGGCGCAGTGCGGCCGGTGCGCCCACACAATAAAGCGGATCATGGCGGAGATGCCAAACTGGGCAACCAGTTGTGAGCGCGATCGAGAACTGCTGAACGGGATAAAATTGACATACGCGTCGGATACCACATGATCATTGGAATTCTCGTTGCTGATGACCTGCCGACTTTCTAATCCAAAGTTCACCGCCAAGCGCAGCTGCGTTGCAACATACAAACTTGGTCCAGGACCGTTGTGAGTCACGGGCTGCCGTTTCGCCATTCACTCGGCGATCGGCCGACAAACTTTTTGAAAGCTCGGCTGAATGCAGCTTCGGATTCGTAGCCGACGTCATGAGCCACAGCGGCAACCCTGGCCCTGGGGTCATCAGCCAGACGCTTGGCGGCGATCTGCATGCGCCATTGGGTCAGATACTGAATCGGCGGACAGCCCACCAAGTGGGTAAATCGATCGGCTAACGCGGAGCGTGAGGCAGCGGCTTCCGAGGCGAGTTCCTCCAATGTCCAGTCGTAGGACGGCCGCGCATGCAATAATGTCAGCGCGCGGCCGACCAACGGATCACGCAATCCCGCGAGCCAGCCGGTGTTGTCGTTGGCAAGCTGGTTCATGTGCAACCGAATGACCTCGACGAACATTAGTTCCGAAAGCCGGTTAAGAACGCTTTGGCTGCCTGCCCGCTTGTTGCCCGTTTCCGCGGTGGCGAACCGGATGAATTGCTCGAGCAGACTGTGTGAACCTTGTGATGTGGCGCGGCTTGCCCGCGTGAAGCGTGGCAGCGAGTTCAGCAGCGGATTGAAGGGACGAGCGTCGCAACTGAAAAAACCACACACCAGATGGGTTTCGCTCGGACCGTCGCCGCCGGTTCGTAGCGCGAAAGGCAATGCGTTGGCATCCTCGGGCCGGCGGTAGATGTCGAAATTTGGTTCCGCGCGCATACCCGGGGAGCTCGAAACCACATGGGGGTCCCCATGCGGGATCACCGCTATGTCCCCTTCCTCGAGCCTGACTGGTTCGAACTTGAGATCATCTCCGACCAGCGATATCCAGCACGAGCCGCGGGTAACGACATGATACTCGATTGCATGCTGAGCGCCGGGCGTGACCTCATTGGCAACCTGTGCCGCCGGTGGCGCTTCCGCGACCCACGGCGATTTGGCGGTGACGTCAAAAAAGACCGACCCCGACAAATGCACAGCTGAAAGGACGTCCGATAACGCGTCCGTGCTCATCGGCTTAATCCTTCGAAGAACGATGGCGGCATCCGCGCAGCAAGGTCCTGGACGCAGAAGCAAGCCTCTCGGACAATCGGTCAAGGACGATAGCGAATCTGGATGTGCGAGCAAGAGAGCCGGCAGCGCAATCATTCAGCTCAGGCGGCGATTGACGTAGGAGTCACACGAAGGTCGCGCGCGATGTGCGCCTCGTACACCGCCCTCGGCTCTGGTCTTTGAGGAGAATCACTATGACGACGGTCATTGAATGCCGCCCGCCTGTCGCCGCAACGGAGGCAAATACCTTCGCGATCAGAACGCTTGACGGCTCGATCAAAAGCATCCCGCAGGACATGGTCGCAGCTTTGCGGGGCAAGCTGCGTGGCGGCGTCGTTTCGCCTGGAGAGGACGGCTACGACGCCGCCCGCAGTATCTGGAACGCCATGGTCGACCGGCGGCCTGGCCTCGTGGTGCGCTGCCTGGGCGCCGCTGACGTGATCGAAGCGATCAAGCTGGCACATGAGGAAAAGCTGCTCGTCGCGGTACGCAGCGGTGGCCACAACATTGCTGGCAACGCGGTCTGTGACGGTGGTCTGATGATCGATCTTTCGCTTATGAGATCGGTGCGAGTAGACCGCGCGGCGAAACGTGCGTGGGTCGAGCCGGGGGTGACGCTCGCCGACGTTGACAAAGAAACCCAGCCTTTCGGGTTGGTAGTGCCGACGGGAATCAACTCTACGACCGGCATTGCCGGGCTGACTCTTGGCGGCGGGTTCGGCTGGATCTCGCGCAAGTTTGGCCTAACCATCGAAGGTGGTAGGCGTTCCTACCGCCAGCGATGTCCGAGTCGGGTCAACAACAGACTCCCCGCAGCGCAGCATGTCTTTGGCGAAGCGCAGATTGACCACAAGCTCGTCGACTGTTCGATCGGAATAATGACGGTCGCGCGTCCTTCGGTCTGCCCCTATCTGCCCCTGTCCAGACCTTCCCAGCTGTGGTTGACGGGGATATGCTCAATGCGGACCAACGCGGGTCCTTATGTCCCGGGAGAAGGGAACATGCGAGGGAGCGGCGGCACCGGCCAGCCGACAAAGCCACAGCGCCGAAAACCGGGACGCTCGAAGTCGCAAAAAGAAGCCACGACGGTGGCAGTCGGGCTCGAGCCTTCCGTTGCCGAACCACGGGAGCAAATCGCCTCTCTCACGCGCGAATTGAGCGAGGCACGAGAGCAGCAGACGGCAACGGCTGAAGTCCTTAATGTGATCAGCCGTTCAGCCTTTCAGCTCCAGCCTGTGCTGGACACCATCGTTCAAACTGCGAGCCACCTCTGCAATGCAGAAACCGCGTTGATCTTCATGTTCCGTGAGGAGAAGTTACACCTCGTCGCTACGAATAATGCTTCCGATGCATTCATCAATTATATCACGACGCATCCCCTCCTCCCGGACCGCGGTTCTCTCGCCGGCCGAACTTTTGTTGAGCAGAAAACGGTTCACATAGCGGATTGCCTAGCCGATCCCGAATATACCGTCCTCGATTACCAAACCATCGGCAAGTACCGCTCGATGCTCGGGGTTCCCTTGCTGCGCGAGGGTGCCCCGATCGGCATCATCTCCCTCTTGCGAACGGTGGTTATGCCATTCACCGATAGGCAGATTGATCTCGTCAAGACGTTCGCCGACCAGGCGGTGATCGCCATTGAGAATGCGCGGTTGTTTGAGGCCGAGCAGCAGCACACGCGCGAGCTGACCGAGGCACTGCAGCAGCAGACGGCCACTGCCGAGGTCCTGAAGGTTATCAGCCGGTCGACCTTCGATCTGCAAACGGTGCTCGATACGCTCATGGAGTCGGCGACGCGGCTGTGCGACGCCGATCATGCCTGGTTGTTCGAACGGGAAGATGAAGGTCTTCGGTGGGTCGCCAGCTTCGGCCATGCGACTGAGGTGCACGCGCAGATTAAAGAACATTTTTTGACTCTACTGGTGCCGCTGGATCGAGGCAGCGTTAGTGGGCGAACCACTTTGGAGGGGAGGGTGGTCCACGTTCCCGATGTGCTGACGGACCCCGATTATGTCTGGAGCGGCGCCCTAAAGGCTCAACAGATTGGTAACTATCGAGCCGCACTTGGCGTGCCGCTCTTGCGCCAGGGTCGAGTTGTCGGGGTGATCTTCATTACCAAGACTGTACCGGAGCCGTTTACTGCGAAACAGATCGAAGTGGTGACGACCTTTGCCGATCAGGCGGTCATCGCGATCGAGAATACCCGCCTGCTCAACGAGCTGCGCGAGTCACTGCAGCAACAAACTGCGACCGCCGACGTTCTCAAGGTCATCAGCCAGTCGACGTTTCAGGTCCAGCCGGTGTTCGACGCCATTGTCCAGACTGCAAGCCACCTCTGTGACGCAGAATGGGCGTTGATTTTCATGATCCGCGACGATCAGTACCACGTTATCGCGGCAAACAATGCTTCCGACGAATTCGTCAAATATGTCTCTGCGCATCCCATTCCGCCGGGAAGCGGCTCTCTTATTGGCCGAACTGTCCTTGGACAAAAAACAGTGCACATGCCCGATTGCCTAGCTGATCCCGAGTACAGGTCCCAAGACTACCAAGCGATCGGCAAATACCGTTCAATGCTCGGCGTTCCGTTGCTGCGTGAGGGTCTTGTTATCGGTGTCATCGGCCTCTTTCGCACTGCTGTTATTCCATTCACTGATCAGCAGATCGATCTCGTCGAGACGTTCGCCGACCAGGCGGTGATCGCCATTGAAAACGCACGACTGTTCGATGAGGTGCGGGCGCGCACGGACGAGCTTTCCGAGGCGCTTCGGCAGCAGACCGCCACGGCCGAGGTGCTTCAGGTTATCAGCCGCTCAGCATTCGATCTGCAGCCGGTGTTCGATACCGTGGCGGAAAGCTCCGTAAAGCTGTGCGACGCCGAGAGGGCAGTTATCAACCGCTACGATGGCGAGTTGCTGCGCATAGTGGCAGCCTTCAATACTCCTCCCGAGTTCAAAGGGTGGTTGGCGCGACACCCAATCCGGCCTGGGCGGCAGAGTGCTGCAGCTCGCGCCGCGCTTGAACGCCGAACAGTTCACATTCCCGATTGCCAGACCGATCCAGAGTACTCCTATGAGGCGAAAGATGTTGAGCCGGTCCGCACAGTCGTCGCTGTGCCGATCCTCAAAGGCGATGACTTGCTGGGAGTCATAGTGATCTATCGGTTCGAAGTCCGCCCCTTCACGGACAAGCAGATCGCCCTTATCGAAACATTCGCCGACCAGTCGGCAATCGCCATAGAGAATGCGCGGCTATTCGAAGAGGTTCAGCAGCGCACCGAGGCTCTGACCGAATCGCTGCGGCAGCAGACAGCGACGGCCGACGTGCTCAAGGTCATTAGTCGTTCCACCTTTGACTTGCCGACGGTGCTGCGAACGCTGGTCGAATCGGCCGCCCGGCTGTGTGAGGCGGAGAAAGCCAATATCATCCGCCAGAAAGGCGGGGGCCTCCATGTAACCGAGGCTTACGGGTACTCTCAGGAATTCATTGAAGCCGTTGAAGACATGCCCATCGAGCCGACATCGGGGCTGGCCTCGGGACGGGCCTTGCTAGAGGGCCAAATCGTTCACATTCCCGACGTCGAAGCCGACCCCGAATACACATTCACGGCGAAGAGATTGGCCGATATTCGCACCATCCTCGCGGTTCCCATGCTGCGCGAGGGCGAAGCGATCGGCGTCCTCGTCCTGACGCGTTCGGACGTCCAGCCGTTCACGGACAAGCAGATCGAAACGGCATCGACCTTTGCCGACCAGGCGGCGATCGCGATCGAGAACGTGCGTCTGTTCGAAAGCGTGGAAACGCGCACGCGCGAATTGGCGACATCGCTGGAGGAATTGCGAACCGCACAAGACCGCCTGGTGCAGACCGAGAAGCTCGCCTCGCTCGGCCAATTGACCGCCGGCATCGCCCACGAAATCAAGAACCCGCTCAATTTCGTCAACAATTTCTCAGCGCTCGCGATCGACCTCATCGGCGAATTGGAGGAGG
>Ga0307442_1001769_pt1 | contig 10671 bp, 6 predicted proteins | sample SalMarWE160430MG_FD_202143 | JGI IMG/M metagenome (GOLD analysis project Ga0307442, IMG submission 202143) | Salt marsh sediment microbial communities from the Plum Island Ecosystem LTER, Massachusetts, United States - WE1604-30 | ecosystem: Environmental > Aquatic > Marine > Intertidal zone >... | reverse complement strand
ACGGATGCGGTGAGCATCGCTCACAAGCGCGGACTCAAGGTCGTCGCGATCGAGATCGACGCCGACGAGGTGCTTGGCGTCAACGATCGCCTGCAGCTGAGCGAGGTCGAGCGCCTCTACCAGCAGCGCCGCCGGACCGAGGCCATCGCCGAGGGCGCGACCCTGCTCGCCCCGGAGACGGTGTTCTTCGCACACGACACCTATCTGGGCAGCGGCGTCGTGATCGAGCCGGACGTGGTCTTCGGCGAGGGCGTCACCGTGGGGAAGGATGTCACCATCCGCGCCTTCTCGCATCTCGAGGGCGCCAACCTCTGGGAAGGGGCGATCGTCGGCCCGTTCGCCCGGCTGCGACCCGGGGCCGAGATCGGCAAAGGCGCCCACATCGGCAATTTCGTGGAGATCAAGGCGGCCGTTGTCGGCGCGGGCGCCAAGATCAACCATTTGAGCTATATCGGCGATGCGAGGGTCGGCGCCCGGACGAATGTCGGGGCGGGCACCATCACCTGCAATTATGACGGCGTCGCCAAGCACCTGACCGATATCGGCGAGGGGGCCTTCATCGGCTCCAATTCTTCACTGGTCGCACCGGTGAAGATCGGCGACGGAGCCTATGTCGCCTCCGGCAGCACCATCACCGAGGACGTTCCGGAAGATGCGCTCGCCTTCGGCCGTGCCCGCCAAGTCAACAAGCCGGGCAGGGCGGCGGAAAAGCGGAAGAAATAGATAATCGGGTCTCAGGTGGTGCATGCTTCGAGGCTCCCCCGGACCGGGTCCGGGATCGCACCTCAGCATGAGGGAGGTTGGTGGATGCCATCCCCCGCGTCCTCATCCTGAGGTGCCGTCGCAAGGCGGCCTCGAAGGACGCAGGGCAGACGCGCAAGTCGTCCGCTTCGTTAACGTCCAGACTTTTAGTCATATTTTGCAATTGCTTTTGATTTCCGCGGTGCGGCGCGCTTCCTTAAGAAACGGCGGAAACTGCGAGGAGCGAGTCGAATGTGCGGCATCGTCGGCATTCTCGGAAAAGGGCCCGTTGCCCCACAGATCGTCGATGCGCTGAAGCGGCTCGAATACCGCGGATACGATTCCGCCGGGATCGCCACGGTCGAGCACGGCCACCTGGAGCGCCGCCGGGCCGGCGGCAAGCTCGTCAACCTCGAGGCTCGGCTCAAGGCGGAGCCGCTCTCCGGCTTCGCCGGGATCGGCCATACCCGCTGGGCGACCCACGGAGCGCCGACGGAGGGCAACGCCCATCCGCACGCCACCGAGCGCGTCGCCATCGTCCACAACGGGATCATCGAGAACTTCCAGGCGCTGAAGCGCGAGATCAAAGCCGCCGGGCGGACGCTTGCGAGCGACACCGACACGGAGGTCGTGGCGCATCTGATCACGATGGCGCTCGACCGCGGTCTGAAGCCGGTCCAGGCGATGGCCGAGACTCTGAGGCGGCTCGAGGGCGCCTTCGCGCTCGCCGTTCTTTTCGCCAGCGAAGAGGACCTGCTCGTCGCCGCCCGCCGCGGCAGCCCGCTCGCGCTCGGCCACGGCGACGGCGAGATGTTCCTCGGCTCCGACGCCATTGCGCTCGCGCCTTTCACGCAGGCGATCACCTATCTCGAGGACGGCGACTGGGCGGTGGTGACGCGCCACTCGGTGCAAATCTTCAACGACGAGGGAAAGAGCGTCGAGCGGCCGATCGTGCATGCCGTGGCGTCGAGCCTGACGGTCGACAAGGGCAATCACCGCCACTTCATGCAGAAGGAGATCTACGAGCAGCCGGAAGTGATCTCCCACACGCTGGCGCATTACATCGACTTCGCCACCGGGCTGTCGCGGCTGCCGGACGACGCGCAGATCGACTTCACCAAGCTCAAACGCCTGGAGATCGCGGCCTGCGGCACGGCGAGCTATGCCGCACATATCGGCCGTTACTGGTTCGAGAGACTGGCGCGGCTCCCGGTCGAAATGGATATCGCGTCGGAGTTCCGCTACCGCGAGATGCCATTAGACCCGGACGAGCTGGCGCTCTTCGTCTCGCAGTCCGGCGAGACCGCCGACACGCTCGCCTCACTCAGGTTTTGCGCCGCGGCCGGGCAGAAGATCGGCGCGATCGTGAACGTGCCGCACTCCTCGATCGCGCGCGAAGCGAACTACCTGCTGCCGACGCTCGCCGGCCCGGAGATCGGCGTCGCCTCCACCAAGGCCTTCACCTGCCAGCTCGCCGTGCTTTTCGCGCTCGCCGTCAACGCCGCGCGCCAGCGCGGGACGATCTCGGCAGAGGAGGAGGCACGGCTGATCCAGGCGGCGATCGAGGTGCCCCGACATGCCGCTCGGGCGCTCAAGCTGGAGCCGGAGATCGAGGCGCTCGCCAAGGAGCTCGCGAAGGCGTCCGACGTGCTCTATCTCGGCCGCGGCACGTCCTATCCGCTGGCGCTCGAAGGGGCGCTGAAGCTCAAAGAAATTTCCTACATCCACGCAGAGGGTTACGCTGGGGGCGAGCTCAAGCACGGGCCGATCGCGCTGATCGACGAGACCGTACCGGTGATCGTGATCGCGCCGCACGACGCGCTCTTCGAGAAGACCGTCTCCAACATGCAGGAAGTGGCGGCGCGCGGCGGGCGGATCATCCTTCTCACCGACAAGCGCGGCGCGGAAGAAGCGTCGATCCCCACGATGGCAACGCTCGTCCTTCCCGATCTCGCGCCGGAAGTGGCGCCGATCGTCTATGCTGTGCCGGTTCAGCTCATCGCCTATCACACCGCCGTCGTGCGCGGCACCGACGTGGACCAGCCGCGCAACCTGGCGAAATCCGTCACCGTCGAGTGATCGCCGGCGATCGACCTTGCGGCCCGCGGCCTTCTGTACGACACTGCGCCCGGGGGAGGGCCGTCTGGCGTTGAGCGTCGCGACGGCGCTTGGGGCCAATCCGGGGGCCAGGAATGGACCTCGACGATCTTGTTCAGCAATCAGCGCCGCCGAAGAAGAGGCGGCGGTCGCGCACACGCGTCCGGCTTAGGAACTACTTCCTGACCGGCATCGTCGTCGCCGCGCCGATCGGCATAACCATCTATATCACTTGGACTTTCGTCCACTGGGTCGACAGCCGGGTGAAGCCCTTGATCCCGCGCGCCTACAACCCCGACAACTATCTGCCGTTCTCGGTGCCGGGTGTCGGACTGCTCTTCGCCATCGTGATCATCACGCTGCTCGGCTTCCTCACCGCAAACCTGGTCGGGCGCTCCGTCGTGTCGTTCGGCGAGGGCCTCCTCGACCGCGTGCCGCTCGTCAGGAACGTCTATCGCGGCTTGAGGCAGCTCTTCCAAACGGCGCTGTCGCAGACGAGCCGCTCCTTCCAGACGGTCGTACTGGTCGAATATCCGGTGAAGGGCGTTTGGCGCGTCGGCTTCCTGGCGACCCGCGCGAAGGGCGAAATCCGCGAGCAGCACCCGGACAAGGACCTCCTGGCGGTGTTCATTCCGAACACGCCCAACGTCACCGCGGGCTTCCTCGTCTTCGTGCCCCGCAAGGAAGCGGTGATCCTCGACATGACGGTGGAGGAGGCTGCGAAGATGATCATCTCCGCCGGTCTCGTCGCGCCGGATCAGCGCAACGGGACATCCCGTCAGGCGCCGACAAAGCCGGTCCCCGAAGCGGCGGAATAGCCGCTCCCGCCTTTAACCCTCGCCGGGGGCTTCGGCCGCCGCCCGCGCGCGGCTCCGTCGCGTCCCGGCAAGTGCCGATCGCATGATAGTCTCGTAGGCGTGCTCGCCCCTTTGCCGGCTCAGAAGCGCGACATGCCCGCCGCGCCGGCGGTCGAAATAGATGGCGCGCGTCCGTTTCAGCCTGGCGAGCTCGTAGTCCCCATCCGGTATGCCGAGGCGCTCGGCGAGCACCGGGCTGACTTCCGTGATCGTTCGATCGCTCGGATAGCTCGTGGGCAGAACGACGATCAGCTTCTCGGCCGCGTCGAGCGCCAGGATGCGGCCGATCTCCCAGCGCACGTTGTCCGTCTTGCCGAGGCAGAGGATCACGAACTGGCTCTCTTCGATGTAGCGCGTGACATAGTCCTGCCAGTGGTCGTCACTGACGTTCTCGCGCGCTGCGCCGAGCGGCTGCAGATTGAGCTTCGGATTGCTGAGCGCGATGACCGGGCCGTAGGCGAAAGATTCATCCGCGACTGCTTCCTCGAGCCGCGCCCGCCTGCGGCGATGCGCGAAGACAATCCGGTCGAAGAGGTTGCTCGCCTTCACCCAGAGATCGTCCTCGTCGAAGGTGCGCAGAAAGAGGATGGGCGGCAGCCGACTCACCTCCATCAGCTGCGCTGCCGTGGCGCGCGAGGCGCTGCGCCATTCGTCGAACGCTTCAAGCAGCGACGAGAAGAACGTCAGCCGCGCCGCGTAGCCGATGAAGATGCAGATCGACGCGAAGACCGCGCCCGGCAGGCTTTCGTCGTAGGCGTATTCGTAGAGAAGCGCGAGGAGGACGATCAACGCCAAGTTGACGAAGACGAAGTGGAACACCATCCGCAGCCAGCCAAGCCGCTTGCGCTGACGGAGGTAGATGTAGAGCCACACCGGCAGGAAGAAGAGGACCGAGGCGATCCAGACGAGCGCATAGTCCTCGGCAGCGGTCGTCTCTTCGAATGCGCGCTCGGGGAATAGGTTGATGAGCCAGATCAGGAACAGCCAGTAGAGGACGCTGATCGGGCCGAGCGCCGTGATGCCGACGAGGTTCATGCCGATCCGCACCAGCATCTTTCCCGTCGGCGCGAGACGACGCCAGTTGTAGCGGCCTCGGCCGGCGCCTGTGAACGGCAAGCGGAAGCGCATGCCTTGGCGCACGACGGGGAAGAGAAGCTTGAGCGCGCCGCCTACGAGCATCTTGATGAGCGCCAGGAGGATACCGAGAATGCCCAGGATCGTGGGAACGACGATGGTCGCCGACCCGAGCGTCCTGACGTTCGGCGCGCGAAAAGCGGAGAGCCCGATTCCCTTCTGCATCGCCTCCGGCGTGTCGAAACTCTCCGTGCGCATGGCGCGAAGGCTCTCGCTGTAGTCGCCGAGCGCCGCGACGCCGGAATCGAGCCCAAAGGCGATGAGCGTCGCGACGATCAGCGCGATGACAACGACGAGCCAGACGGGGCTGCCGTTCGCAGCGCCGCGCAACAGGAAGAGATAGACGAACGAGAGTGCGCCGCTGCCGAAATAGAGGACGAAGGACGGGATGTAGTTGACGTCAGGAAGCGCGGTGAGTCCTGCGTTGACCAGCGCCTCGGCTTCCGGCGCCAGCCGGACCGCCGGCAGCAGCGCCGCGAAGAGTGGTGCCGACTCGCTGATCGTCACCAGACTGATGAGGAGGATGCCGTAGATCAGGCTGTAGGCCGCGACGACGAGAAGGACCGTTTCGAGCACGCTGCAGAAGAAGCTCCATGCCCCGTCGAGGCGCAGGAACAGCGTCAGGCTCCTCCGGATGATGCCGGAACTCCCCAAGCCATATCTCCTTTTTCAGCCGGCCCGCATCAGACGCACCGCTTCGTCGCGGCCGAAGAGGTAGAGAAGGAGCCGCAGGGCCTCGGCGCGTTCAGACTTGAAATCGGGGTCGCGGGTAAGCGCCAGCTTGGCCTCGTCGCGGGCGACCTCAAGAAGCTCGCCGTGCACCTCCGGCAGCGCGATCCTGAAGCCCGGCATGCCGGACTGGCGCGTCCCGAGAAGGTCGCCCTCGCCGCGGAGCCGCAGGTCCTCTTCGGCGATGCGGAAGCCGTCCTCGGTCTGGCGCATGATTTCCAGCCGCGCCTTCGCCGTCTCACCGAGCGGCGCGCGATAAAGGAGCAGGCAGGACGACCGGTCTTTGCCGCGGCCGACCCGCCCGCGAAGCTGGTGAAGCTGCGCCAGGCCGAAGCGCTCGGCATGCTCGATGACGATGATCGTCGCGTCCGGAACATCGACGCCCACCTCGATCACCGTGGTCGAAACGAGGATGACGACGTCGCCGGCGCGGAACTTCTCCATCACCGCGTCCTTCTCGGCGGGCTTCATGCGGCCATGGACGAGGCCGACGCGCGCGCCGAAGCGGGCGGAGAGATCGGCGAAGCGCTCCTCCGCGGCGGCGAGGTCTGTCTTCTCGGATTCTCCCACGAGCGGGCAGACCCAATAGGCCTTGCCGCCGGCGTCGATAGCCTTGCCGAGGTGCGCGATCACTTCGTCGATGCGGCCGAGCGGCGACGCGCGCGTGTCGATAGACTGACGGCCGGCGGGCTTCTCGGTCAGCCGCGAGATCTCCATGTCGCCGAAATAGGACAGCACCAGCGTGCGCGGGATCGGCGTCGCCGTCATCACCAGCGTGTCCGGCGCCATGCCCTTCGAGGAAAGCGCCAGCCGCTGATGCACGCCGAAGCGATGCTGCTCGTCTACTACGGCCAGCCCCAGCCGGTGGAACTCCACGCCTGCTTGAAAGAGCGCGTGCGTGCCGACAACGATCTTCGCCGTGCCGTCAGCGATGCGGGCGAGCGTCTCGCCGCGACCGGCCGCGCGGTCGCCGCCGGTCAGAAGCACGGGCACGATACCGGCGGCTTCGGCGAGCGGCGCGATGGTGGCGAAGTGTTGGCGCGCGAGAAGCTCCGTCGGCGCCATCAGCGCGGCCTGGCCGCCGGCTTCCACGACGCCCGCCATGGCGATCAGCGCGACGATCGTCTTTCCGGAGCCGACATCGCCTTGCAGGAGCCGCAGCATGCGCCTCTCGCCGGCGAGATCGCCCGCGATCTCGGCGAGCGCTTGCCGCTGCGAGACGGTCAGTTCGAAGGGCAGGGCGGCCTCAATCTTCTCGCGCAGCTTCCCCGCCGCCTTCCACGCCGTGCCGCGACCGCGGCTCACGCTGCCGCGCACGATGGCGAGCGCGAGCTGGCTGGCGACCAGCTCGTCGAAGGCAAGTCGCTGCCAGGCGAGGCCGGACGGGCCGAAGCTCTGCGGCGACGCGGGCCGATGCACATCGTTGAGCGCGGTCGTGAATGCCGGCCAGCCTCGTTGCGCCAGCAGGTCGGACGACAGCCATTCGGGAAGCTCGGGCAGGCGCTCCAGACCAGCCATGATCGCGCGCCGGAGGACCTTTGGGGAGAGGCCGGCCGTCATCCGGTAGACCGGCTCGAGCGCCGGCATCTCTTCGGCGCGCTCCACCGGCAGCACGTAGTCGGGGTGGCGGATCTGCGGGCGCATGTCGAACCATTCGACGTCGCCACTGACGACAAGCCGCTTGCCGAGCGGAAAGAGCTTCTTCAGCCAATCCGGCTGCGCCTTGAAATAGACAATCTGGATCGTCGCGTTGCCGTCGGAAAGCACGATGCGCCACGGCGAGTCCGCGCCGCGCGGCTTCTCGATCCGCTCCACCATGCCTTCGACCGTTACCGGGCCGGACGGCGGCATCTCGTAGAGCGGCGGGCGGTGGCGGCGGTCGACGAGCCCACTCGGCAGATGGAAGAGCACGTCACGGACGAGCGCCTCCTCGCCGTCCGAGCCGACCACGCGCGCGACCAGCGCGCCGACACGCGGGCCGACGCCCGGCAGCACGGTTGCCGGCGCGAAGAGCGGATCGAGACGGGAAGGGCGCATCAGCGCGTTATCGCCCCGCCGGCGAGTCGGGTCAAAAACCGCAGGATCAATGGTCGCGCAGCGCGCTCAGAGCATAGCGCCGAAGCACCACCTCGCCGACCACCGATTGCAGCACGGGCTCCGCATAGAGGCCGGCCATCACGACGACCGCGAGCCTGTACTGCGGAAGGACAAAGAGGCGCTGGCCGCCATAGCCGAAGGCTGCGCCCCAAGTGATCTCGTTGCGCTCGATCAGCGAGCGGCCGAGCCACCATTGGTAGCCGTAGAAGAACAGGCTCTCGCCGTTGATCTGCGGGGTCAGCGAGCGGGCAATCCAGTCCGCCGGGACGATCTGTCGGCCCTGCCAGAGGCCGCCGGCGGCGACCATCGCTCCGATCTTCGCGACATCGCGCGGGCGCATGCGCAGGCCGGACGGCGCCATCGGATCGCCGTTGGCGTAACGCACCCATTCCACGTCCGAAATGCCGAGCGGTGCGAAGAGCGCCTCGCCCGCCAGCACATCGAGCGGCTTACCGGTCGCTCGCTTCAGAATCTCGGCGAGGAGCAGCGTGAGCCCGCCGTTGTAGGAATAGGCGACGCCGGGCGGGCGGACGACGGGCTGCTCGAGCACGTAGCGCGCGGGGTCGGCGGCATCGATCATTCGCCGCTCGCTATTCGCCGGGTCGGCATAAGGAATCGCCGCGTTCCAGGCGAACCCGGCCGACATCGTCAGGAGATGCTCGATCGTGATCGCATCCTTTTCCGGTGAGCTGAGATCGGCATGCCCGGGAAAGAGCGGCAGCATCTTCGCGTCGATGCCCGCGACCCAGCCGCGCTCGACGGCGATGCCGAAGACGAGCGATGTAACGCTCTTCGTGATGGAGCGCAGATCGTGGCGCATGGTCGCGTCGTAGGTGACACGGCCAAGCGGCTTGCCGAACGCCTGGTCCTCGCCGGTGAAATAGCGCTCATAGACGAGTACGCCGTCGCGGACGATCAGCGCGGCGTGGAGATTGGCGTCGGTCCAGGCTTCGAACTGTTTCACCAATCCGGCCAGCACGGCCTCGTCGAGGTCCCTCTCGTCCGGGGCCGCCACCGGCCAGCCGTCGTCGAGCGCCGGCGGCGGAAAGCCGGGACCGTTCGTCTCCCTCATGGCAGCTCTCCCATCGCGGAGTTCGTCCGCAGGCCTGCAAACCCCTAGCCATGCGGCCGGGAATTTGCCACTCCCTGCCGGGCATCCGCGCACACTCAAGAATGACCGGCTCCACGCGTTCCAGCCACGACCTCGACCCACGCCGGCGGCGGGCACTTTTTCGCGCCTGGCGGCGGGGGATGAAGGAGATGGACCTGATCCTCGGCGGCTTCGCCGACGCGCATATCGCCGATCTCGGCGATCACGATCTCGCCGATTTCGAAGCGCTGATGGACGTGCCCGACGACGAGCTTTTCACCTGGTTCATGGGCCGCGCAGAGCCGGCGCCGAAATACCGCTCGCCGGTCTTCCGCTCGATCGTCGCGTTCCAAACCAAGGGCCACGCTGCGCGTCACACCGGGGGCCATTCCGACGACCGTGCGATGGCCCATATGAGAGACGATGACGAAGACTGAGCTGTTCTCCGCGTCGGACCCGCTGTCCGGCCTCTTCCGCGGCCGCAGAGCCGTCGCGCTCGGCGGCGTGCCGGACGGGCTCGAGGGGCGCGTGCTCGCGCGCCTAGCGGAGGCGGAGGGCACGGTGCTTTTCGTCGGGCGCGACGCGCGCGAGGTGGCGCTCGCCGAGGCGGCGCTGCGCTTCTTCGCGCCCGATGTGCCGACGCTCGCCTTCCCGGCCTGGGACAGCCTGCCTTACGACCGCGTCTCGCCCAACCCGGAGATCTCCGCCAACCGGATGAGCGCGCTCCATGCGCTGCTTACGCCACACGAGGGGTCACGCGTCGTCTTCACCACCGCGAACGCCATCGTGCAGCGCGTGCCGGACCATCGGAGCGTCGGCGGACGCGCGCTCTCCGCCGCCTCCGGGGCCGTCGTGCCGATGGAAGGCCTCATCCGCTTCCTGGAGACGAACGGCTTCGACCGCACCGCGACCGTGCGCGAGGTGGGCGAATATGCCGTGCGCGGCGGCATCCTCGACCTCTTCGCGCCGGGGACGGCGGCGCCGATCCGCCTCGATTTCTTCGGCGACACGCTGGAGACGATCCGCCCCTTCGATCCCGCCACGCAGCGCACGACCGGGCAGATGCAGCAGCTCGAGCTCGTGCCAGCCAGCGAGGCGGTGCTGACCGAGGAGACGATCGAGCGCTTCCGCCAGAATTACCGCGCCGCCTTCGGCGCGGTGCTCGGCAACGATCCGCTCTACGAGGCCGTCAGCGAGGGCCGCCGCTTCGCGGGGATGGAGCACTGGCTGCCGTTTTTCTATGAGAAACTGGAGACGCTGTTCGACTATCTGCCTGATGCGCCGGTGGTCATCGGGCATCTGGTCGAGCACGGACTTGCGGATCGCCTGGAGCAGGTGCGCGACCACTTCGAGGCGCGGAGGGAGGCGGTGGAGAAGGCCACGTCGGGCGGCGCCGTCCCCTACAAGCCGATCGAGCCGAAGGCGCTCTATCTCAGCCTGGACGAGTGGCGTGAGCAGGTTGCGGCGCGGCCGCATGCGCGGCTGACGCCCTTTGTTTCTCCAGAAAAAGGGGGGCCGGACGAGGGCATCGAGAAGGCGCCCGCGATCGACATGGGCGGGCGCGCCGGGCGCACCTTCGCGGCGGAGCGGACGGCGGGCGACGTCAACGTCTTCGACAAGCTGGTGGAGCACGTCGAGAACCTGGAGAAATCCGGGCGCAAGGTGCTGCTCGCGTCGTGGAGCGAGGGCGCGCGCGACCGCCTCGGCCAGGTGCTCACCGACCATGGGCTCCTGAAGCTCCAGCCGGTGGAGGATTTCGCGGCGCTGAGGGCACTGCCCGACGGCGTCGCCGGGCTCGCGGTGCTCCCGCTCGAGACGGGCTTCGAGGCGCCGGACATCGCGGTCATCGGCGACCAGGACGTGCTCGGCGACCGCTTCGTGCGCACCACGCGGCGCAAGCGCGCCGCCGACGCGCTGACGGAGGCC
>Ga0307442_1001768_pt1 | contig 10676 bp, 8 predicted proteins | sample SalMarWE160430MG_FD_202143 | JGI IMG/M metagenome (GOLD analysis project Ga0307442, IMG submission 202143) | Salt marsh sediment microbial communities from the Plum Island Ecosystem LTER, Massachusetts, United States - WE1604-30 | ecosystem: Environmental > Aquatic > Marine > Intertidal zone >... | reverse complement strand
CCCGGGTGGGTGGACGGAATCCTGCCTATGCCTCGTCGATGGGCAAGATTCTGTTGGCTGACCTGTCCGAGAGCGAGCTCAACGGCGTTCTGGGCGGGGGAAAGCTCAAGAAGCTCACCCCCAACACGATAACCGAGATACCCCGGCTCCTCGAAGAGCTCAAACGAATTCGGGAACAGGGCTTCGCCCTGGACAATGAGGAGACCTTTCCCGGGATCCGCTGCGTCGGCGCGCCGATTCGGGATGCCGGGGGCAGGGTCATCGCCGCGGTGAGTATCACCGTGCCTGCCCAGCGTATGAGCGACGAGCGGGTGCGGGAGCTGTGGCGGCTGGTCACCAACACCGCCCGCATGATATCGGGGCGGGTCGCGGCGGAGCAAGATGGAGGCTCGAGGTGAAGAGTTTGGAAAAAATCGTCCGGGCCGAGGTTTTGACGGTCAATGCCTGGCCCACGGGAAAACCGATCGAGGAGGTCCAGGCCGAACTTGGACTGGAATCCCTGGCCCTGATGGCCACCAATGAGAACCCCCTGGGCCCCTCGCCCATGGCGGTGGAGGCGATCAAGGCGGAGAGCGGGAAGGTGAACCGCTACCCCCAGGGCCCCTGCACCTATCTGAAGCGTAAAGTGGCGGCCAGGCTCGGGATAGACGAGCAGATGATCGTCTTCAGCAACGGGGCGGACAACTGCCTGCGCATCATCGGCTACACCTTTCTCAACGCGGGGGACGAGGTTATCGTGGCTCATCCCACTTTTCCCGTCTACGGGATGTTGGCCCGGGTGGCGGGAGTCGTGCCGGTGGAGGTGCCCCTCAAAGAGCATACCCACGATTTGGAGGCCATGGCCGAGCGGATCGGGCCGCGCACCAAGCTGGTCTTCGTGTGCAACCCCAACAATCCCACCGGAACCATCGTGCGGAGGAATCAGCTGGATGCCTTTGTAGAGGCGCTGCCGGATCACGTGGTGCTGATCCTGGATGAAGCCTACTTCGAGTTCGTCGACGATGAGCAGTATCCCAACGCCCTGGACTACATCCGGGAGGGAAGAAACGTGGTGGGTCTGCGCACCTTCTCCAAGCTGTACGGGATCGCGGGTCTGCGCATCGGCTATATCCTGGCCTCCCCGGAATTGACGGCTGTGATAGAACGGGTGCGGGAGCCCTTTCCCGTCTCCCGGGTTGCAGAAGCGGCGGCTCTGGCGGCGCTGGACGACGAGGAGTTCAAGAGCCGGGTGTTGGCCAACAACGAGGAGAGCAAGCGCTTCTTCTACAAGAGCTTCGACAGGCTGGGATTGCCCTACGCCAAGACTCACACCAACTTCATGTTCCTGGATCTGAAGACCGATGCCAGTCAGGCCGCCCAGGCTCTGCTGGAGCGGGGCTACATGATCCGTCCGGGAACCCCCTGGAAGCACCCCAGCTTCGTCCGCATCACCTTCGGCACCATGGGGGAGAACCGGGGATTCGTCGAGGCCCTGGCTCAAGTGCTCGGGAAATGAGAACGAGCGGGAAACTGTAGGAGCGGCGCTGAAGGCGCAGGGCAATGACGGAAGCGTGATGACGGTTGCCGATGGAAGCGCAAAATGATCGGGCGAGGTTTCGCTCGTTATAAGCAAATAGAAGAAAAACAATCCTAAAACGAGGAAGGGAGGAACAGATATGTCACTTGAAGAACTTTGCAAAGCCGTGGAGACGGGAGACCAGGACAAGGGAAAGGACCTGGCTCAGAAACTCGTTGAGGGAGGAACCGATCCCCTCCAGATCATCGCTGCCCTGACCAAGGTGATGGATGAGATTGGGGAGAAGTTTGCCCGACTGGAAATTTTCCTGCCGGAGATGATGATGAGCGGTGAGGCTATGTCCAAAGTCGTGGGGGTGCTGACTCCGCACTTGAAAGCCGGCGGGGGCGGAGAGCCCAAGGGTAAGGTAGTGCTGGGTACGGTGAAGGGGGACCTGCACGAGATCGGTAAGAACATCGTCAAGCTAATGCTCCAGGTCGGTTTCTTCGAGGTCAGGGACATCGGTGTGGATGCGGACCCCATAACCTTCATCAAACAGGCCGAGGAATTCGGGGCGGACATCATCGGGGCCTCTTCCCTGATGACCACCACAATGCCCCATCAGAAGGAGATGATCGACATCCTCAAGGACGAGGGCAAGCGGGACAAGTACAAGGTGGTGATCGGGGGGGCCCCGACCACCGTGGAATGGGCCGAGGAGATCGGCGCGGATCTGTATGCACCGGATGCCGGTTCCGCCGCCAAATTGTTTACCGACCTGCTGAAGAAATAGAGATTGAGGAGGAACTGAATATGAGCAATCCATACAGACTGTGGGAAATCCAGGGCCGCTCCAACACCGGTCCCTTCTGCGACGAGGATGAATTCTTGCCCAAGATCTTCGCACCTCGCTTGAGGGAGATCGTCAACAAGTACGAGATTAAGTACGATCCCAAGACCCCGGTTCCGACCGACGACAAGATGGCCGACCGCATCTGGCAGGCCGGCTGGGAGCTGTTCCGGGAGGTGGGGCTGTACAACACCGACACCCACCGGATCATCAAGCTCTCCGACGAGGAGATCACCGAAGCGTTGTATGCGACCTCGGATCGTTACTGGGTGGGCGCGGGCAAGGATGCGGTGCTCTGGAAGCACAGGAGCGTAGAGGACACCGAGCCTCCCTTCTGCATCTACTCACCGGACTGCACCTGTTCGGAGGAGCTGTTCTACTCCTACTGCTTGGCCTTCCTGAAAGAACCCCTGCTGGACGGCTTCTGCGCCCCGATCCTGGAGGAGTCCATGGGTCAGCTGATCCGCTCGGCCAGTCCCTTCGAGATCAACGGCTGTACCGAGCACATCTACAAGATGCGCCTGGCCGCCAAGCAGGTAGGACGGCCGGGAACCTTCTTCGTGGCCGTGGGCACGGCGGAGCACGACACCGGCCAGATCGCCGTATCCAACAACGACTGGGGGGTGCGCACCACCGACAGCCGCATCATCGGCACCCTGACTGAGTTCAAGACCGCCGACACCCTGCTCAACCGGGCCGTGCACTGCGCCCAGTACGGCTGTTACTCGGGCAACCTCACCGGCCCCATCTACGGCGGCTGGTGCGGAGGATCCGAAGGGGTGGCCGTTGCTCTGGTGGCCTACAGCCTCAACGGCCTGTGCATCTACGGTACCCAGTACAACCAGCACTTCCCCTTCCACCTCAACTGGGGATCCAATACCACCCGGGAGCTACTGTGGCCGATCTCCATGGCCGGCCAGGCCATGGCTCGCAACAGCAAGCTGCTGTACACCTCTAACGGCTTCGCCAACGCCGGCCCCATGACCGAGATGCTCTTCTACGAAACGGCCTGCCACGCCCTGGTCAGCGTCGTCACCGGCTGGCACCTGTGGGAGATGGCCTCAACCCGCAACAAGTTCCGCAATCGGGCCACTCCGCTGGAGGCCCGCCTGGGTATGGAGGTGGGCCATGCGGTGGCCCGCCAGGGCATGAAACGCGGCCAGGCCAACGAGATCGCCCTCAAGCTGCTGTCCAAGTATGAGGCCAACGCCGGGGACGCCCCCAAGGGCGCGGAGTACCAGGAGTGCTACGACGTGGCCAAGGCCAACCCGACCCAGGAGCATTACGACATGTACCGCAAGGTCAAGGACGAGGTGGCCAAACTCGGGGTCGAGTTCCCATTCTAGGAGCAGCAAGAATCGAGTTTACAGGCGCTGCGTGTAGGAGCGCAGTGCTCCCTTCTTGCCTGATGAGGAGGATTGAAGATTTGAGAGCAAATATGGTCTATCAGAAGACCGCTGGGCTCAACTTGATCAGCCCCGACCAGTGCGAAGAGATCTACCTGGCCGCCCTCGAAGTCCTGGACCGGGTGGGGGTGAACGTGTTCGAGCCGGAAGCCCTGGAGTTGCTTGCCGCTTCCGGCGCCCGGGTGCAGGGCGAGAGGGTGCGGATCCCCGACTGGCTGGTGGGGAGGGCCTTGAGCACTGCTCCCGGCCGGATCCCCATCGGACGGCGTGGCAACGGCGATGCCTCCGTGCCGATACAGCGGGCCATGCTCCTGGAGCGGGGACGTGTCTACTTCGGCACCGGCTCGGACACGCAGTTCACCTATGATATCCAGAGCGGAGAGCGGCGCCTGGCCACCAAGCAGGATGTGGCCAATGCGGCTCGCTTATCCGACGCGCTTGCGAACATCGATTTCGTGATGTCCCTGGGACTGGCCTCTGATGTACCCGCGGAAGACAGCTTCGTCCATCAGTTCGAGGCCATGGTGCTCAACACCGCCAAGCCCATCATCTACACGGCGGCGGACCTGCGGGACGTGAAGGACATCGTGTCTATGGCGGAAGCCGTGGCCGGCGGGGCGGAGGCACTTCGAGCCAACCCGTCGCTGATCCTGTACGCCGAACCCTCCTCACCGCTGCAGCACAGCCGCACGGCATTGGAGAAGCTGATGTTTTGCGCCGAGCAGAACCTTCCGGTGCTCTACGTATCCGCGGCCATGCTGGGCGGAACCGCTCCGGTCACGATGGCCGGGGGACTGGTTGTCACTTGCGCCGAAGGGCTTTCCGGGCTGGTGATCCACCAGCTCAAAGCACCTGGAGCACCCTTCATCTACGGTGGATCGGCTCCGGCCATGGATGCCCGTACTGCCCTCTGCTCCTACGGGTCACCTGACCTGCAGATGGCCTGCGCTTCCTCGGCGGCACTGGCCCACTACTTCAACCTGCCGGTGTTTACCACGGCGGGGTGCTCGGACAGCCACGTATTCGACCAGCAGGCGGGCATGGAGGCGGGCTACACGATATTGATGCAGGCCCTGGCCGGTTCGAACCTGATCCACGATCTGGGCTATATCGGTGCGGGTATGACCTCCTCCATGGAGATGCTGGTTCTTTGCGACGAGATGGCAGCCGAAGTCAGATACCTGATCCGGGGACTGGAGGTCTCTCCTGTAACCCTGGCGGTGGACCTGATCGAGCGGGTCGGACCGGGGGGCAACTTCTTCGCGGAAGAACACACGGCTGAGAACTTCCGAGACAGCCTGTACCTGTCGGATCTACCCAATCGGCTGGAGTTCGCCCGCTGGCAGCAGGAGGGAAAAAAGGATTTCTACAGGCGGATCAACGAGAAGGTATGCCGGTTGCTGGCGGAGCACCGGCCGCCGGAGCTGCCGGCGGGGGTTGTGGAGACGGTGCAGGCGGTTTCTCGATGCAGAGATGAGGGATAGGAAAGCGGGCGAACTGGCCTGCGGCCTTTCCGCTCCCTGCGCAGGTAGGGTGGCGCACGGTGGCTAGAAAGATCGTTCTCGGCAACGCCGCGATTGCCGAAGCCGCCCTGGCAAGCGGGGTGGATGTGGTCACCGGGTATCCGGGCACCCCGACCAGTGAGGTGATTCCCCACCTTTCCGAGATCATCCTTGCCGAAAAGCTGCCCGTCTACGTGGAGTGGAGCGTCAACGAGAAGGTCGCTCTGGACGTTGCCGTTGCCGCGGCCTGGGCTGGAAAACGGGCGCTTTCGACCATGAAGATGGCCGGCCTCAACGTGGCCGCCGACACCTTGATCAACGTGGCCTACAAAGGTGTGAGGGGTGCTTTGGTTCTTTACGTGGCCGACGATCCCGGCACCCATGCCGGCTGCACGGAGCAGGACTCCCGCCACTACGCCTTCCTGGCTCAACTTCCCCTGCTCGATGCGGCGGATCCCGCGGATGCGTATCGATTGACCCGGCTGGCTTTTCAGACCTCGGAACAGCTGAGTCTGCCCGTTCTGCTGCGTGCCACCACCAATGTCGCCCACACCATGGGAGTGATCGACGGCGAGCCCTGTTACCCGGTTCAACGCCGGGGTAGGGATTTTCATTTCCAGAAGAGGATCGAGCAGTACACCACGATCGAGGCGGATCGAAGCGAACAGCATCGACAGCTGCTGGTAAAGCTCGAGTCCTTTGTCGATGCGATCCGGCAGCAGGGGCTCAATCGGCTGGAGGAAAGGGGCTCCATGGGTGTGATCGCCTCCGGGGTTTCCTGGACCTACCTGCAGGAAGCGATTTATTCTTTCGACCTGGATGTCACCTCCCTAAAGATCGACAGTCCCCACCCCTGGCCGGAGGAAACGGTACGCCGTTTGATAGAGCATGCAGACAGTATCCTGGTCCTGGAAGAGCAGGAGCCGATCCTCGAGAGGATGCTGAAAAGGTCCGTGGCGGACATGAGCCGTCCGCTTCGCATAATGGGCAAGGAAGACGGCACGCTGCCGCGGGCCGGAGAGTACGATTTCGAAATCGTGGCCGAGGCCTTGAGCAAACTGACCGGCCGACGACTGGGATTCCCGGCCGCATCGTCTGCCGGCGCCGTAATCCCGCAATCCTTGAAGCCTCGACGGGCCCTGACCTTCTGCAGCGGCTGTCCCCACCGGGCCACCTACTACATCATCAACCGGGTGATCCAGAAGCTGGGATACCGCCAGGACGAGGTGATCGTGACCGGAGATATCGGCTGCACCTCCCTGGGCGCCTTCCGGCCGCTGCGGACCCTGTGGACCGAGGTGACCATGGGCGCCGCCATCGGACTGGCTCATGGTTTCAAAGCGGCGGGTGCTCCCAAGCCGGTGATCGCAACGCTGGGGGATTCCACCTTCTTTCATTCGGGGATCCCTCCTCTGGTCAATGCCGTCCAGCACGGCTCGGATCTCACCGTTATCATCCTCGACAATCGCTGGACCGCCATGACCGGATTTCAGCCCAACCCCAACACCGGGTTGAGCGCCTTGGGTGAACCCGCGAAGGCGGTGAGCATTCCCCGGATCGTGGAAGCCCTGGGGATCCCTTGCACGGTCATCGATCCCTTCGACGTTCAAGCTTCCATCGATAGGATCACAGAGATTGTTCGGCGTAGAGGCGTCAATGTCGTGGTCTCGAAGGCGGAGTGCACCCTTCAGAAACGGCGCGGGGACGGTGTCGGCACTCCCTACCGGATTCTCGAACAAACCTGCACCAACTGTGGTGCCTGCCTCCGTTCCTTGGCCTGCCCGGCCATCGAGGTTGCGGACGGTCTGCACCGGATCGATCCTGCCGCCTGCAGCGGCTGCGGCCTGTGCGTCTGCGTCTGTCCACAAGATGCCATCGAGAGGGTGGAGGGGTAGATGCACTACAATCTGCTGATCTGCGGGGTAGGGGGCCAGGGGATACTCACCCTTGCGGAGATCCTCGGACGGGCGGTGGTGGACAGTGGATTGAAAGCCATCGTAACCGTGAACCGCGGTCTGGCCCAGCGAGGCGGTTCGGTACAAGCCCACGTCCGCCTGGGGGAAGTATTTGCACCAAGGATCCCCAAATACACGGCTCACGGCCTGTTGTCATTAGAGATCCGGGAGACCTTCGGCTGTTTAGATTACCTCAACGAAGACACCGCGGTGGTCGTCAGCAGCACCCGAATCAACTCGGGGCTCAAGACGGAATCGAACAAGGACGGAAAACCGAACTGGGAGCGCGAGCTTCAAAAGCATCGTGCCAGGAGGCTGCTGGTCCTTGATTCCGAGGCGATCGTGGGAGAACAGGGTTTTTCCGGCGGGCAGAACGTCTATCTGCTCGGCGTACTCTGCGGCATGGACGGGGGATTGGCGGAGTTGCTGACAGCGGAGGCAATATCCTCGGCAATCGACTCGGTGCTGAAACGAAACGCGCGGGAAAATCGGGAGCTCTTCCAGCAAGGCCTCGGGCAAGGTGCAAGCAATCGCAGATAAGAGCTGCAGTCCCGGCAGGATTTCGATATGTAGAACCATCCGGTTTGACACCTGTTGATTTGTCACCTATACTGAGCGCTGTCACCGGTCTTGAGAGCCGAAGCCGGTGACGACACAATTTATTCAAGTTTCAAGGAGGTATCGCGTGAAAAGAACACTCGTTCTCATGATCGCTCTGCTTCTGTCCATCGGCCTGGTCTGGGCCAGCGGCGGGCAGGGGGAAGGTCCTACAACAGAACCGGTCAAAGAGGGAAAGTACGGCGGGGTCTTGCGAAAAGCCTTCTTTGCCCCGAACAGCCTGGATCCGGCTTTTTCCTCCTCGATTACCGACGATGAGATCGCCCGCTACTGGGGGGATTTCCTCGTCTACGTCGATGAGGGTCTGTCTCCGGATCAGAGCCGCAGCCTGGCGGAGAAGTGGCAGGTCAGCGGCGACGGATTGACCTGGACTTTTACGCTGCGCAAGGGCGTTGTATTTCACAACGGCGTGGAGCTGACATCGAAAGACGTGAAGTTCACCTTCGATCGTCTCCGGGATCCCGAACTGGGAACGGCTACGGTGGCTATATATGCCGGCATCGACAGCATCGAGACCCCTGACAAGTACACGGTAGTCTTCAAGCTCAACCAGGTGAATCCCGATCTGCTGATCAACCTGGGAGATTATCACACGCCGGTCTTGTGGAGCGGGATTGGAGATCCCAAGGCCAAACAGATCGGCACTGGCGCGTTTATGGTCGAAAGCTACCTGCCGGAGGATCGCATGACCTTCAAACGCAATCCCAACTACTGGCGTAAAGACGCCGAGGGCAACCAGCTGCCCTACCTCGACGGGATCGAGTTTTTGTTTCTGGGCGAACCCTCGGCTCAGGTCGAGGCGCTGCGGGGAGGACAGATCGACTATCTGAGTTATCTTCCTCCGGAGTATGTGCCGACCCTGGAAAGTGACCCGAACATGGTCGTATACCAGAAGCCTTCGAACACCCACTACGTAATCCACATGCGCAGTGACCGCAAACCTTTCGGCGACGTTCGGGTTCGCCAGGCCTTCAGGGCGGCGATCGACAGGCAGGCGATTCTGGACGGAGCCTTCGAAGGTCTCGGGGTCACCGGCAGAGATACGCCGATAGGACCGGCCTACGCGGATTTCTATCTAGACATCCCGGAGCTTCCGAGGGATGTGGCCAAAGCCAAGCGATTGCTGGCTGAGGCGGGTTATGCCGGGGGCCTGACCGTGACCCTGACCGCTCAGCAGCTCTCTCCGGTGCCGGCCATCGCCACCATCGTGAAGGAGCAACTGGCCGAGGCGGGAGTCGATGTCGAGATCCAGCTGGTCCCCTCCGACGTGTACTACGGTGCCGACAACCTCTGGCTGGAGGCGGATTTCTCCATTACCGACTGGGGTTCCCGGGCCGTTCCGCAGAACTACATGTCTCTGGCCTACACCTGCGACGCAAAGTGGAACGAGAGCCACTGGTGTGACCAGGAAGTGGACGCGTTGTCCGCGCAGGCTGCGGTGGAGATGGACCGGGGGAAACGTGCCGGGATCTACAAACAGATCCAACAGATCTTCATCGACCGTGGCCCGATCCTGGTTCCATTCTTCGCCAACAGTCTCTGGGGGGCCAACAAGCGGCTCAAGGGGATCGTACCCTCGGGCTACTTGGGCACCGCAGTGGATCTGAACGTGGTCTATTTCGAAGACTGATCGAGGTTGATGTCCATCCCCTCCCGCTGCACTCCGGCGGGAGGGGCTTTTTACGGAATTCTGTGGCAGACACTGCAACTAAAGCAGCCAGCAAAACTCGACGCCTGGCCGCAGGCTGGCGCCGGCTCAGGCGTTACCCTGCCACCTTCATCGGGTTTTTCATCGTCGGCTTTTTTCTGCTGATGGCCGTGATCGGTCCGCTGGTCGCCCCCTACGGTTTTTCCGATCAGATGCTGTCGGAGCGTCTCCAACCGCCCTCCCGCCAGCACCTGCTCGGTACCGACCAGTTCGGGCGGGATGTGTTCAGCCGCATCCTGGTCGGCAGCCGCGATGTGTATATCGTGGCCGGCTCCGGTACCCTCCTGGCCGTGCTGCTCGGTCTGACCCTCGGCTTGATCGCCGGGTACTTCGGCAGGCTGGTGGATGAGATCCTCATGCGTTTGATCGACGTCCTGCTGGCCATCCCGCCGCTGCTCCTGGCCATGATCATCCTCTTCACCCTGGGCCCCTCCAGGAGCAACGTTATTCTGGTAGTCGGCTTCCTGTACATCCCGATGGTTTCGAGGGTCGTGCGCAGCGTGGTGCTGGATCTCAAAACCCGTCAGTTTGTGGAGGCAGCCAAGCTGCGCGGGGAGACGAGCCTGTCCATCATGTTCCGGGAAATCTTTCCCAACGTACTGCCGCCCCTGGCGGTGGAGGCATCGATGCGCTTCTCCTACGCCATCTTCCTGGTCGCGTCCCTGGGATTCCTCGGTTTGGGAGTTCAACCCCCCTCCCCGGATTGGGGGCTTATGGTCGGGGAGGCCCGCAACTACTTCAGCCAGGCACAGTGGGCGCTCCTGGGCCCGGCGGGGGCGGTGGCGGTTCTTGTGGTGGGGGTCGGCTTCATGAGCGACGGTTTGCGCCGCATGCTTCTTCCCGGCGGAGTCAGCCGATGAGTACGGGTACTGCCGGGAGGGGCGGGGGTAACGGTTCGTCGGGAAAATCCGAAAGAGGGACCCACGCCACCGGCCTGGAGGTGCGGGATCTGACCATCACCTATGAAACCGAGGCGGGACCCCTGGACACGGTGCGCAAGGTTTCACTGCAGGTTGCACCGGGGGAGATCTACGGGCTGGTCGGTGAGTCCGGCTCGGGCAAGACCACATTGGCCCGGGGGGTAATCCGCTATCTTCCCGGCAATGGGCGGATCAGGAGCGGAACCGTTCATCTGGACGGGG
>Ga0307442_1001765_pt1 | contig 10678 bp, 10 predicted proteins | sample SalMarWE160430MG_FD_202143 | JGI IMG/M metagenome (GOLD analysis project Ga0307442, IMG submission 202143) | Salt marsh sediment microbial communities from the Plum Island Ecosystem LTER, Massachusetts, United States - WE1604-30 | ecosystem: Environmental > Aquatic > Marine > Intertidal zone >... | reverse complement strand
CTCAGAGCTCACCCTCGGTACCAACTGCGGCGGCTCTGACACGCTCTCCGGCCTCACCGCCAACCCTGCCCTCGGTAACGCCGCGGACAGGCTCGTTGCCGCCGGGGGCACCGTTATCCTTTCGGAAACGCCGGAGCTCATCGGGGCGGAGCAGGTACTGTCCAGGCGGGCCGCAAGCGAGGCCGTTGGGCGGCGCATATATGAAATTACCGCCGCGACCGAGGCTATAGCGATGAGGGCCGGCGTCGATATCTGCAGCTCGGAGCCGTCGCCGGGGAACAAGGAAGGCGGCCTGACGACACTGGAAGAAAAGTCTCTGGGGGCGGTACTCAAGGGCGGCACCTCGCTGATACGGCAGGTAGTCGATTACGCGGAACGCCCCACGGAAAAGGGGCTCATTATAATGGACGGCCCGGCGCATGACGCTGTCTGCAACACCGGCGTGATTGCCGGCGGGGCGCAGGTCGTCGCTTTTACCACCGGCCGGGGCACGCCCCTCGGCGCGCCGACCGCCCCGGTGCTGAAAATCTCCTCCAACAGCCGCATCTACCAGCTCATGAACGATAACATCGACATGGATGCCGGGGTGATAATGGAAGGGACGGCGACAATCGAGAGCGTGGGCGAGGCACTGTTCCGGGAGATAATAGAGGTGGCGTCCGGCAAGCCGACTAAGGCCGAGCTGCTCGGGCACAGCGAGTTTGCCATTCACTCTCTGGGATTGAATGTATAACGGGTACGGCGGAGTGCCCCCCGATTTTTAGAGTGCGTTTTTCTTCCCACCCACCCGCCCTATAGAAGTGATACTTCTATCAATTTCTTTTTAAGGGGGAAAAGGGTATGGATTGGATTGGCCTTTAGCGTGAGTTTTGTTTCCCTCCCTCCCTACAGATGTTGTACCTCTAAAACTCTTTTTTATGGGGGGATAAAAAGGGCTTTAGCCCTTTTACCTTAAAGGGTGGCGGGTGGGTAAAGATATAAAATGGGGGAGGGGGAAGATAAAAACACTAAAGTGGACGGGGAATTGGCTATAGGTTATAATAGCGAAACCGGGGGAGAGAACAAACCATGCCTCTTTATATTGTGGCCACCCCGATTGGTAACCTGGAGGATATCTCTTTGCGTGCCCTGCGAACCCTGCGTGAGGTTAAGCTTATTGCGGCCGAGGATACCCGCCGTACCCGGAAACTGCTCAACACCTATGACATTAAGACCCCGACCACCAGCTACCACGAGCATAATAAACTGACCAAGCTGGACTATATATTGGACTGCCTCAAAGATGGGGACGTAGCCTTGGTCTCCGACGCCGGCATGCCCGGCATCTCCGACCCCGGCTACGAGCTTATCGTGGCGGTTAGCCAGCAGGGTATTCCCCTGGTTCCAATACCCGGGCCGTCGGTGGTCACCACGGCGCTGGTTGTCTCCGGGTTGGACACCGGGCAGTTCCGCTACCTGGGCTACCTGCCGGCTAAAGCCAGCGCCCGGCGGCGCCAGCTGCAGGAGGTGGCCGGTGAACAGGCAACCATAGTTGTTTTTGAAACTCCCCACCGCCTGCCGGCGGCCTTGAAGGATTTATTAGAGGTGCTGGGTGACAGAAAAGTAGCCGTATGCCGCGAGTTGACCAAACTCCATGAGGAGGTCTTCAGGGGCACGGTAAGCGGGGCTATAGAGCACTTCACCGCGCCCAGGGGGGAATTTACCCTGGTTATCGAGGGCGATAGAGAGCCGAAAAAGCCAAAGCTGACCGATAAAGTAAAAGAGCGGCTTAACGAGATGAAACGGTCGGGGGCGGGAGCTAAAGGGGCGGTGGCTAAGTTGGCCGCCGAGACCGGACTGCCAAGGAAAGAGCTATATCAGGCTTGGCTCGAACTAAGTTAAGGAGGGTTTGCCAGTGCGTCGTGGCGGTATATCTTTAGGTGATGTCAATTGCAGCAAGTGCAAGAGCCACATACCGTACCCAGAGCGTTATCTGCTTATCGAGGAGAAGGAAGGTAAGGTATCCTGTTTGTGCACCAGCTGCTGCTTGAGCAAGGGCTATGCCCGCTATACCGAGGACAAGGGGGAGCGGGTGCTTACCTTTTTCCCGGAAAAGACCTAGTCTGAGAAGTTGAGTATGAGCGAGAGAATTTTGGTGGCGGTAGCCTGGCCCTACGCCAACGGCTCACTGCACCTGGGGCAGATTGCCGGTGCCTATCTGCCGGCCGATATCTTTGCCCGCTACCACCGTATCAAGGGGAACGAAGTATTGATGGTATCGGGGGCGGACCAGCACGGCACCCCCATCACCCTCAGGGCCGAGCAGGAGGGCAAAAAGCCGGGGGAGATAGCCGCCCGCTATAACCGGGAATTCCTCGAATCCTGGCGGCGGCTGGGCATATCCTTTGACCTGTTCACCACCACCGGCACCGAAAACCACGCTAAAGTCACCCAGGACATATTTCTTAAGCTGATGGAGGGGGGTTATATCTATAAAGCCATCGTCTCCCAGCCCTACTGCCCCCAGTGCCGGCGCTACCTGCCCGACCGCTATATCGAGGGCACCTGCCCCTTCTGCGGCTCTATTAACGCCCGCGGCGACCAGTGCGACGACTGCGGCAAGCCGATGAACCCGGGGGAGATGCTGGAACCCCGCTGCCGTCTCTGCGGCGGCACTCCCCAGTTCCAGGACTCGGAGCATTTCTTCTTTAAGCTTTCCGCCTTCCAGAGGCAGCTTGGCGACTGGGTGAAAAAGCAGAGCCACTGGCGGCCCAATGTTATGAACCTCACCAAGCGCTACCTGAAGGAGGGGCTACGCGACCGGGCAATTACCCGCGACATCGACTGGGGGGTGGCCGTACCGGTCAAGGGCTTTGAGGACAAGCGCATCTACGTCTGGTTTGAGGCGGTTATCGGCTATCTATCGGCCTCCAAGGAATGGGCCAAGTCAAAAGGGGACGGGGAGGGGTGGCGTTCCTTCTGGGAGGGTGAAGCCAAGAGCTATTATTTTATCGGCAAGGACAATATCCCTTTCCACACTATAATCTGGCCGGCGATGCTGATGGGCTACGGGGGGCTTAACCTCCCCCATGATGTGCCGGCCAATGAATTCTTAACCATCGAGGGTAAGAAACTTTCCACCAGCCGCAACTGGGCGGTCTGGTTGCCCGAATATCTTTCCCGCTACGAGCCCGACCCGCTGCGCTACCTGCTGGCGATTAACATGCCCGAAAACGGGGACACCGATTTTTCCTGGCGGGAGTTCCTGCGCCGCAACAACGATGAACTGGTGGCCACCTACGGTAACCTGGTTAACAGAGTACTTACCTTCGTATATAAGAATTTTAACGGCTGTGTGCCGACGTACGCTGATATGGGTCTCGGCAGTATTGAGGAAAGAAAACCAACGCCTTTAGAAGAAGAATCCTTTGCCAGATTCAATGATGTGGATAAAAATCTTTCCCAGTGTCATTTCAAGCAGGCGTTAAATTTGGCTATGTCCGTAGCCCACCAGGCGAACCGTTACCTTGATGAAGAGTCGCCCTGGAAGGTGATTAAAGAAGACCGCAAGACGGCGGCTAACTCCCTTTACACGGCGCTTTGCGTAATTTCCTATCTAAAAACGATGCTCTACCCCTTCTTGCCCTTCAGTTCCCAGAAGGTGCACGAGTACCTCGGTTTTAAGGGCAGGGTGGAAGATTACGGCTGGAGGCCGCAGCCGCCGGAGCCGGGACAGAAGCTGCTGGAGCCAAAGCCCCTGTTTACCAAGCTGGATGAGGAGCTGGTTGATGATGAGACAGCCCGGCTGGGGCAGGTCAATTGCTGATAGATTCGCACGCTCATATCGATTTAGCTGAATTTAATAAAGACCGCGACCAGGTGCTGGAACGTGCCCGGCAGCAGGGGGTGAGGGCGGTGATAAATGCGGGGCTGGATGCCGAATCGAGCCGTAAATCTCTGGAGATGGCCAAAAAGTATGACGATGTCTTTGTGACGGTGGGCTTCCACCCCCATGAGGCGTCTAAAATGAAAGAGGGCGACCTGAAATCCCTGGCCGACTTGACTAAAGACTCCAGGGTGGTGGCTATCGGCGAAATCGGGCTTGATTTTTACCGCAACCTTTCGCCGCGCCAGAGCCAGCTTGAGGCCTTTCAAAAGCAGCTCGACCTGGCGGTTGAGTTAGGCCTGCCGGTGGTGGTGCACTGCCGCCAGGCGCATAAAGAGGTATATGATATATTAAGAGCCTGGGTGAAAGCCAACCCCGCCGATAACAGCCGGCGGGGGGTTATCCACTGCTTTAGCGGTGATATCGCCATGGCGCGGCGCTATATTGAGCTTGGTTTTTATATCTCGCTGGCCGGTTCGGTGACCTACCCCTCGGCGGGGGAGCTGGTAGAAGTCGCCAGAGAGGTTCCCCTGGACAGGCTGTTGCTGGAAACGGATTGCCCGTTCCTGGCCCCCCAGGCCTACCGGGGGAAGCGCAATGAGCCGGCTTATATGGTGCATACCGCCGAGAAAGTGGCCGAGGTCAGGCAGGCGCCTCTGGAAGCGGTGGCCGGAGCCGCCGCCCGGAATACCATAGAACTTTTCCGCCTGCCCATAGGCTAAAAGGAGAGAGGCTTGGAACTTAAAGCCATCTATAAATTGGTGCGGGGGGATTTGGCTAAAGTTGAGAGCCAGATAAAGTCGGTCACCGAGGTCGACTTTCCCGACCTGGCCGAGTTGCTTAAGCATATCCTGCTGGGGGGCAAAGCCATCCGCCCGGCGCTTACTTTTCTGTCGGCCAAGTTCTACGAATACGACCTCGACCTGCTTTTGCCTATGGCTACCTCCGTTGAGCTGATGCACACCTCCACCCTGGTACACGATGATGCCATCGACAAATCGGTGGTGCGGCGGGGAAGGCCGACGGTCAACAGCCTCTGGGGAGTAGACCGGGCGGTGCTTTTGGGCGACTACCTCTTCGCCAAGGCGGGGGAGTTTGCTGCTTTAACCGGAAACCTGCGGGTAATCCGGCTCTTTTCCCGGACCCTGCAGATTATCTCCAGCGGGGAGCTTAAGCAGACCTTTGACGCCTTTAACCTGGAGCAGAGCCGACAGCGGTATTTTGAGCGGATTACCGGTAAGACCGCCTCCCTGTTTGCCCTGTCCACCCAGTCGGGAGCTATCCTGAGCCGGGCCCCGGAGGAGTCTATCCAGGCGCTGAATAGATATGGCACTAACCTGGGCATCGCCTTCCAGGTGGTGGATGATTTACTGGATTTTATCGGCACCGAGGGGGAGCTGGGCAAGCCGGTAGGCTCGGACCTGGACCAGGGGACGCTGACCTTGCCGGCGATGATGCTATTGGAGCAATACCCCGAAGATAATCCGGTGAGGGAGCTGTTTAGTAACCCCGATATGCCGGAGACGGCCCGGCAGGAAAAGATAAAGCGGGCCATAGAGCTGGTGGGCAACTCGCCGGTGGAGGGGGAGTGCTATAAGGTTGCCTCTGATTACTGCGATAAAGCCCGCCGGGAGCTGGAGTCACTGCCGGCCAGCCCCGCCCGAAAGACACTGGTGGCAATAGCCGACTTTGTCCTCGGCCGCAAGAACTAGCCCTTACCCCTCCTCAGGGTGATGGCGGATAGTATCAGCAGACCCACGGCATAGGCCGCCAGAACGCCGATTTCCTTGCCGATATCCAGCAGGTTCTGCCCCTCAAGCATCAGTGCTCTGATGCCTTCAACGCCGTAGGTCATGGGCAGGACGTTGGCCAGCCATTGCAGGTATTCCGGCATCTGGCTTACCGGCCAGAGCAGCCCGCAGAGGAACATCTGGGGTATGATAATCATGGGAATGAACTGCACCATCTGGAATTCGTTTTTAGCCAGTACCGAGAAGAAAGTCCCCATGCAGACGGCGCCGATGCCGATGAGAACCTGGAAAACGAGAATCTGCCACAGGTCGCCGTAGTAGTTGACTTTAATGACGTATATCAGGTAGAAAAACAGGACCATGGTCTGGACGACGGCAAAGAGCAGGAAACCGAGCAGGTAACCTCCGACTATATCCAGCCGGGAGACCGGCGAGGCCATCAGCCGTTCCAGTGTCCCCTGGGAGCGCTCCCTGAGGAAGCTGATGCCGGTGAGCAGGAAACCGAAGAAGAGTATCATCACCGCCAGTATGGCCGGGGCGGTATAGTCCAGTATGCTCTTATCGGGGACGCTGACGCCGACCAGGCTGGCTATCAACAGGGGCACGACGGCGATTAGTATTATGGTGCGCCGGTCGCGAACCAGCTGGTTGATAATCCGGCCGGCGATGACAAGCGTGCTACTGGACATTTTTCTTTACCTCGCGGTGAACAAAATGGAGGAAGGCGTCCTCCAGGGTGGCTTTGGCTTTTCCCGTTGCCTGCCTTAATTCATCGGGGGTACCTAAAGCAATAATCTTGCCGTCTCGCATGAAGGCCAGACGGTCGCAGTGGGCGGCATCGTCCATGGTGTGGCTGGAGATGATGAGCGTGGAGCCGCCCCGGGTGAGCCCCTGGAAGTATTCCCAGAAGTGTACCCTCAGTTCGGGGTCGAGGCCGACGGTGGGCTCGTCGAGGAAGAGGAGGGGTGGGTTGTGCACGATGGCGCAGGCCAGGCTGGCCCTCTGCTTCATGCCGCCGCTTAAGTTAGTGACGCTTTTATTGCGGTCTTCCCACAGGTCGACCAGCTTGATTACCTCTTCCACCCGCTGCGCTCTCTGTTTCCTGTCTTTGAGGCGGTAGATGCGGGCGAAGAAGTTGACGTTCTGGATGACCGAAAGCTCGGTGTAGAGGGAGGGCAGCTGGGGCATATAGCCGACGCGGTGGGCGGTGCGGGGGGAGGGTTTTTTGCCCAGGGTAAGAATGGTGCCGGATTTAGCCCTGAGCAGGCCGACCAGCAGGCGGATTAGCGTTGTTTTGCCGGCGCCGTTGGGTCCCAGCAGGCCGAAGCTGATACCGCCGGGAACCTCCAGAGAAAGTCCGTCGAGCACTTTCTGGCGGCCATAGTTAAATGATAGTCTATTTACCTCTACTGCTGGCCCGGAGGAGTTATTTTCTGGCATAGAACTAGCTACAACTTTATCGCCTGGGCGGGTGGGTGTCAAGGGTGGGTTTGGGCTAGTGGGAGGTAACCGAGGTGCTGCCGTCGGTGTAGGTCTCTGTTTTTTTAGTGGGCAGGAGCTCTTTGAAGCGGTCAACGGCGTACTGGCAGGCGGCCAGACCCTCTTTGCGGTGGGCGGAGGCTATCGCCACCAGAAAGTTGATATCGCCGACTTTAAGCTTGCCCACCCGGTGGCATATGGCGACGTTTTCCACCGGCCACTTCTGCCTGATTTCGCCGGCTATTTTTTTTAGCCCGTCGGCGGCGGTTCCCCGGACATCTTCATATTCCACCGAGGTTACCGCTTTGCCCTGGGAAAGGTTGCGGATGAGGCCGATATAGGTGACCACGCAGCCGCTGCCGTCGGTCTTGATCTGGTTGATTACCCGCTCCGGGGATATTGGCTGGTGCGTAATCTCAATCACGCCGCTGTCACTCATGATGGTTACGGGGAGGCCGGGGCTTGCTTGGGGACAATCTGGGGGGCGACCTTTTTCCTGGGGGCCGGTTTGGCTTTGCCCTCCGCGGGCGCCTTCTCCGCCTGGGGGGCGGGTGGGGCGGGGGCTTCTATCTTGGTGCCCAGTGGTTCGGTAAAGGCGGCCTCCAGTTCATCGCCCTCTATAGTTTCCTGAGCTATCAGTTTTTCGGCAATATGGGCCAGTCTTTTCTTGTTTTTGGTTAGGATTTTCTTAGCCTGGTCGTGGGCGGTCTGGATGATAGCCTGGACCTCTTCGTCAATCTCCTGGGCTACCTTTTCGCTGTAGTCCCTCTGCTCCGAGATTTCACGGCCTAAAAAGACCATTTCCTGCTTATCCCCGAAGGTGCGCGGGCCCATTTTATCGCTCATGCCAAAGTCGGTTACCATCTTGCGGGCAAGCTCGGTGGCCCGCTTAATATCATTGGCGGCGCCGGTGGAAATTTCGCTGAAAGTTAGCTTCTCCGCCATCTGTCCGGCCAGAAGGGTGGCTATCATGGCGTTGAACTGGGAGCGGGTCATAAGGTAGCGGTCTTCAATGGGCAGCTGGCGGGTGTGCCCCAGGGTTATACCCCGGGCTACTATTGATATTTTGTGTACCGGGTCGGCGTTGGGCAGCATCTTGGCTACCAGGGCGTGTCCCGCCTCGTGGTAGGCGGTGATTTCCTTTTCCTTGACGCTTATCCGCCGGCTTTTCCTTTCCGGGCCGGCAATCACCCGGTCTATGGACTCCTCCAGCTCATCCATCTCAATAACCGTCTTGCCCCGCCTGGCTGATAAGATTGCCGCTTCGTTGACCAGGTTGGCCAGGTCGGCGCCGCTGAAGCCGACGGTCTGCTTGGCCAGCACCTCCAGGTTTACCTCCTTGGCCAGCGGCTTGCCTTTGGAGTGTACCTTGAGAATGGCTGAGCGGCCGATAATATCGGGCAGGTCGAGGACCACCCGGCGGTCGAAGCGGCCGGGGCGGAGCAGGGCCGGGTCTAGTATATCGGGGCGGTTGGTGGCCGCCAGAATAATTACGCTGGTATTGGTGTCAAAGCCGTCCATCTCCACCAGAATCTGGTTGAGGGTCTGCTCCCGCTCGTCGTGGCCGCCGCCCAAACCGGCGCCGCGGTGGCGGCCGACGGCGTCAATTTCGTCAATAAAGATAATGCAGGGGGTGTTGCGCCTGGCCTGGTCGAAGAGGTCGCGGACACGCGAGGCGCCGACGCCGACAAACATCTCGACGAACTCGCTGCCGCTGATGGAGAAGAAGGGGACACCGGCTTCGCCGGCGACCGCCCGGGCCAGCAGCGTCTTGCCCGTGCCCGGCGGGCCTATTAATAACATTCCCTTGGGTATGCGCGCCCCCAGCTTCTGGAACTTCTCCCGCGACTTGAGGAAATCGACTACCTCGGACAGCTCCTGCTTGGCTTCTTCCACGCCGGCGACGTCTTCAAAGGTTACCGTGGGGGTGCTGGCCGGGAAAAGCCGGGCGCGGCTGCGCCCGAAACTCATCGCCTGGTTGTTAGCCCCCCGCGCCGAGCGGAACAGGAAGAAGAGCAGGCCGCCGAAGAGAACAAGAGGAATGAAGGCTATCAGCAGACCGCCCCAGTCAAAGCCGGACGGGTTTACCTTCCAATCCACCCCCTCAAGGTTAAGCCCCAGCTCTTGAAGCTCTACCAGGGTGAGGCCGCCGATGGTGGTCTTCATCTCAATGTCCGTAGTAGTGGTGATGAGCAGCTCGCCGTTGTCCACTACAAGCTCGGAAATCTGGCCGTTCTGAGACATGGCGATGGCTTCGTCCAGGCCGATTTCGGTTGGCTTGGGGGTTAAGGGAAAAAACTGATAGAGGAGGATGACCACCGCTACCAGAATAATGATATATATTAGGCTACTGCGTATCCAGCCTGATTTCATCTATTCACCTCTACGTTTACATTATAACAGAAATAGCCATCGATAGTAAAAATATCAATATCCATCCGGTATGGCTAATTGGTACCTGTTACCTGCCCTAGAGCCTATGATAGGCTATAAATATGAAGGAATTATTTGGGGGGTTTTTGCGGGGGAGTGGGAGTGGGGTTTTACAGCGTGTGATAGGTCTCCTGGAGGAGCAGGGCGTCTTCTTCCAGGTTGGGGCTTTCACAGATTACCAGCCCCTTAGCTTTATAGTCCTTAAGCGCCTGGAGGAGTTCCACATAGCGCAGGTCTGACTCTTTGAGGTTGAGGTGTTTTAGCTCCCCCTTTTTGCCGTAGGCGATTCCCGAGACATGTATGTGCATATCGGCCAGGGCCTGGTCTCCCAGCTTTTCTTTTATCTGCTCCAGAGTCGAGGCGAATTCGGCGTAGGAATTGGCCTGGCCGTTGTAGGCGTGCCAGTGGGCGAAGTCCATGCAGATGCCGGTGCCCTTGAGTTCGGAGCATAGTGTGAGCACTTCGTCTAGGGTGCCGAAGGCGGTGGGTTTGCCCATGACCTCGGGCCTTATTGCTACCGGGTTATTTTCTTTTTTAAGCTGGTTTAAGACCTCGGCCAGGTTTTTTTTGACCGCCTGGTAGGTCTTTTCCGGGGGGTCGCCAAGGTGGAAGGCGGCGTGGAAGGTAATGCTCTGCGCCCCGCAGACGGCGGCAATGCGGGCGGTCTGTAGTATCCGCTGCTGGCTGGCGGCTACCTTTTCCGGCTCGCGGGCGTTGAGGTTGATATAGTAGGGGCCGTGCGCCGACAGCTTGACGCCTTCGCTCCGGGCGGTCTCCGCCACCAGCCGGGCTCCGGCCTCACCCATCCTGACCCCGTAGACGAACTCCAGCTCCATGCAACCCAACCCCAGTTCGGCAATGCGCTTGATGCCGTCTATGGCGGTTGGGGTCTTTGAGCTGTGGGGGCTGCCGCCGGTGCCGAAGAGCAGTTTTTCCATAGCTTAAGTATAACATAACGCAGGATTTCCTCTCTTTAAACGGTTGCCTTATTTCCCATATCCTCCCGCCCGAAAGAGGTTTCACCTCTCTACCACTTGGGAGGTATTGTCCTCCCAGCCCCGCTTTTTAGCGGGTGTTTATCTTCCCACCCTCCCGCCCTACAGAAGTGATACTTCTATCAGTTTCTTTTTGGGGGTGGGGGAAAAGGGGA
>Ga0307442_1001764_pt1 | contig 10683 bp, 10 predicted proteins | sample SalMarWE160430MG_FD_202143 | JGI IMG/M metagenome (GOLD analysis project Ga0307442, IMG submission 202143) | Salt marsh sediment microbial communities from the Plum Island Ecosystem LTER, Massachusetts, United States - WE1604-30 | ecosystem: Environmental > Aquatic > Marine > Intertidal zone >... | reverse complement strand
GTTTTTTGGAAAATAGTTTGTAGTATCAATAATAGGAAGCTTAAAGTACAAGCCAGGAGTTATTTTTGGTTTCCCGATAGCCTCGCCAAACCGGGTAACAACCACCTGTTCGGTCTCATCAACAGCATAGACTGCCCCAAAGATAATAAAGATGATAATAATGATCAAGGCATAGATTAATCCCTTTAATTTCATTTCTCAGCCCCCTTCGCCATCCCTAAATTGAGTAAAGGGAGGACATTTTTTTGCTCTGCATCAATGATATATTTGCTTCCCAGTTTTGGAAAAAGATCCTTCAAGGTCTCAAGATATATACGTCTTCGGGTTACATCCTTTGCCTTTGAATACTCAGCATACAGAGAGAGAAATCTGGCTGCATCACCTTTGGCCCTGTTGATCCTGTCAAGGGCATACCCTTCAGCAGCCTTGATAGTCTTTTCTGCATTTCCCTTAGCCGCTGGAATGGCCTTATTATATTCCTCCCTGGCCTGATACACCATCCTCTCCTTTTCTTGAGTTGCCTGATTCACCTCATTAAAGGATGGCTGGACTGGCTCAGGGACATTTGTCTTTTTCATCTCAATGGTAACTATATTTATACCGGTCTCTGCTTCATCTAATTCTTTTTGCAAAAGCACTTTTGCCTGGTCAGCAATTTCCTCCCTCTTACTGATAACCTCATTGATGCTTCTATCTCCCACTACCATTCTCATTGTAGCCTCAGTTAAATCCCTCAAGGTAGAACTTATATTCCTGACCTTGAAGAGATAGTTATAGGGATCCTTGATCCTGTACTGGACTATCCAGGGAACCACGGCTACATTGAGATCACCGGTAAGCATGAGGGCCTCATTGAGATAGGCGCTCGATCTGGCATACTGAGTCCTGACACCTGCCTGTATGGTCCTCAGGCCGAATTCTTCCTTGTAGACAAGTCTCACCTTTACCTTTGTTAGTTTTTCTACTCCCCGCGGGAGTTTGAAATGTAGTCCCGGAGATGTTGTTCTGACATATTTACCAAACCTCTGTATTATGCCCACCTCATTGACACCGACGGTATAAAAGGATGAGGATACAATAATTATGATGATTATTGCTCCAATTATAAGCCAGAGGCCAGGAAATTTACCCTTAAATCCCTTAAATTTACTAAGGATCTCATCCATTTGGGGAGAATTACCTCCTTGGCTCGTCTTTTGCTTTTGTAACTTGTCCCAGTCCCATGGCATGATTTGTAACCTCTTATATAGATTATACAAGAATAATAATAGAAAATAAGAGTTGCGTCAAGAAATAAAATCAGTGATATTTGTCATGAATATCTCAAGGAGACGCATATGGAGAAGAAAAAAAAATCGACCACCTCTTTCAAGAGAGGGCCTCGCAATGTATTGCGGGGGAAAAAAAATAATAATTTTGTGCAGCGTTTATCAGATCATGACAACCCAACAGGGTGTACCCCAATAAAAGAGGTAATCGATACAATTTTTGCAACATCTGCTCTGCCTATAAATTTTGATGATATGAGGATCTGGAAACTCTGGGATGGTGCGGTTGGTAAAAAGATTGCGGAACATGCCAGACCCTTTTCGATTAAGAAAGGGATATTACTGGTCATGGTTACTGATAGCATATGGCTGCAGGAGTTAGAGTTCAAGACCGAAGTCATAAAAGAAAGACTTAATAGTAAGCTTCAAAGAAAGGCTATAAAAAAGATACGCTTTCGAGTAGGTATACCGTAAGAAAGGAAGGTAATAAGGGAAAAAGATTGTTTGTAATAATGTAGATTTTTAAAATATGGTTGTGAACAAATAGGGAATGATACCTTTTCTTTCGTTCCGAGTCTCACGGACTGGTCTTTTCAATAACGTATCTATGTGGGATTCTTGCCCATCCGCATTCTCCCCCGCTTTATCAAGCGGGTGAGCTGCGGTTTCCCCCATAGATAAGTCACAAAAAGACAGCGTCCTTCCGACAGTCACGCAACAAAAGGTATTATTCCCTATAAATAGGATTAATCTTTTAAAATACCGAAAGTTCTTCAAGGAGTCATTATTTCTATTGTGCCACGGACAACAAACAACGGACAACCTACACTACTGAAAACTGCCCCTGCCCAAATAGTGGGGGAAGGATTTTTAGACCAGATTTTCCACGAAGTCTTCCTTCAATCATTGCAAGCTTGGCATGAGAGTATGAGTTCGGAAAGACGATTTGAAGCCTTTTAGGCTCTATATCCTGGATTCTCATTTTTGCAAAAATCTCCGCCAATCTATTTGCTGGATAAATCAGGGCCAATCTACCCCCTTCTTTGAGAAGCGCCTTACCTGCAGCCAAAATATCATCTACCTTAGTTGATAGCTCATGTCTGGCAATAGCCTTGCTACAATCAGGGTTAATTCGGCCGCTTTTTTGTCGTCTATATGGGGGATTACACACAACTATATGCGCAAATGCTGGTCCCATAGGGAGGTGTCTCAGATCTCCACGGATTATTGCCATTTTTTTCTCTACTTTATTAAGCACAATATTCCGCTGAGCCTGAGAGGCGAGCTCCTCTTGAAGCTCAAGGCCGACAATAAAGCTCACGTTCCTTTTGACTGCTAGAAAGAGGGAGATGATTCCACAGCCGGCACCGAGATCAACAACAATATCCTCACTTCTAACAGAGACAAATTCGGCTAAGAGTAAAGCATCAACAGAAAATCTATACCCCTGCCGAGATTGGATGATTTGCAATTTACCATTTAAAAAACTATCTATTGTCTCATTTGCTTTCATGAGCCACGTTATAATTGTTTACTGTCTGGGGGTATAGACAGTCTCATAGGGATCTATTTTGTTGAATACCAGCCCACTTAAGATCTTGGGATGAAAATAGGTGGATTTCCGGGGCATTATAAGGGAATTTCCTGTTATTTCCAGAATCTGCTCTATTTTTGTGGGATTCACTAGAAATACCATCTGATAATCTCCGGAGTGGACTGAGGAAAGAGCCCCATTGGTGTTACTCTCATATTGCATTATCTTTTCATTATCCAGATCATCCCGTTTAATGCCGAGTATTCTTTGTAATACAAGGCGAGATAAGACCAGAACATCAAGTTTCTTGATTGAGGAATGTACATCATCACCTATCTCTTTCCTGGCCTTTGATTTCAAACATAGTAAGTAGTAATTTTCAGCCCCTGAATGGTAAAAACCGATAACAGCAGTGTTTTGGCCATATTTTTTTAATTTCTCAAGAAAAACCCTTGTTACGGCTTTCTGGGTATTAGCTGAAAAAGGAAAGGTAGACACTTCAAACCATTTTTTAGCAGAGGAAAGAAGTTTTTCTATCTTAAAATCCGGGTAGAACTTAAATAACCGGTGGGATGGTAAGATTGTCAAACCCTTGTCAGTTATATTGGTCAAATACATCATGACATACTCATACACCCTGTCAAGCTGATGGTTACCATGTCTTGCCCTCATGAAGTTTCTAAAATTACGAGCTGATTCATAGCGATGATGGCCATCGGCAATTATAATTGATTTTGATGACATCTTTGAAACGATATCCGTTATAATTGAATCACTGGTGATCTCCCACATCTTATAGTAATATCCATCGATGCCCCTGAAGGATATTGCAGGAAGAGAATCAGTTATTGTCGCATATATACTACCAATTATATTGCCCTCATCCTCATAGAGACCAAACACCGGGCTAAATTGTGCATTGCATGCCCTCATCAGCCTTAGCCTGTCTTCTCTATGATAAGAAAATGTTCTTTCATGAGGCAAAATAACAGATGAGTCATTTTCTTCTATCCGTATCAGGGCTATAAATCCCCATCGAGTCTTTGTTTCTCTAGTATCTGGCGATTCATATTCAATGGAGGTAAGATAAATGGAGGGAAATGGATGTCGAACAAAAACCTCCTCTGATTCCCATCTATTCAATAGATCTGCTGCCCTGGTATATCTATTATCCCAATCAGAATCACCCGTCTTTCTCTTTCCCAAAATAAGTCTGACAATATTGTAGGGATCCTCGTCGTAGTAGGCGTCCTGCTCCCTATCTGAAATGACATCATAGGGTGGACACATGATCCTCTCAATATTTGTTATCTTATCAACATTATAGGTTATTCCTCTGAAAGGAGCCACAATAGCCATATGTACAATTCCTTGATGTCAGCCCTAATAGCGCTTTACTTTTGATTGTGTTATTCTGTAAATTATATTTATTATTATAGGATTAATGAGCAAAAAACAATGGGAGGAAACAAAAAAAATAATACTATTGTCATAGAAGGTGGTACCCTTTTGTCAATGGTTGATGGGGAGGAGCCCATAGATGATGCGAGGGTAGTTATTTCTGCTGATAGAATTACAGAAGTCTCTGTCAGCCATAATAATTCTCTTCCTGAAACAAATGAAATTATCTATGCCACGGATGCCATAATATTACCTGGACTCATAAACACCCATTGTCATTCTCCTATGACGCTCTTCAGAGGCATGGCAGATGATCTTCCCCTTAAAAGTTGGCTCTATGAGCATATATTTCCAGCCGAGGCAAAATACATCAACCCGGATACAGTCTACTGGGCGTCTCTTCTTGCCTGTGTGGAGATGATCACATCAGGTACTACCACATGTATTGACGGTTACTTCTTTGCCGATGAGATAGTCAAGGCACTACATAAGTCCGGAATGCGTGCCCTTGTGGCTCAGGGTGTTATTGATTTTCCTGCTCCAGGTGTTCCTGATCCTAAAAAAAATCTGGATGTTGCCTCAGCCTTTTTAGAGAGATGGATGCATTTCTCTGATCGTATTATACCAGGTATTTTCTGTCATAGCCCTTGTACGTGCTCGGAAAAAACATTGCTGAGGGCCCAGGAGATATCTACTCAATTCGATCTCCCCCTTCAGACACACCTGTCTGAAACGTATGAAGAGGTCAAAGAAATAAAGCAAAAGACTTCTATAAGACCAGTTTTTTATTTAGATGAGCTTGGCCTTTTAAAAAGCAATTTCATTGCTGCCCATGCCATTTACCTGAATGAGGAGGAGATAGATCTTTTGGTTAAAAGGGAGGTAAAAATTGCCCATTGCCCTGAAAGCAATATGAAGCTTGGGTCAGGTGTGGCACCAGTAGCACAGATGCTGGAAAAAGGTATTACGGTAGGCATTGGAACAGATGGTTGCGCCTCGAACAATAATCTTGATCTTTTTTTAGAGATGGATACAACGGCAAAACTGGCTAAGGTCGCCAACCTTGATCCAACTATTATTGATGCACGGGCTGTACTTGCAATGGCTACCATTGGAGGAGCCAAGGTCATTGGATTGGAAAACAGAATAGGAACCATCGAACCAGGAAAAAAGGCCGATATCATTATTGTTGATACACACAGCCCTCATATGACACCCATGTATAATCCATACTCCCAACTCGTATATTCCGCTACTGGCGGAGATGTGAGAGATGTTATAATAAATGGGAATATAGTGTACCGAGATAGACGCTTCACAAAACTTGACAGTGCAGAGATTATGGATGAAGTTACAAGACTCTGCCGGCGGATAACTGTTTGAAGATAGATGGTAGCATGCTCTTTTATATGTAGAGTTTCTCAGGAGGCTTACGAAATCTTTTTCATTCCACAATTCATTACAGTCCCTGAGCAGAAATGAGTTCTGCTACAAAACTTCCGACTATAACTTTACTCTTTATTTTCACCGGAATTTTTTTGGTATCAGCCGTGACCCATATTTCCAGTTTGGCTTTTTTGCTTTTTTCAAATACACCACCAATATGCTTTAAGTCAGGTTCCACCAAGAAGGTATCATATGTTCTATCTGCTACCGTGATTTTTTCTCTTTTTATTACAGTTGCAACCCCATCCACACATTTCTTTCCATCAGTGACAGGGAGTTGGAGCTTTTTACCTGCTATTAAATTATAAAGGCGAAAGGCATAAAAAACAGACAGGGGGTCAAATGAACCAGGCTTTATCAAAATGGGTTTCCCCTTTTTCCCTTGGTTAGAATAGTGAGTTGTTTGGTTTTCCCAATCGAACGTGACAGTGACATTTTTTTTTCTTTTACCTTTTTTCTGTTTTTTGTACAAAATTGTGTGGGTCATCCCTGTGTCTGTAAAGGCATCGATTCTGTCACGAACCTTATAGAAAAGATCCACAAATGGATACGTTTTTGCCATCATCACAAAATGATATGATGTAACACCCTGTATGCTCTCTATTGGAAGTATTTCAAGAACAGCCTCTCCAGCTGGTATAAGGCTCCATCTAACCTGAAATGTCAGTTTTTCTCCAGGCTGAAAAGGAAGTGCTCTCTCGAGGGCAGTAATACGTTTTGCAAAGCCGAGCGTGGTTATGAATACAATTGCAATGAATAGTATAAGCGATGTTATAGTCGCTCTTTCGCTATAAGTTTCAGCAGATAATACTTTCATATTGTATCTCTTTTTATATCCAATAATCAGCAAACCAATAACAAGAAGGAAATTGCTTGGAAAGCAGTATAAAGTATGATAATAGGCGAAACCTGGATTACCTATTTCTAAAAAATTCTCTCAAATAAAAATGAAATTTTAAAAAAAACTCCATCTTGTGCTACGAGAGAGAAAGTATACACTGAATAATTATGATACACAATGACAATACGCATCACTTGAATTTTGAAGAGAAAAAAGTCACTCTTATTGGGACAGCCCATGTTTCAATTGAAAGTGCTGATTTGGTACAGAAGGTCATTGAGGATGAAAAGCCGGATATGGTGTGTGTGGAACTCTGTGAATCCAGATATCAATCGATCATGCAAAAAAGTAAATGGCAAAACACAAATCTTCTTAAAGTGATTAAGGAAAAGAAGGCCTTTCTCCTCTTGTCCAATCTGATGCTTGCCTATTTTCAGAAAAAAATTGGACAGAAATTAGGCATACGGCCAGGGGAGGAAATCGTGCGGGCTATCCAGGTGGCCAAGTCGGAAGGAGCTCGTATTCATTTAGCTGACAGGGATATACGCACAACCCTATCAAGGCTATGGCGTTGTATGGGCCTGTGGGCAAAGATAAAGTTGTTGTTCCAGTTGGTTACTTCAATCGGGGAAATGGATAGCATCAAAGAAGCCGATATTGAGGAAATGAAAAAGAAGGATGTGCTGGAGATGTTTCTTTCAGAAATCGGAAAATCTTTTCCTGAAATACGGCGCATTTTGATTGATGAAAGAGACCAGTACCTTGTTCATATGATCAGGACTGCACCAGGCAAAAAGATTGTTGCAGTAGTTGGAGCTGGACACATTCCAGGGATTCAAAGTTACTGGGAAAGACATATAGATTTGGATGCACTGAACCAGATTCCTCCTAAAGGTAAGGTCTTCGGTTTCCTGAAGTGGGGTATTCCCGGTTTCATAGTGTGTTTGATTGTTTTGGGTTTTTTCTATGCTGGAAGCTCTACTGGCACCTCTATGATTAAATGGTGGGTTCTGGCAAATGCTATCCTGGCAGGGCTTGGTGCAGCGATTGCGCTGGGCCATCCGTTAACGATTCTGTCTGCAATTGTCGCTTCACCCCTTACATCCCTCAATCCAATGATTGCAGCAGGCTGGGTTGCTGGTCTGGTAGAGGTTTTTCTAGGGAAACCAAAAGTCAAGGATTTTGAGAGGCTGTCTGAAGATATATCTTCCCTGAGAGGCTTTTGGAAAAATAAGATCACACGGATTTTATTGGTCGTGGCATTTACAAATATAGGGAGCTCAGTGGGAACTTTTGTCGCTATACCTCTGATGGTCAAGGTGTTTGCATAGAGACAATCGCCTCATGTTGGGAGTGATTCCCGCCGTCTCAGTTATTAGCAATGATAGATTCTTGCCTTATTTAGGTAAAAATTTTATTATGTATCTGGTTTGAGAGAAATGAAGCCGAAATCTAAAATTAAATCCCCATTACGCTGGTATGACCCGATTTTTTTGAATATACTTCCTCCTGTGGTCACGTTGGTAATCAAATTTCTGTTGTACTCCTGCCGTGTAATTAAAGTGGAGGGAAGGGAAAAGGAAATAGAGGCCTTGGCGCAGTCGCAAGGAAAAGCGGTGTACGCCACCTGGCATCAGCGGGTCATCTTTCATGGCCGCCACCTCGCCCACAAAAATCTGACGGTGATGATCAGCCAGAGCCGTGACGGAGAATATGCTACTCGGCTCGTGAGCTTGTTTGGTCACGCAAATGTTCGTGGGTCATCAACAAGAGGAGGACCTCTGGCCCTGAAAGAACTGACACAAAAAATCAAAGAAGGTGGCAGAGCCGGTATATTGGCAGACGGGCCCTTAGGCCCTGCCCGTGTAGCCAAAATAGGAGCCGTTATTATGGCCCGTGAGACCCAGGTTCCTCTTATCCCTCTCACCTGGGGGGCAGACCGATGCTGGAGCATAAATTCCTGGGACCGCTTTCTGATACCCAAGCCCTTTGCCCGCATTTTCATCCACTATCCTGAACCCATATGGATTCCCCCATCTGCAGGTGAGAAAGAACTGGAGGGCTATCGATGTCTCTTAGAAGAAAGGTTGAATCAGGGAACCCGTTGGTGTGATACGCACTTTGGCCCTGAGAGACCTTGGCGCAAGGTCAAGGAAAAAGGTCAAATAGAAGTGGGCCCTCTTGACCTTTCATCCGATCAGAAAGATAACCAAGATTTTTGAGCCAATTGCATCCAGACCGGGACGTTGTTTCTTAAGCAAGATATTATTGATTCCCAGATAATTGAAAAGTTCGGTACGTAATCTGCTTTATAGCACAAATTCCATTCGAAAAAGGCTAATCACAAACTCTTTTAACTACCTTCTTGATTTAGCCTTTCGTAAGAAGTAATATTATAAAATTGAAATTTTGTTAAAGGGAGGGAGGTCGATGAAAATGAAGTGGAAGAAACGAATTGTCTATTCTGGTTTACTATTTTTGAGCTTATTAGTTATATCCAGTTGTGTGAGCAAAAAAGATTATTTATTAAAAGTTGATGAGAGCAAAAAAATATCGATGGAGTTGGGGGAGTTAAAATCCGACCATAACATGCTTGAAGAACAAAAAGAGGCTTGCGATACACACGTAATTGCCCTCGAGGGAGAAAAGAGTGATCTGGAAAAGATGAGGACACAGTTGCAACTCAAAACCCTTTCTCTGGAAAAGGAGAACAATCGCCTAAAAGGGGATAATCTTGAGCTGGAGGAGATTTTAAAGGCTAAATCAGACACCCTGAGTAAAAACATTGTAGACCTTAGAGACCATATAGCTGACCTGAAAAAGAACAACAGCCTCCTGAAAGCAGAAAATAACAATCTGAGCCAGAATTTGGAAACCCTTCAAAAGGATGTGAGCAATTTTAGGGATCAAATTGTGGTTTTGCGGGAAAAAATTGAAGTGCTGCAATCCAAGACCAAAGACTTAGAGCGCCAGAGAGAAGAAGAAGTTTTGGCGATGAAAGGCACATACGAAAATTTACTAGAGAATATGAAATCGGAGATAGATAAAGGCAAGATTACTATAACGCAATTGAGGGGAAAATTGAAAGTAAATATGCTGGATGAAATCTTATTTGACTCAGGGGAAACCACTATCAAGACTCAAGGTATTGAAGTATTAAAACGGGTGGGAAACATTTTGTTGAACGTGAAGGATAAGAACATCAATATAGAAGGCCATACGGATAACGTTCCTATCGGAGCTGAGCTCAGCGAGAAATACCCTACTAACTGGGAACTTTCGGTGGCACGGGCGACTAATGTAGCGAGATATTTGCAGGAAAAAAGTGGCATCAATCCCATTTTACTTTCCGCCACAGGTTATGGCGAATACAAACCTGTCGCCCCTAATGAGACCGAAGAGGGAAAGGCTAAGAATCGGAGGATTGAAATTGTGCTTTTTCCAAAGGAAATCGTGCCAGTTTCAAGGAAATAGTAACGTGATACAGAGGACCTCTTTCCAATTTCCAAGCAGACTGGGATTTAAAACCTGCATGAGAGATCCTATCTCTTCGGAGGTATCTCCCTATTTCTCTTTTTAGAGAAAAAATATAGATTTATGGAGGTCGTTCATGCCCCGCTTAGATGCACGTGATGTAAAAGAAATACTTGATATGCTGGAGGATGAGATTAACTTTATTTCAAAACTTGACAAGATAGAAAAGATGAAGATGAGAAGCAAGATCAGAAAACAGGCTAATTGGCTTTTAGCGTGGAGCAATCCGACTGCGGAGATGATATATCAGAGATTGGAGGAGAGACTTTCTGATGTGTTTTCTCTATATTCTTACGGGTTTAGCGATAAAGTCAAGAAACTGTTGAAGGTAAGATCAGAGCGTTTGCATTCTAAATAGGCACAAGAAGAACTGAATCTTCTGCTTCTCTGATTGTAAATTGAAGAATCTATAGCCTGCCTGTAACTCCCTTCTATGAGCTTTTGAATGTTCCAATAATACGCCACATCTATATATTGTATTACGTTTTATTTGACATACAAAATATATTGTTTTATAGTATTGTTTCAAAAAGCCTCTTTTTTTCAAAAGTTAATCTCGGTTGAAGAATAACTCACGATAAAAGAAGGTGTTCTAAAATTGCCAGTATAAGGCTTACAAGGAAAGTTACATGCGTTTATGACTTTCATGCTCTGTCCCA
>Ga0307442_1001760_pt1 | contig 10689 bp, 10 predicted proteins | sample SalMarWE160430MG_FD_202143 | JGI IMG/M metagenome (GOLD analysis project Ga0307442, IMG submission 202143) | Salt marsh sediment microbial communities from the Plum Island Ecosystem LTER, Massachusetts, United States - WE1604-30 | ecosystem: Environmental > Aquatic > Marine > Intertidal zone >... | reverse complement strand
GGTCGAGATCGACGCGAGCGTCGTGGGGCAAGGCTTGGGTCTCAAGCCGCAAGAGATCCTGCAGCTCATGCGCGATGGCGCGATCACAGCTGTTTACGAAGAGGGCGTGGACGACGACGCCGGTCGCCACCGCCTCACGTTTTTTTACAAGGGCCGGCGCCTTCGCTTGGTCGTCGAGGATTCGGGCCGGGTCGTGCAGCGGTCCTTGATCGACTTCGGCGAGCGCCCGTTGCCCCCGCGTTTGCATGGCGCCGGTCGGTAGCCGACGACTTGGCCCCCTTTTGCGAGGTGAGTCCGATGATGACGATCAAGCATGTGCTCGACCAAAAAGGCCGCGAGGTTCATTCCGTTCATCCGGACGTGACCGTGTTCGCGGCGCTTAAGTCGATGGCCGACAAGAACGTTGGCTCGATGGCCGTCGTCGAGGGCGGTAAGCTCGTCGGAATCATCACCGAGCGGCATTACGCCCGCGAGATCGTCTTGAAGGGGCGAACGTCGCCGACGACGCGCGTGCGCGACGTCATGTCGGTTCGCGTCGACTTTGCGCGGCCCGAGCAGACGGTGGAGGAATGCATGGCGATCATGACCGCCAAGGCCGTGCGTCACCTTCCCGTGCTCGAGGACGGGGAATTGGTCGGGATCGTATCGATCGGCGATATGGTGAAGAGCGTCATCGGCGATCAGAAGTTCATCATCGAGCAGCTCGAGCACTACATCCACGGTCATCACTGAGCGCAGCGCACTCCACCGGGATGACGGGTAGGGATCGGCGCGGTCTTGCGCAACTTCCCCTCTCCCCGCACGCGGGGAGAGGGGAAGGATGTCGAAAAAAACTAATCCCCGCCCTCTCGGCCGCCACTACACTCCGCTCACCCCTGTCCACATGGGACGTATCAGCTGAGCGGCTTTGCGGGGCAGGGGCGGTGACCCGGTTGAGGCAGGCGTCCGTACCGTCACGGGCGTCTGACGCGAGGCTTAAGCTCAGCCTCAGATTCCGGGGCCGCGGATCGAGGCTGTGCAGGTCTGGCAACAGGCTGCACGGAAGCCCGTCGCGCAGCGGCGCTCCGTTTACTTGGGGCGCAGCAGCTGGAGGTCCTGGACGAGAGAGGCTCGGGCGAAGCTCCCCGGGCCGGACCGAAGGCCCGCTGACGATGTGATCGCACCCTCGGCACGGCAGTAACCGGCGCGGGCGCTGAAGAGCTGCCCGTAAGTTCGAACAGGATCGCAGTGCTTCGGCGCCCGCGCTCCCTTTCTCTTTGACATCCCCTCGGGGCCTCGGCTCGCGAGGCCATAGGCGCACGCACGGGTGTCTGACCCTCCGGGTCTGACACCCTCGGCACAACGCGCAGGCCAGGGTCAGACCCAGAGGGTCAGACCCGGTTCGGTCGGCCCGCGAGGCCAAAGGTGCGTCCCACCAAACACATCGCCGCACGACGAAGGGCTCCATGACAGCCATGGGATCTTGCACGGAGCGGCAGCCCATAGGAAACAGGAGCAGCAAGTGAGGTGATGATGAGACGATCGCTCGGCCTGGCCGCCGCCCTGCTTCTCTCCGGCGTGTGCGCGGCAGTGGCCGGCGGACGCCCCTCCGACATCGTCGATGCGTCGACCGTCGTTCCCGGCTTGCAGCTCGACATGCGCTACCCGACCGCCGACAACTTCATCGGCCGCCCGATCGCCGGCTACCGCGCGCCCAAGTGCTATCTCACCAAGCGGGCGGCCGAAGCTTTGAAGAAGGTGCAAGCGGAGCTCAACAAGCAGAGCTTGAGCCTCAAGGTCTACGACTGCTACCGGCCGCAAACCGCCGTCAACGACTTCGTCAAATGGGGCAGGGACCTTGCCGACACCAAGATGAAGGCGCGGTTCTATCCCAACGTCAAAAAGCGCAGCCTGTTTCGCTCGGGCTACATCGCGAGCAGGTCCGGACACAGCCGCGGCTCAACCGTCGATCTCGCCGTCGTGCCGCTGCCGGCGCCGCCGCAACCGCCCTACGATCCTGCGGCGCCGCTCACCTCATGCGAGGGCCCCAAGGACACCCGCGCGCCCGACAATAGCCTCGACATGGGAACGGGCTTTGACTGTTTTAGCGTGCACTCGCACACCTCTTATGCGCGGATAGGGGCGGAGCAGAAGAAGAACCGCCGGCTCCTGAAGTCGGTGATGTCACGGCACGGCTTTCGCAACCTGTCGACCGAATGGTGGCATTACACGCTGCGCAACGAGCCCCATCCCCACACCTACTTCGACTTCCCGGTGGAATAGTGTGCTAACCAGTTCCCATATAGGGTTCGGGCAAAACCGGGCCGCAGCCAAAGGGAGTCCTCATGGCCTTTGAGAACCTCGAAGCCGAGATCGGCATCTTGATGACTCGCATGCAGAACGAGCCGGAGGATCGCCACGAGCTCTATCTGCAGCTGATGGAAAAGCTGAACGAGATGAAGGCGTACGGAATGCCGCTGCCGCAGGATCTCGTCGATCTGGAGAAGGCGCTGGAGCGGGAGTTCGCGGCCGACAAGCGGGGCCAGCAGACGTGAGCGCTCTCTCGGGCGTCCGCGCTCTTGGCTAGTGGCGCTGGGGCGTCTTGGCGAGGCGAAGCGCGCGCAGCGTCTGCGTGCGCGCCGGCTCCTTGAGACAGGCCGAGGTGATGTTGGCGAGGAACAGGCGCGCTGCCCCTTCCCAGCCGAACTCGGCCGCCTTGGCCCTGATCCGCGCCCGATCGAGCCGCAGGGCCGCAATCGCGGCTTGGCTCAAGTCCTCAGACAGCACGCCCGTCACGCCCGGCGTCACGATGTCGGCGGGGCCCGTCACCGGGAAGGCGGCGACCGGCAGGCCGGAGGCCATGGCTTCGAGCAGCACCATGCCGAAGGTGTCGGTGCGGCTCGGGAACACGAAGACATCGGCCGACGCGTAGCACTCGGCCAGCGCCTCGCCGGTGCGCTTGCCGGTGAACAGCACCTCCGGGTAGCGCGCCTGCAGCTCGGCGAGCTGCGGGCCGCCGCCCACGACCACCTTGCGTCCGGGCAGGTCGAGGTCGAGGAAGGCGGGGATGTTTTTCTCAGCGGCGATGCGGCCCACGTAGAGAAACACCGGCCCTTCCCCGAAGTGGCGCACCGGGCGCGGGCGGAACAGCTCGGTGTCGACGCCACGCGTCCACGGCATCACGCGCTCGAAGCCTTGCGCCTCGAGCTCGCGCGCCAGCGACGGCGTCGCCGCCATCAGCCCGCGGCCGGCGCGGTGGAAGCGGCGCAGGATCGCCGTCGTCCACGCCGTCGGGATGGAGAAGCGCTGGGCCAGATACTCGGGAAAGCGCGTGTGGAAGCTCGTGGTGAAGGGAATGGCGCGGGCCCGGCAATAGCGCCGCGCCATCCAGCCGATCGGGCCTTCGGTGGCGATGTGCACGGCGTCGGGCTTGAGGCTGGCAAAGCGCCGCGCCACGCGGGCGAGGCCCGGGACGGCGAGACGGATCTCGGGATAGGTGGGGCAGGGAAGGTTGCGGAACTCGTGCGGTGCCAGAACGGAAAGCTCGACGCCCAACGCCTTCAGCTCCTGCGCGAGGCGCTCATACGTGCGCACCACCCCGTTCACCTGAGGGTGCCAAGCGTCCGTCGCGACGAGGATGCGCATCAGGCGACCTGCAAGGTTTCCGCGACCTGGGCCTGCGCCTTGCGCTCCTCGATGATGTCGAACCAGCGGATCAGCTCGAACGAGCCGTCGCGCCTCTCGCCGATCGCGGTGCAGCTCTCGACCCAGTCACCGGTGTTGACGTAGTGGATGTCGCCCATCTGGCGCGAGGCGGCGTGGTGGATGTGCCCGCAGATGACGCCGTCGACGCCGCGCCGCTTGGCTTCGTCCGACAGCGACTTCTCGAACTCGCCGATAAAGTTGACCGCGGTCTTGACGCGCAGCTTAAGGTGCGCCGACAGCGACCAGTAGCCGAGCCCGAATTTGCGGCGGATGAAGTTCAAAGGATGGTTGGTCCACAGCGCCAGCTCGTAGCCGCGGTCGCCGAGGAAGGCCAGCCAGCGCGCGTAGCGCACGACCACGTCGAACTCGTCGCCGTGGATGACGAGATAGCGGCGGCCGTCGGCGGTGGTGTGCACCGTCTGATGCTCGATCTCGATGCCGCCGAAGTGCGAGCCGCAGTATTGGCGCAGGCCTTCGTCGTGGTTGCCGGGAATGAACACGATGCGCGTGCCCTTGCGCACCTTGCGCAGGAGCTTCTGCAGCACGTCGTTGTGGGATTGCGGCCAGATGGCGCCACGGCGGATGCGCCAGAAGTCGATGATGTCGCCGACAAGGTAGATCGTGTCTGCCTCGTACTCTTTCAGAAAGTCGAGAAACAGGTCCGCTTGCGTTGCCCGCGTCCCAAGATGCACGTCAGATATGAACAGCGTGCGGTAGTCGGCCATGCTCAGCCCTTTCGAGCAATTTCGATCTCCTTATCAACGTCTAAGAGGGACCATGACGGGATTCAAATTGCAGGATTGTGACAAGGCACGGGTCTATTGGCGCTTTCTTGGTAAACCGGTTGCTGCCAGGTGACGCAGTCCAGGCGCGGCAAGACGGCGCGGCAGGGGCAGGGGGGCGAGCCGGCGGCGTCCGAGCCTCAAGAAGGGCCGCGGCAGGCGCTGAATCGGGGCTCAGTACACCTTGACGGGGAAGTAGCGCTCCACCAGCTCCTCGAGCCGGCCATTGGCGCGCAGATGCGCAAGGGCACCATTGATGAGCGTCTTGATCTGCTGGTCGTTCTTCGGGACCGCCACGGCGATGCCGTCGCCGAAGTACTTGGGCTCCAAGAAGGGGCCGCCCTTCATCTCGCAGCAGCGCTTCGAGGCCGTGCCGTGTAGCCAGAAGATGAGGCTAATTCCATCATCGAACACGTAGTCGACCTGCTTCTGCAGCAGCGCGTCGCGCGCAAGGTCGGGGGTCTCGTAGCTCTTGATGGCGCTCGAGCGGAAAAAGGCTTTGAGATAGGCCTCGTGCGCGGTGTTCTTGGCGACGCCGATGCGCTTTCCTTCCAGTCCCTCGGGCGTCATCTTGACGGCCTTTTCGCCGAGCCTGCCGACGAAACGGCCCGGTGTGTAGAAATAGCGGTCGGTGAAATCGACCGACGCCAGCGCCTGAGGTGTCACCGCGTGCGCGGCGATGACGGCGTCGGCCTCGCCGCGCTTCAGCGCCGGCAACAGCTCGCCCCAGGGGCGCACCTTGATATCGCAGGCCGTGTTGAGGTCCAGGCAGATGGCGCGGGCGACGTCCACGTTGAACCCGACCAGCACGCCGTCCTCGTCGTAGAAATTGAAGGGCGGGAAGTCGCTCTCGGTGAGGAAGCGCACGACGACGCGCCGGCTCGGTTGGTTCGTATTCCCGATGACGACGGTGGGCCCGTCGCTGGGCTCGACGTCATTTTGGGCGAGGGCCGCCGGTGGTGCGGGGGCAAGCGTGCCCAGAAGCAGTGCCAGCGCGGCGCAAAGCGGCAACCAGAACGCGTGCGGGCGGGTCGAGCGGCCGGAACGGGGCTGGGTCATCAAGCGTGTGCCTCGGCGAAGTGTGCTGCGGCGAAGGGAGAATCGATCCCGCTATGGATATACCCAACACTATGGCAAGATCACCTTTTTCGGCCTCCTGGGGGGAGGGGTTTTTTCGTGCAGCGTGCCCGCGTCCCGGCCCAGGCCCATAAGAGCCTGAGCGCCGCCAGCGCCGAGCCGGCGGTTTTGCCGGCGGCCCCAGCTGGCCTGATCGAGCCGGAAGCCTGCCCAGACCGCTTGGATCGGGCCGTCCGGGGGCTTGCGGCGCGGTCGCCGGAGCTCTCGGCCGCAACGGGGCTGCCCTTTTGGCAGAAGGGCACGCTTGGGGCGCTAGCCGCGATCACCTGCACCGGCGCGCTGGCGGCACCGCAGGCGACGCTCGTCGCGCTTCTTGCGGTTATGGCGATCCCGTTTCTGTTGGTGGTGGCGTTGCGGGTGGCCTCGCTCTGGCATCTCCTTGGCAGCACAGCTCCGAGTGTCGAGGAGACGGGACGATCCGACGGCCCGCTGCCGCTCTACACGGTGCTGGTCCCGCTCTACCGCGAGGCGGCCGTCGTTCCGCACCTGCTGCGCGCGCTCGAGCGCATCGACTATCCGCGCGGCAGGCTCGAGGTGCTGCTCATCGTCGAGAGCGTGGACAGGGAGACGCAGGATGCCTTGGCCGAGGCCGTGCTTGCCTCGCACATGCGCATTCTTGTCGTCCCGGACGGGCAGCCTCGCACCAAGCCGCGCGCGCTCCAGTATGCGCTGCAGTTCGCCCACGGCGACTACGTGGTCGTCTACGACGCGGAGGACGTGCCTGAGCCCGACCAGCTGCGGCGCGCGCTTGCCGCGCTGCAGGCCGCACCCGACCGGCTCGGGTGTCTGCAGGCGCAGCTCAACATCTACAACTCGCGTACGAGCTGGCTGACGCGCCAGTTCACGATCGAATATACGGCGCTGTTCGACGCCATCCTGCCGACGCTGGAGCACCTCGAGCTGCCGGTGCCGCTGGGAGGCACCTCGAACCACTTCCCGCGCGCCGTGCTCGATGGCGTCGGTGGCTGGGATCCCTACAACGTGACCGAGGACGCCGACCTTGGCATCCGCCTGGCGCGCGCGGGTTGGCATGTCGGCGTGCTGCGCTCCACCACCTGGGAGGAGGCGCCGCCCACGTTTGCCGTCTGGCGCGGCCAGCGCACACGCTGGCTCAAGGGTTGGATGCAAACCTATCTGGTGCACATGCGTGCACCTCGCCGTCTGTGGCGAGAGCTGGGAGCGCGGCGCTTCCTCGGCCTGCAGGTGTTGATGGGCGGCCTCATCCTGTCGGCGCTGGTGCATCCCTGGTTCTACGTGCTGGTCGCGCTCGATCTCTGGCAAGGGCGCCTCTTGGGCGTGCCCAGCTCGCTGCCTGGTCAATCGCTATTGTGGATCGGCGTGTTCAACGTGATCGCCGGCTATGTCAGCGCCATCGCGCTTGGCAGCGTGTCGGCGGCGCGGCGCGGCCGCCTGCGGCTTGCTGCGCACGCGGCCCTGATGCCGGTCTACTGGCTCGGCATCTCGTTTTCCGCCTACAGGGCCCTGGCCCAGCTCGTCTCCGCGCCGTACCATTGGGAGAAGACGGAGCACTTTGCGCGGGCGGCGCGATCGGCGTCCGTCGCACACCGTCGGAGCAGCAACACGCCTCCGATCGGCGGAGTGAGAAAGGATCAGGTCGATGCCGGCACGGTCCAAGGCGCAGCAGCAGGCTGCGGGCATTGCGCTCGCGGCCAAGCGCGGCGAGATCGCGGTTGCTAAGCTCAAGGGTGCTTCGCGCTCGATGTACGAGTCGATGTCGGAGCGGCAGCTTGAGGAGTTCGCCGAGACGCCGCGAAAGGACTTGCCGCAGAAGAAGCGCACCAAGCGCTAGCGCTTGCCGGGCGCGAAGAAGCGCAAGACGTCGGCGCTGAGGCGCTGGCGGAGGGCGAAATAGCCCTTCCAAGGGTCGCTTTTCAGCTGTGCCACCCGGCGCTTCACCTCTGGGATGGTGAAGGCGTCCGCGTGCGCAACGCGTCCGAGCTCGCTCCATGATACGGGCGTCGCCACGCTGGCGATGCCTCTGGCGCGCGGCGAGTAGGGCGCGATGGCGGTTGCGCCGCGCTCATTGCGCAGCCAGTCGATGAAGATGCGCCCTTTGCGTCTGGCCTTCGACATGGTGGCGGTGAAGCGCTGCGGCTCGGTCTCTGCGAGCTTCGTTGCCACGCCCTTGGCGAAGGCTTTCACCTCGTCCCAGCCCTGGCTGGCATCGAGCGGCAGCACGACGTGGATGCCCTTGCCGCCGGTGACGAGGGCAAAGCTCTGCAGATTGGCGGTCTCGAGCAATTTGCGCACGTCGCGGGCGGCCGTGCGAACGTCGGCGAAGGTGACGTCGCCGTCCGGGTCGAGGTCGAACACCACGCGGTCTGGGTGCCCGATTGAGTCGGCGTGGGCGCCCCAGATGTGCAGCTCAAGCGCGCCGACCTGCGCTGCCGCGACGAGCCCGGAGGGGCTGTCGATCATGAGATATTTGGCGACCTCGCCGTCGCTCTCGGTGACTGGGATCGCATGCAACGCGCGCGGCATGCCTTTCGCTGTGTGCTTCTGGAAGAAGCACTCGTCGTCGGTGCCCTCCGGGCAGCGCACGAGGCTCAAGGGCCGGTCCGCCAGGTGCGGCAGCATGCGGTCGCTGACGCTGAGCAGATACTGGGCAAGCTCCGCTTTGGTGACGCCGGCCTCGGCGAACAGCACCTTGCCGGGGCTCGTCAGCGCCACCCCGGCGAGGTCAGGGTCCGATGAGTCGTCGTTCGCCATATCCGAGACCGGTTGCGATTGCACCGACCTTGCGGGCTTGTCGCCGCGCAGGCCCAGAAACGAAGGATGACGCAGGCGATCCTCCCGCGTGCGCTCGGCGTAGGCAATCTGCGCCACCAGCCGCGGCTCGACCCAGCGGGCGTCGCGGGCGATCTCGTGGGGGGCGTCGACGAACGGGCTCGTCTTGCGCTGAAGCTTCGACAGTCGGCGCCCGAGCGTCTCCAAGTCCTGCTCATCGAACCCGGTCCCGACGCGACCGCGATAGTGCAGATCCTTGCCGATATATTCGCCGAGCAGCAAGGAGGCGAAGGCCCGTCCCTTTTTGGTTGAGCGCCGGTAGCCGCCGATGACGAACTCGTCGTTGCCCTCGCACTTGATCTTGAGCCAGCTCTTGGTGCGCCGTGACACGTACGGGCTGTCGGCGCGTTTGGAGACGATGCCTTCCAGCCCCAGGCGGCAGGCCTTGGCGAATACCTCGGCGCCATGGCCGACGACGTCGTCGCTGTAGCGGATGCCGTCCGGTGGAGACTTGAGGAGCTTGTGCAGCATCTCCTTGCGGCGCACGAGCGGCTCTTTGCGCAAGCTCTTTCCGTCAAGCTCGAGGAGATCGAACACGAAATAGGTGAGCGGGACCTTTCCGCCCTTGAGCCCATGCTGCAGGCGGGCGAAGCTCGAGCGGCCCTTTTCGTCGAGGACGACGATCTCGCCGTCGAGCAGCACACTTGTCACGTCGAGGTCCTGGAGCGCCCGGGCAACGCCAGCGAACTTCGCCGTCCAGTCCTGTCCGGAGCGGGTGAAAATGCGCACGCGGCCGCCGCCGATGGCCGCAAGCGCCCGGTAGCCGTCGTACTTGATCTCGTGCAGCCAGTGGTCTCCGGCCGGCGGCGTGGTGACCAGCGTTGCGAGCTCGGGCGCGACGAACTGGGGCGGCCGCCCTTTGGCGCGTCTGCTCTGGCGCGCGGGCGGGTCGGGATCTCCCGCGGCGATCTGGGAAAAATCGCGTCCCGTCGCGACGCTCGTCGTCCACTCTTTGACGGGATCTATCTTCGGGTCGGCGTAGCGGTCGCGCTCCTTGACGAGCAGCCAGTTCTCGCGCGTCTCCTTGCCCCTCTTGGGCAGACGCACGAGGGCAAACCCACCCTTGAGGCGCTTGCCATCGAGCTCGAATTTCAACAGGCCCTTCTTCAGGCCGTCGTGCGGATCATCTTGCGGGTGCCAACGGCCTTCGTCCCACAACATGACGGTGCCGCCGCCGTACTCGCCCTTGGGGATGGTGCCCTCGAAGTTTCCATATTCGACCGGGTGGTCCTCGACGCGCACCGCCAGACGCTTGTCGGCTGGATCGAGACTGGGGCCGCGCGTCACCGCCCAGCTTTTGAGGACGCCGTCGAGCTCCAGACGGAAATCGAAGTGCAGCCGCCGTGCGGCGTGCTTCTGGATGACGAAGCGATTGCCGCGCAGCTTGCGGGCAGCCTTGCCTTTGGGCTCGGTCGTACGCGCAAAGTCGCGCTTCTCACGGTAGGTCTTGAGGGCGGCGGATCGTCCCATTGCTAGCGCCTCGCGTGCGCGCCTTGGCGCGCGTGCGGCGAGCAGGGGCTCTCAGAAGCCTCTCCGGTGGTCGCAATCGTCATGGCCCGGGACGCACAACGCGTGTGTTTCAAATAACATAACGCGCACGGGCCCGGTAAAGGTCCATTTAATTAAGCAGGGGGTTGCGAGAGAGGGGATGGAGCGGGCGATCGGGATCGAACCGACGACATTCAGCTTGGGAAGCACGGCATCCCTTCGATAGGTCAATGGGATAGCTGCAAAACCGCTCCTTTACGGTCCCAATCACATCAAAGCGTTACGGGCAGAATGCAAAACCCTCGCCCCTGGTGGGCGCAGCGGCGGATGTTTGCCACGCTGGTGTGCCTACCCAACAGCTCCGCGCAAAACCCGCGCAAGCCCGGCGACGTTGACCGCCTGAGTCAATCGCGCTCTTTCGGAGTCCTCACCACGCTGGAAAGCAAAACGGCGGCGTATGGCGTCGTGAGGCGCGCAAGGAGCACAAAGAGGGAAATCGCAAGGCAGAAGGCTTCCGGGGAGTGTGAGCCGCGGGAAGGGCAGGCATGACGACGACTGCCAACGGCGGGCGCTTGACCCAGCATTCAGAGCAGGATCCGCCAAAAAAGACAGAAGCGCGTCCATTTGTGCGCTTTCCGCATGCCGTTGCGCGCGACACGCGGCTCGGTCCGAACGGCCTCGTTTACTTGGCCTACAGGGCTACATTTGTCGGCGACTACGCGCTGCACGAAGTGGTTCTCCTGAGCCGGCCGATTGTCCGTGGCGAAAGTTTGGGGCGCGACGCCATTGA
>Ga0307442_1001759_pt1 | contig 10689 bp, 9 predicted proteins | sample SalMarWE160430MG_FD_202143 | JGI IMG/M metagenome (GOLD analysis project Ga0307442, IMG submission 202143) | Salt marsh sediment microbial communities from the Plum Island Ecosystem LTER, Massachusetts, United States - WE1604-30 | ecosystem: Environmental > Aquatic > Marine > Intertidal zone >... | reverse complement strand
CAGAGAGTTGTGGTAAACAGTTGGGAGAAAACATTTATCTTTCGTCAACCGTCAGAGGAAATAGGCGTAAGGCTTGATAAGTTTCTCTCTGATAATAAAGATGTGAGTTTATCAAGGGCAAGGATTCAAAACCTCATAACGACTGGCGCCGTAACCGTTAATGGTGAAAGAAAGAAACCTAGTTATCAACCAAAACCTGGTGACAGGATAAAGATTTCATTTTTACTCAAACCAGCCCCTTTAGAAGTCCCTGAAAATGTAAAGTTTGGCCTTCTTTACGAAGATAATTCAATTGTGGTAGTCAATAAACCTCCAGGCCTGGTGGTTCATCCTTCTGCTGGCCATTATACGGGAACTTTGGTCCATGGCCTTCTCTATAGATGTAGAAATCTTTCTGCTTCTGGCGATCCGATAAGGCCGGGGATTGTTCACAGGCTCGATAAAGATACATCAGGTGTGATGGTAGTAGCTAAAGATGATAGAGCTCACGATTTTTTATCTAATCAATTCAAAAAGAGAGAGATAAAGAAAAGCTATCTTACCATTGTCCATGGTAATGTTGAAAAAAAGAAGGGGATAATAGATTTACCTATCAGTAGACATCCAATAAAAAGAAAAGAGATGAACGTGTCTCTTTTAAAAGGGAGAGCCGCCATAAGTGAGTGGGAGGTCATATCTGTTTTTTCTCTTGGTTTTTCACTTTTACGAATAAGCCTCCATACTGGCAGAACTCACCAAATACGAGTTCATATGGCATATATGGGTTACCCAGTAGTAGGGGACGTTGTATATGGATATGGGAAAAAATGGTGGAATCAAAAATCTTTGACAATGAAAAAAACACTTACATTAGTAAAAAGGCAGATGCTCCATGCAGAAATATTAGGGTTTGTTCATCCTGATTCATTACAATACGTAGAATTTGAGGCTCCTCTTCCAACAGATATGGATTGTCTTTTAAAATGGCTCAATAAGAATCAAATGGCATAAATGCTAATAACGTGTAAAATCCCTTGACATAGAGGTATTAGAGATATATTATTATAAATAATGTGTAATACATCCACGAGAAATACATTCCTCGCTAGATTAAGCTATTAAATTTTTCATCAAATAAGGTCTGCTTATACTCAGCGCTTACAAATAGTTTTCAGGAATATAAAGGTATGGTAAAGTACCTCATGTGAGGTGAAAGCTTTATCTCTCTTTTTGCTGGGAGAGCTAAAAAAGAGGGAAAAAAGTGAAATAAATATATTTTGCAGATTTATAGAGGTATAAAAAGAGATGAACTTAGTTGAGCTTAAAGGTCAAAAAATAAGTGAACTGATAGAGGTAGCGAAAACATTCAAAATTGATGGTGCTACAGGTATGCGAAAACAGGACCTTATTTTCTCTATTTTGCAGGCCCAGACAGAACAAAATGGTATTATCTACGGAGAAGGGGTATTGGAAATCTTACCAGATGGTTTTGGTTTTCTTCGCTCACCTGATTCTAACTATCTTCCCGGTCCTGACGATATGTATGTTTCACCATCTCAGATCAGACGATTTGCTTTAAAGACAGGAGATACTGTTTCAGGCCAGATAAGACCACCAAAGGATGGAGAAAGATACTTTGCTTTGCTAAAAGTCGAAAATATCAATTATGAAGATCCAGAAGTAGCTGCAGATAAGATACTTTTTGATAATATGACCCCTCTTTACCCAACAGAACGAATACAATTAGAAACTGATCCTGATAATCTCTCGACGAGGATTATGGATCTAATGACACCGATAGGGAAAGGACAAAGAGGATTGATCGTCTCTCCACCGAGAACGGGAAAGACAATGCTTCTTAAAGATATTGCTAACGCTGTGACCAAAAATGATAGGGACATACATAAAATAGTCCTGTTAATTGATGAGAGGCCCGAAGAAGTTACTGATATGGCCCGCTCTGTGGAAGCTGAGGTCATTAGTTCTACATTTGATGAACCTCCGCAACGCCATGTGCAAGTAGCTGAGATGGTTTTAGAAAAATCCAAAAGATTAATTGAGCACAAAAAAGATGTTCTTATACTCTTAGACAGCATCACTCGCCTTGCCCGGGCATACAACACTGTAGTGCCACCGAGTGGTAAAATTTTGTCTGGAGGTGTTGATTCAAATGCCCTTCATCGGCCCAAAAGATTTTTTGGAGCTGCCAGGAACCTTGAAGAGGGAGGAAGCCTCACCATAATTGCCACTGCCCTTATCGATACAGGAAGCAGAATGGATGAGGTAATTTTCGAAGAGTTCAAAGGTACAGGCAATATGGAGGTAAATCTTGACAGGAAATTGAGCGATAGGCGAATATTCCCTGCCCTTGACATCAATCGTTCAGGAACAAGGAAGGAGGAGCTCTTGATTGAGCAAGAAGATCTTAATCGAATTTGGATTCTACGTAAAGTCCTTGCCCCTCTTGCTCCAGTTGATAGTATGGAATTCCTAATAAATAAAATAACAGGAACGAAAACCAATAAAGAGTTTTTAGCTTCAATGAATCAATGATTTATTGTTTTTTATTTGTTGAGTGTATTGCCTTAACTTTAGGCACGCATAACGTATAATTGTAATAAATGGAGATCAGCAGCATGAAAAAAGATATTCACCCAACCTTTCAAAAGGCAATTGTTCATTGTGCCTGCGGTAACGAATTTGAAACCTTTTCTACTGCTAAAGAGATTAAGGTGGAGATATGTTCTCAATGTCATCCTCTCTTTACTGGCCAACAAAAAATTGTCGATACTAAGGGGCGTGTTGAAAGATTCAGACGTAAGTACCAGAATATTGGGGAAAATAACATGAGTAGTAAAAAGAAAAAATAAGAGAATAATTGATTATGTTCTCCCAAATTGAAGAGGTAGAAAGACGGCTTAGCACTTTGGAGTATGAATTGAATAAGCAGGAAGTTATTCAGCAACAAAGCCTCTACCAGAAATATTTAAAAGAGCATGTGAGTCTCCAACCCATAGTAGATGCCTTCCGCAAGTATAAAGTCGTAAAAGAAAAGATTGACGATACTAAAAGCCTCCTTGATGATCCTGACAGAGAGTTAAGGGGACTCGCTCGAAAAGAAATAGACAACTTGGGGGCTACCTTAGCGAAACTGGAACGCGAAATAGGGCTTTTGCTCCTCCCCGAAGACCCAAATGACGAGAAAAACAGTATTCTTGAAATAAGAGCAGGCACTGGAGGAGAAGAGGCAGGCCTATTTGTTGCAAATCTATTTAGGATGTATGGCTATTACATAGAGAGTAAAGGTTGGAAAATAGATATTCTAAGTCAAAGTCCTACAGGTCTGGGTGGTTTTAAGGAACTCATTGCATTAATAGAGGGGCAAAGAGTATATAGCCGGCTTAAATATGAGAGTGGAGTTCATAGGGTCCAGAGGATACCCGAGACAGAGTCAAAAGGCCGAATACATACTTCAGCTGTTACTGTAGCTGTGCTGCCTGAGGCGGAAGAGGTTGATGTATCAATTGACCCAGCTGATCTCAGGATAGATGTGTATAGATCCTCAGGTCCAGGAGGTCAAAGCGTTAATACTACAGATTCAGCTGTGAGAATTACACATATTCCTACTGGATCTGTGGTCTCTTGTCAGGATGAAAAATCCCAGCACAAAAATAAGGCAAAAGCCATGAAGGTCCTCAGGTCTCGATTGCTGGACCTTCAACAAGCAGAACAGCGATCAAAAATATCGGAGGAGCGCAAACATATGGTGGGTTCAGGCGATAGAAGTGAACGGATCAGGACTTATAACTTCCCTCAAGGGAGAGTAACCGACCATAGAATAGGGTTGACGATCTATAGACTTGAGGATATTCTGCATGGTGAACTTGATCTCATTTTGCGTCCACTCCTTGCTTATTTTCAGACCAAGTCCGAGAAGGATCAAGCAAAACAACTCCTATGACACAAAAAAACTGGGCTATCCAGGGAATCTTGAATGTAGCCACAGAGTTTCTCAGAGATAAAGGGATAGAGAGCCCCCGCCTTTGTGCCGAAGTCCTGTTATCCCACCAACTAAAGAAAAAAAGAGTTGAGCTCTATCTTGAATTCGATCAGCCATTAAACCCTTTAGAGATAGTTGGTTATCGCTCCCTTATTAGAAGACGCTTAAAAAGAGAACCTCTCCAATATATTACCGGGCATCAGGAATTTTGGTCTCTTGACTTTTTAGTGAGCCCAGCGGTTTTGATTCCAAGACCAGAGACGGAACTTCTCGTTGAAGAGGCACTCAAGCTCGGAGAAAGGAATCTTTTCTCAGATAGTTCCCACCCAAAAATATTAGATTTAGGTACTGGATCCGGAGTAATAGCAATATCTTTGGCAAAAGAAATTCAAAATGCTACCATATGGGGGAGCGACATCTCTTTTGAGGCCCTGGCTTTGGCCAAAGATAACGCACAACATCATAACCTTAACAGTAGAATAACATTCTGCCAAGGTGATCTCTGGCAGCCATTCCCTAACTCCTCTATTAGCTTTGATATGATCATATCTAACCCCCCTTATATTCCTTCTGAGTCGTTTAAGACGCTGCCCCCGGAGGTGCGTTTTTATGAGCCTCAAATTGCCCTTGACGGACATGAAAATGGTATGCACTTTATTAAAAGAATAATTGAAGAAAGTGAAATGTATCTAAAACCTGGTGGATGGCTTCTGATAGAAATGGATCCGAATCAGACAGAAAGAGCATTGCACTGTATAGATTTAACCCAGTCTTTTAGTTATAAAGAACGACGTATGGATTACCGAAAAAAATATCGACTGGTAATGGCTCAAAAAAAGGTCAATGTTGTCTCAAAGTAGTGGGAAGATAATTTATTCATTGAGCTTTTTAAATAGGGGAGCATCAGTAATGGCTAAGCAGAAGTTATTGCCCAGTTTATTACCTGAAAAGAGACACCCTTACTCCTTTTAGAAACTTGCCATAAATCCCCCATAAGTCTACCCGTCCCGATTGTATCGGGGCAGGCGGATCTGGCGGATAAATTGTAAGATATGAGGTTATGGAGACATTGAGCGCGAAAGGCAGCAGTAAAAGGTATGGATAAAATTATTGTCGAGGGAGGTGTTCCACTTAAAGGAGAGGTAACAATTAGTGGCTCTAAGAATGCCGCTTTACCGATACTGTCAGCCTGTCTCCTGACAGGCGGGTGGCATACATTAGATAACATCCCAAAATTAAAAGATATCTGGACTATAAAGGAAATCCTGTCTAATCTCGGAGTTGTCTTCGAAGAAAATAGTCAATCTCTCAAGATAAATACGGATAACCTTCGCAGTCATGTTGCCCCCTATACATTAGTCAAGACAATGCGGGCCTCTATACTTGCATTAGGCCCGCTTTTGTCTAGGTTGGGAAAGGTAAAAATTTCCCTTCCTGGTGGTTGTGCTATAGGTGCTCGACCAATAAATTTGCATCTAAAGGGCTTGTCTTTAATGGGAGCCGATATCAATTTGGAACATGGATATGTGGTTGCCAATGCTGATAAACTCCGGGGAGCTGATATATTTTTTGATATATCTACCGTTACTGGAACCGAAAACTTAATGATGGCTGCTGTTAAAGCAGATGGAGTTACCACGCTACATAATGCTGCTAAAGAACCAGAGGTTATTGATCTGGCTAATATGCTAAAGGCGATGGGAGCAAGAATCAATGGAGCAGGCACTGATACTGTGACCATTAACGGGGTGAAGGAATTACATCCTGTTAACTATAGTATTATACCTGACCGGATTGAGGTTGGTACATTTTTAATCGCTGCAGCTATAACAAAAGGAGAGATAAGGATAAAAGGCTGCAATGAAGACCATATAGAAGCCATTATAGAAAAACTTCTTGAAACAGGAGCAGAAATAAAAAAAGAAGGAGAAGGTCTTATTGTTATAGGCCATGATAAAATTAAAAGTGTAGATATAAAAACCATGCAATTTCCTGGATTTCCTACAGATATGCAAGCCCAATTTATGACACTGATGAGCATTGCCGATGGATGGAGCATAATTAGAGAGTCCATATTTGAAAATAGATTCATGCATGTCAGTGAATTAAGGAGGATGGGAGCAGATATCGAGATCAATGGTGGCCAGGCCCTGGTTCGGGGTAAAAAAAATTTATCAGGAGCCCAGGTTATGGCAACTGATTTAAGGGCAAGTGCATCCCTTGTTCTTGCCGGTCTAGTAGCAAAAGGAAGGACAGAGATCTCAAGAGTATATCATCTTGATAGAGGTTATCAAGACCTCGATCTGAAGTTGTCCCTTCTTGGGTCAAAAATTTGGCGTGAAAAGCAATAGTATGTATTGTGTTTATCAAGTTTGTTGTGTTTATTGTGTTCTTAGTGTGCATAGGGTTTTAACCCTGTGAAATGCACGAAGTGAACGAAAGTGCCAAAGGTAAATACCTCCTTATACTTTCTTTTAAAACGAACTCGACAAACTCAAGAAACACTGCAAACCCAACGAATGACCTATGTTCTCTCGCCCACTTGTTCCTGCACTGTGTGTAACCATTATTGGTATCCTCATTGGTCACAATATCCTGACCAATGTTAACCTCCCTGTATTATTCCCTTTGATCATTTTACTTTGTCTGGGTATCATCTTTATTATCCCTTTCAAATTTCCCATTGTTTGGTTGATGACCATCTTTATGTTGATAGGTATCAACAGCCAAATCAGCAGACCCACTCTGTCAGAATTACCTCAAAGAATCCTCAAGAATGAAAGAGTAATTATCGAGGGAACAGTCTATAGACCGCCGAAAATACAATTCAATACGGCAAGTTTCCCAATCCATGCAGAAAAAATCTTTCTTACTAAAAAAGTCAGGAGAGTAAAAATTAATCTTTTATTAAAGATATATGGATATAGGGGCAATCTAAAAGTAGGCGAAAGGATCCGATTTCCTGCTAAACTAAAAGAATTCGAAAACTTTAATAACCCAGGCAATTTTGATTACCGGTTTTATATGAAAAATCGGGGGCTTTCCTTGATAGCCATAGTTTCTGATGGACGATATGTTGTTCCGATGGGAGGGGGAAATCTTGGTTTTGCAGGAAGCATATTGGAGAAGGTCAGAGGTCCCTTGAGAAAATTTTTTCATGGAAGGCTCGCTAATACAACGAGCCCTATTTATACTGCCCTTATTCTTGGAGAAAGACAAGGTCTTACGTCTAAACTAAGGGAGCCATTTGATAGATCAGGCGTGAGTCATATAATGGCTGTTTCAGGCCTCCATCTTGGTTTGGTAGCCTGGCTCTTCTTTATTTCTATAAGATGGCTATTATCTCTCTCTTATCGTGTAACTCTTATGACAGACATAAAAAAACTTGCAGCAATTATAACCACTGTGCCAGTGATTGCCTATGCCTTACTTACTGGACTCCAAATTTCTACCCAGAGAGCTATGATAATGGTTCTGGTATTCTTATGGTCCTTTATTATAGGCAGGGAAAAGGATGTTTGGTCCAGCCTTTCCCTGGCAGCCCTTATAATACTTACCCTTAATGGGGATGCCCTTTTTACCATTTCCTTTCAGCTATCCTTTGTGGCTGTGGCTGGCATTCTATGGCTAGCGCCTTTAATCTTTTCTCGAATAGCAAAATATAAAACGGACAAAAAGTTTTTTAATAAAGGCCAGATACTACATTCAATTCTTACGAATATCCTGGGTCTGATTGCTGTGACAACTGCTGCTACGATTATGACAATGCCCTTGATCGCCCACCATTTCCATCGCTTTTCTATAATAGCCCTTCCCGCTAACCTGACAGTAGTCCCTATAATAGGGCTGTGGGTCATTCCCTTTGGATTACTATCTTCCATTACCTTGCTCCTTTCTTCTGCTCTGGCAGGGTTTTTCCTTTCCTTAGGTGAATTTGGTCTCAATCTGGCAATTTCTTTGGTTCAATTCTGGTCAGATATTCCTTGGAGCTCGATCTGGGTGATTCGACCTAGTTGGCTGGAGATTGTCTTATTATACGGTGTGTTTTTCCTTAGCCTTAATTTCACACTCTCAAGACTCTACCGAATATTCTTAGTTCTTCTTTTAGTCGTATTTTTTATAGATATTGGATGCTGGACCTATAAAACACGTTGTAATAGCAATCTAAGAGTAACAATTCTGGATGCTGGAAGTGGAGATGTATCTCTCATACAGTTCCCAGGCAAAGAGAAAATGCTAATCACAAATAATGCATTTACTCAAAACGGCTTTAATCTGGGCAGGATAGTAATGGCTCCCTATCTCTGGCATGAAAAAATCCAGCGAATTGACCACCTTTTTCTAAGCAGCCCCCAGTCACACCAGACAGAGAAACTTCAATTCATGATCAACAATTTTCATCCTAAAGGGGTATTTTTTACCCTCCCCGCAAAAAGGGTAATTAAAGGGGTTACTATTAAAGCAGGCAATGCGGAAGAGATTATGTTGGACTATCAAGGGTGGTTTTTCCACTTCTACCAACGACAAGTGCAGATTGAAAACAAAAACAAGGAGGTGGGAAAGGAATGGTCAAAATTTCTCATAACAACCAAAGAAACAAAGAAACAGCATTCCTCTTTTCCCACTCTCAACATACGTCAGACTGGTGCACTCACAATAGCCATAGACCCAGAAGGAAATCTCGCAATGAAGAGTTTTCTAAAAAAGAACCTGAATGTGGATAAGGTTATAACTGGTAATAAATATTGACATTCAGAGCAGGACAATAGCCACCGTAACGTAGCTTCTTAGAGAGCTGCCAGGAAGTTCTATTTGTTCCAACATTAGAACACTATAAAATTATAAGTTGCAAAATAGTTACTTTATGTTAATTATATATTCATGTAATATTTTTACTAATCGAATAATTCTATAAATATTAATATGTTATGCGGATTTACAAAACGAGCAGTAATCTGGCACAGGAAATGCAATAATCTATAATAGAAAGAAAGAATTGTAACATTTTAGGTTTTGAATAAATGTATCTTACATGAGGGTAATAATGCATTTTCTTTGGTTTCAAGCCTCATTAATAGCTTTTTTCAGTGTCTTTACGCTATTTGCTATAGAAAAAGCATGGTTTGTTGTTTGTAAGGTGTAGTTTTGAAAATCTAAACTGCTACGAAGAATTGTATTAATCACAAAGGAGACATAACCTATGAAAATAGCGGTGAGTTCAACAGGAACAGATCTCAACTCCGAGATAGATCCACGGTTTGGCAGGTGTGCATATTTTATCATTGTCAACACAGATGATATGACGTTTGAGGCGATTGAAAATGAAAGTATGTCCCTGGGCGGAGGCGCAGGCATTCAGTCAGGTCAATTTATCGCTTCCACAGGGGCCAAGGTACTTATCACTGGAAATGTTGGTCCCAATGCGAGCAGAACCCTGAATGCAGCTGGCCTCGATGTCATTGTTGGCGTGAGTGGTCCAGTGAGAGAGGCAATTGAGCGATACAAAAACGGTGAGCTCTCACCCACAAATCAGGCAAGTGTCCCTGATCACTTCGGCATGGGCGGTGGTCAAGGTTCGTATCCTGGCGGAGGTATGGGCCGAGGAATGGGAAGAGGTATGGGTCAAGGTATGGGAAGAGGTCAAGGTATGGGCCGTGGTATGGGAATGCAAGGAGGCTTTACCCCACCTCAAGCGCCCCCCTCGCCCTCCCCTGATCAGGAGCTCGGAGCACTCAAGGAAGATGCAAAGGCCTTGCAGGAGCAGCTTAATTCGATTCTGACCCGTATCAAGGATCTGGAAGAAAAATAACGGAGTATCATATATCTGTTGTTCGTCGGGAGTGCAGCTGAAAATAAAGGCAGCAATGAAAATCGCCATACCAACATGGAATGGGAGGATGTCTCCTGTTTTTGATACGGCATCACGATTGTTAGTAGTGGAGATAAAAGAGGAAAGCGAGACAGCCCGATTCGAGACAGATATCAGTGAGCATTTTCTCCCAAGTAAAAGTATGCGACTTACTGGATTGGGAATAGATACCCTTATTTGTGGGGCAATATCCAGACCACTTGCCTATATGATAACAACTGCGGGGATTAAGCTGATTCCCTGGATATCTGGCCAGGTAGAAGAGTTAGTACAGGCATTTCTTACAAACACGTTATTTGATCCTCGATTTATAATGCCTGGGTGTGCTGGTGATTGGGGCAAGGGCCCTGGTGGAAGACATGGGCAAGGCAGGGGGAGAAGAAGAAGAGGTACCCACTTTCCCTAACCAGGAGATAGAAAGGAGGTGAACGATATGCCAGGATTTGATGGAACCGGACCCAGAGGAATGGGTCCTATGACTGGAGGAGGCAGGGGGTTTTGTAATCCCTCGTATGCTGGAGCAAGACCATACTCTATAGGGACATACCCCTATAGCACTCCTTACGGTACGGGTTATGTGCCACCTTATGGAGCCGGTTACTCTACTCCATATGCAGCCTATCCCTATGGTGCGTATGGCGGTGGTAGAGGATTTGGCGGTGGTAGAGGATTTCGCGGTGGTAGAGGATTTGGCGGTGGTAGAGGATTTGGCAGAGGAAGATGGTGATATACTCTACAATGAGACCTTGAGAGCAGTCTTGGATAGTCTGCCAAGATTGCTCTCTTATGGTCTAAAAGCAATATAAAAATGCAGTATTGTGATCCACATAGTATTGAAATG
>Ga0307442_1001756_pt1 | contig 10696 bp, 9 predicted proteins | sample SalMarWE160430MG_FD_202143 | JGI IMG/M metagenome (GOLD analysis project Ga0307442, IMG submission 202143) | Salt marsh sediment microbial communities from the Plum Island Ecosystem LTER, Massachusetts, United States - WE1604-30 | ecosystem: Environmental > Aquatic > Marine > Intertidal zone >... | reverse complement strand
TATAATAAATATATTTTTGGAATGATTATAAATTAAGGTTAATTTTTGTCAAGAGAAAAATAAGAAAAAGAAGTTTGGTGTGTGAAAGAGGTTTTTCTCTTATGGGGTTTCCATAGAGAGCAAAAAGGGTTTTAGGTTAAATAAAGACTTATATTCCCTTATTCATCATAGTAGTGCAAAATAAGTATGAACATTTTCCTTCATATTAAATATTCCCTAACATTTCTTCCAGCTTCGACCTTTTTTTCTCAATATCTTCGTTCGCTTTTTTAATATTCATTGGTTTCATAATATCATATGCTCCATCTTCAAAAAATACAGGGACCTTCAGAAGATAATCAATACTATTAGGACATCCAGCAGCAAAAAAGTGACCAGGCCGTCTTCCCTGTTTCACTTTATCTCTTATCTTGTCAAATGTTTTTGTTGAAATAACCAGACCATGTTGGCCTATAAAACTCTTCACCAGATCTCCAGGTTCAAATAAGGTCTTTTTTTCCATATTCATTCTCCATATTTACTTGGTTATAATGGAGAGCATTGAATAGTTTGCAAAACAAGCTTCGGATAAGTCATACAAGAAAAGACCTCATAAGCCTTGTGCACCCTTCGTTGTTATGTTCAATGCAAACAATTATGTGCTCTCCGTAGTAAGTCACCAAGGTGTCGAATAGTTGATTTGTAAAAGATGAACTATTCAACCATGTAACCTCTCAACAATTTTTCTCATAGAGTTTAATTCAGGATCATCAATTTCCTTTAAAAGCCCCTCAAGAGATTGTAGGGAAGGGGAAATATAGACAAGAAATCTATTTTTCCCCTGTACCTTACTCAGATATGAAAAGGCACCCAATATCTGGAGATTTCTCTGAATGGCAATGTATGGATAATATATTGAAAATGAATCGTATATGCCTGGATGTCGCTTTTCAAAAAGTTTGCTATAATAATCATACAGAAAAATTTTTTCTTCTTTTTTCAGCCCTACATAGGGATCGATTAACAAAGAGGCAAGATCATACTGCAGAGGGCCTAAACGCCCGCCCTGCCAATCTATTACCCCTATTTTATCGCCTTTGATGATAAGGTTTCTTGATTGAAAATCCCTATGGAGAAAAAAATTGTTGTCCGCAAGAGAAGCATTATAGGAAAGATATTTAAAGGAGGATTTCAATTCATCCAGATCTTGCTTTAGACCATGGATCCCTTTCAAGAAATAGGTAAGAAAATAATCTGACTCAAATCTTTCCATAGTCAACCTGTCATATCTTTTTGTATGATAACACCATTCAGGGTTAAAACCTTCTTTACCCTTGAGCTGGATCTGTATCAAAAGCTCAATAACCTTTTTATACATTCCTATGCGATTTTTTGAGTTTTGAACAATTTTCTGGAGACTCATTTTACCCAAGTCTTCCATGATAAACCAGCCGTGATCAAGGTCATATCGATAAATACAGGCAACTGGGATTCCCTTTCTAAAAAGATGTTCACCTATCTTTAGATATGAGATGTTCTCTTTTTCTGCATTCTTTTCTATGGGTGGATTAGCCATGATGATAAATGAGTCCTGATTGTTACTCAGGCGATAAAAGATTCTCTTTGAACCGTCACCAGGCAAAATTTCCCAGCTAAATTTGTTAGTATCAACGTAGGTATCATCTATGTATGATTTAACAAATTCTTTTAGATTCATCATTAAAACCAGTTGGCCGTTCACCATTATGAAGTTTATCGGATGGCTACACCACCAATTAGATCTTTTTCTACCACTACACCAGATGTAACGACACTATCAACTACACTCATTCCCTCTTTAATAATCACATCATTCCAGAGAACGGATCTCTGCACAAGGGCATCCCGCTCTATTGAGCTTCTTTTTCCAATGACTACCCAATCTTTTAGGGTTGCACCCGAATCTATGGAGCATTTTTGGTCTATAGCACTATTGCCTGAAGGCAGATAATAGAAATTAGCCCTCAAATAATCGGCTATAGTTCCAATATCAATCCATCTATGACCAGTTGCAACGTAACCCTTAATAGGTTTTTTTAGATCTATCAACGTTTTATACGCGTCTATAATATTATATCTTTTCTTATCAGGGATAAAGCTGAGTACCTCGGGATTTATGACATGCATACCAGTGAAGGCTAATGTCCCCTTTACATTTGTACCTGGGCCGATAGAGAGAATATTCATCTCTTTGTCTACCCTCACCTTATTATATTTAGGGAAGTCATGAAGAACCATAGTTACGAGGTGATTCTTCTTCAAATGGAATTCATAAACATCTCCTAAATCTATATCAGTCAAAATGTCTCCATTCATAACGATAAAGGGGTCATTACCCCAAAAATCCTGGGTGTTTTTAATCCCACCACCTATACCTAAAATTTCTTTCTCGATTCTGATTTCCACCTTTACGCCAAAGGGGTTACCTCCTTTAAAGTAATCACGTATCATCCGACAATGGTGATGGGCATTGATTATTATTTTTTCTACCCCATGGGTTGTAAGAAATTGTATAATCCTATCTATCACAGGCTTATTAACAACTGGCACCAAAACCTTAGGGTAAATGTGGGTCAAAGGCCTCAATCTCTCTCCCGTGCCAGCAGCTAAGATCATTGCTTTCATACTAGTACCTTTTTGATTGCATTTATCTTTCAGTAATTATACATGCATAGAGATCTTTGCACAACCTGACAAGCTTTGTAACCCAAGAAAAGCCCACCCTCTTTAAGGAAATATAAGTTATGCAAAGCTTTCCCATAATAGTGTTTGTTGTTTTCATCGTGTTCATAGGGTTTTAACATAAGAAACTCAAGAAACTCAACAACAAGGAGTGCATAAATTGAACGTAACAAACTCAACAAACTCTTAATGATGAATCCTACACTTGACCTTTCAGAGATTACCCAAAAGATTGGCCGTTTATTTATAGGGGGTATGCCCGGCCCTGAATTGGACACAAATACTATTAGGCTAATAAAAAATTACCATCTTGGCGGCATTATTCTATTTTCTAGAAATATAGAGGAGCCGATTCAACTAGCCCGCCTGTGCAGGGATATACAGAAGGTAGCAATGGAGAATAGCGGCTATCCTCTTTTTCTGGCAATTGATCAGGAGGGTGGTAGGGTAGCCAGACTTAAGCAACCTTTTAGTCAGTTTCCAGGGAATGCAGGCATAGGCGAAAGCCCTAATCCAGAAAAGAACGCCCTTCACTTTGCCAGTACAACTGCCAGGGAAATGTCTCTGGTTGGGCTTAATATGAATATGGCCCCTGTTATTGATGTAGCTCAGGTACATATGGACTCTCATCTTGTAGGACGAAGCTTTTCTCAGGATACTTTGCTGGTAACTAAATTGGGGAAAATAGTTATCAATACCCTGCAGCAAGGCGGTATAATGGCTGTTGCAAAACACTTCCCTGGCTTAGGAAAATCAGATCTTGATCCACACTTACACCTTCCAACTATTCATGCCACTTTTGAAGAGATGGAATCTGTCCATCTCGCTCCTTTTCAAGGTGCCATAGAGGCAAATGTCTCTGCCATAATGAGCTCTCATGCTGTTTATCCAGCCCTTGAACCAGGTATACCAGCAACACTTTCAGAAAAAATTATTACCAATCTCTTGAGAAAAAAGATGCGTTTTTCTGGACTAATTATCTCAGATGATCTGGAGATGGGAGCAATAGCTAAAGAAAGAGGTCTCCCTGAAGGCGCAGCAGATGCCTTTGAGGCAGGTATTGATCTATTACTTATTTGTAAAAGCCAGTCCCTCCTCCTTGACAGTATAGAGTTTATAAGAGATAAGATCTTAAGGGGAGATATTCACTATGAAAGATTAGAGATGTCTTTAGGGAGGATTAACAAATACAAAAAGCGCTTCCTGTACACTCGAAACAGGATATCCTTAAAGGCTGTAAGAGAGTATTTTTTGAGGAATGAGGGAATTGTTTAATTCTTCAATCCCTCATTTCAATTATTCGTGGTTGTAAAAAGGGTGTCAAAAAAAATATCTTTACAAAAAGACGCAATTATCAACAGGGCATGAAAATGAAAGATGCAGATAAAACCAAAGAACAACTCATACATGAACTAGCAGAAATGCGCCTAAAGATTACCAAATATGAGGAATTAGAAACCAAGCTAAAGAAGACCAAGGAGAAACTCGAGCATCAAAAAAAGCATTTAGAATCATTATTTAAATACAGCTCATTAGCCATAGTGACACTTGATGAGAAACAAACTATTATTTCGTGTAACCGAGATTTCGAAAAACTCTTTCAATTTGAAGAATCTGAGATTGTTGGTAAAAATCTCGATAAACTCATCACAGGGCAACAATATATCAAAGATGCTGTATCATATACGAAAGAAACCCTTGAAGGGAAAGCAATTCATGGATACGGGGAACGAAAAAAGAAAGATGGAACCAACATATACGTTGAAATTTTTGGTGTACCAGTAGTCATAGATGGAAAGCTGGTAGGTGCATATGGGATTTATCAAGACATTTCCGAACGAAAGCAGGCAGAGGAGGGACTGCGGGAGAGCGAGGAGCGGTACCGTTCAATTGTGGAATACTCTCATGATGGAATTCTCATTGTAGATGAAAGCTATCGGTTTACTTATGTGAACGAGGAGTTGTGCCGAATATTGGGACGTTCCGCCAAAGAGATCATTGGGCAAGATTTCAGGAAATTCTTGGACGATGAAAGTCGAGAACTCGTTTCCAATCGTTACATTCTTAGACAAAAGGGAGTACAGACCCCGCCGTGGTACGAATTTAACGTCGTTCGCAAGAACGGTGAAAAGAGACGTGTAGAGATAAGCTCTACCGTGATTAAGGATTCAGCAAATAACTTAAAAACGGTAGCTCAGCTTCTTGACATCACCGAGCGTAAACAGGCGGAGGAATTGTTCCGGACATTATTTGATAGATCACCTGTTGGCCTGTTTATTATTCAGGATAGAAAGTTTCAATTAGTAAACCCCCGGTTCCTTCAGCTTACAAGTTACAAAGAAGATGAATTTTTGGGTAAGGATTCTCTCGCCTATGTCCTTCCTGAGGATAAAAATATGGCCAGAAAAAATATTATTAACATGTTAAAGGGGAAGCTTTCACTCCCATTTGAATTCAGGGTTATTAATAAAACTGGTGAAACGAGGTGGATAGAACAGACAATCGCCCCCATTCATTATAATGGAAGACCGGCGGCCTTAGGTTACTATGTGGACATATCCGAGCGCAAGCTTGTAGAGCAAGAGTTAAGGAAAAGTGAAGAACGGTATCGTATGCTTTTTAAGCAATCTCCCCTTGGAATAATGCATTTTGATCAGAAAGGGGTCATTCTTGATTGTAATGAAAAATTTGTAGAAATCATGGGATCTTCAAGGGAAAAACTTATTGGGTTTAATATGCTTAAGTCTTTGCGAGATAAAAGAATGTTGTCAGCAGTTGAGGTGGCTCTGTCAAGAGAGACCGGTTATTACGAAGGTGATTATCTATCTGTTACCGGCGGTAAACTTACGCCTATAAGGGCTATATACAACAGAATTACATCTGAGGACGGAAGCTTTTTAGGCGGTGTGAGTCTTTATGAAGACATCACAGAGCGCAAGCGGGCCGAGGAGGAGTTGCGGGATAGCGAAGAGCGTTTAAAGACCATACTGTATTCAATACAAGCAGGAATTGTGTGCATCAATGCAGAAACACACACGATTGTTGATGCAAATCCTGCTGCTATCGAAATGATAGGTGCTCCTAAGGAGCAGATTATCGGTCATGTGTGCCATAAATATATCTGCCCAGCAGAAAGAGGAAAGTGCCCGATTACTGATTTTGGACAAGAGGTAGATCAAGCAGAGAGAACACTTCTTACAGCAAATGGTAAGGAAATTCCTATCCTAAAAACTGCTACCCCCATTCTATTGAGCGGTCAGGCACATCTGCTTGATATATTTATTGACATCACAGAAAAAAAAGGACTCGAGGCTCAACTCCAACAGGCCCAAAAGATGGAGGCCATTGGCACCTTAGCAGGTGGCATTGCCCATGATTTTAATAATATTCTTCAGGCAATTTTTGGCTACACCGAGATCCTTTTGATAGGAAAGGGGGCAGACAATCCTGACCATGAGAAGCTTGAAGCTATCGAAAAATTTGCCCAGAGGGCCAGTGATCTTACTAAGCAGCTGTTGATTTTTAGCCGGAAAGTGGAAAGTAAACTCAGACCCATGGACCTAAACAAGGAAACTGAACAGGTCTCTAAAATACTTGAGCGAACTATCCCAAAGATGATCAATATTGAATTACACCTGGCGGAAAACCTAAACATCATTAATGCAGATCCTACCCAGATAGAGCAGATTTTGATGAATCTTGGGGTTAATGCCAGGGATGCCATGCCTAATGGAGGCAGACTTATATTTGAAACGGAAGATATTATTTTAGATGAGCACTACTGCAAAATCCATTTAGGATCAAAGCCAGGGCATTATGTTAAGCTTAGTATTTCTGATACAGGCCATGGCATGGATAAAGAGACCCTAAAACATATCTTTGACCCCTTTTACACAACCAAAGAGATTGGAAAGGGAACAGGGCTCGGTTTGGCTATGGTCTATGGCATTGTGAAAAGTCACAATGGATACATCATGTGTTACAGCGAGCCAGATGAGGGCACTATCTTTAAGATCTATTTTCCGGTTATTGAAAAAGAAACAGAAAGAGTGGAGTTAAAAGAAGAAAAGGTTCACATCAAAGGAGGCAACGAGACCATCTTATTAGCGGATGATGAAGAGGCCATCCGAGAACTTGGTAAAGATATCCTTGCCAGGTTTGGGTACACAGTTCTTATAGCCTCTGATGGAGAAACTGCCTTAGAGATCTACCGTGAGAATAAGAAGGAAATCAGTCTGGTGATTTTAGATATAATCATGCCTGGGATGGGTGGAAGGAAATGCCTTAAAGAACTTCTCAAAATAAATCCAGAGTTGAGAATTATTATCGCAAGTGGTTATTCTATGAACGGACCCAGCAAGGAAGTCCTCAAAGCTGGAGCAAAAGGCTTCATTAGCAAGCCTTATAATATCAATCAGATTCTCAAAGCGGTGAGAGAAACGCTGGATAATTGAGGTTTTGCTTTATTTTTAAAATTATTCCTACTTGATGTTTACCAATCAATCTGATACTTTACATCTATTAAAGGTACTCAAGAGCGCTCGTCCTTTCGACAAGGTTGCCTTAATACTATCCGTTTGGTTCGGTGCAGGTCTTTTGCCTGGTATGCCAGGTACTTTTGGCACAGCTGGCGCAATACCTTTATATTTATTAGTCAATTTTTTACACACCAGATACCAAGCGTTATTTTTACTGATAATAATCATAGGGGCAATCTGGTCATCCCATAGAAGCCAATGTATCCTGGGCACGGTTGATCCACACGAAATCGTTATTGATGAGGTAGCCGGGTTTTTATTGAGCATTATTTTTATCCCCTTTACCTTGAGAAACCTGATAGCAGGGTTTTTTCTTTTTCGGTTTTTTGATATTCTCAAACCACCTCCGATAAAAATGATAGAAGAAAAGGTAAAGGGAGGATGTGGGATCGTCCTCGACGATCTCGCAGCCGGTGTATATACATATCTATCTTTACGTTTTTTTCTGTATATACTCGGATGATGGGATTGAGGGATTAGTCGATTCGTAGTGAAGGAATTATGCAAACAGAGATCGTAATCATAGGTAATGAATTGATCTCAGGAAAGACAAGAGATCTTAACGGCTGGTATGCATCAGGCTGTCTTTTGTCTCATGGTCTTGAAGCAAGTGAAATCAGAACGGTTGGCGACAACTACGATACACTTTCTTCTGTGTTGAAATCAGCGGTAAAAAGATCTCATTTTGTGCTTGTTACTGGTGGCTTAGGCCCAACCGAGGATGATCTTACCACCGAGATAGCATCAAAGGCCTTAGATATGCCCCTTTTCCTTGATCAGGCCGTTCTTGATCACATAAAGAATACTACAAAAAAATTAGCCTTACACTGGTCTCCTTCTTTAGAAAAATTGGCTTGGCTTCCAAAAGGGGCTAAAATGTTAGACCCTCAAGGGGAGATGTGTGGTTTTTCAATATTGAAAGGGGACTGTCTCCTATACTTCCTGCCAGGTGTACCTGAGCAGATGAGGGAGCTGATGAATAGGTGTGTTATTCCGGATATTCTGCGAAGATATAAACCAGCCACTGTCCCACGACACAGAATACTGAAAGTCTATGGGTTAAGTGAATCCCGTATTTCAGATGTCTTCAAAGGTCTTAGTCATGAACTGAAGAAGGTAATGTTTGGATTTTACCCTTCCTTCCCTGAAAACCACATCACTATCACAGTCCGGGGCAAAGACGATACAGAGATTGAAAGGGAGTTAAATAGGGCAGAGAAAAAAATCAGGAATCTTTTAGGGCCGTATATGTTTGCATCTGGTGATACAATCATGGAGTCTGTTGTTGGAGAGTTGCTAAAGGAGCGGAAGAAGACGATTTCTGTAGCGGAATCATGCACAGGCGGTCTTATTGGTCATAGGCTTACATCTATAGCAGGAAGCTCTCTTTATTTTGAAAGGGGTCTGGTTGTTTACAGTAACCTATCTAAGGTCGAGATGCTCGGGGTAATGCAACACACCATAGATTCACACGGGGCTGTCAGCGATCAGGTGGTACGGGAAATGGCCGAGGGTGTCAAGAAAATTGCAAAAACTGATATGGGGCTTGCTGTTACAGGAATTGCCGGGCCTTTAGGAGGATCAGAGGATAAACCAGTTGGTACTGTATTTATTGGTCTCTCGGTAGATGGCGAAATATTTTCTGCACAGTACCGCTTTTCAGGGGACAGAGATAAGGTAAAATATAATACTTCAGAGATGGCCCTTGACTGGATAAGGAGATATCTCAATGGGTATCCGTTCATTCCTGGCATTTGAACTTCCAGTTGAGATCAGAGAACAAATCAGGGTTATTTCCAAAGAATTACAAAAAATGGCCCTGCCAGTGAGATGGGTTAAGGTAGACAACATTCACCTTACTATACTATTTCTTGGCTCTGTTGATGAAGATACAATACGTGATATAGAAGAAAAGGTGAATGTGGTGGTAAAAGGATTTTCTGCATTCAAGACGAAGCTCAATGCTGTTGGGGTATTTCCACATTGGAAGAGACCGCGGGTTATCTGGATTGGTCTTAATGGAGATATAGGGAGATTGTCAAATCTCAGGAATGAGTTACAGGAAGAACTAAAGGTATTAGGTTTCATTCCGGAAAAAAGGCCATTTAAACCACACCTGACACTTGGCCGCTTTAAAGGTCTAATAGATCGTGATGAAGATATGAAATGGATTCTTGATAGATATCGTGCTATTAATAGTGACTTGTATCAGCTGAATGAGCTTATTCTTTGTAAAAGTGATCTCAAGCCAGACGGGCCAGTGTATACAAAAATGGCTACGTGGCCATTGAAAATGGAATAACAAGATCTTAGCGGCACCTTGAATAGTGGGGTTGCAGTAAAAAAAAGAAGGAGATGTATGTTTCGCAGGTACTCTAAACTGCTCAACAGTTATGAGGGGGGATTGTTATGGCGATAGATTCAGAAAAGAAAAAGTCTGTGGAGTTGGCGATTACACAGATTGAAAAGCAGCATGGAAGGGGCTCTATTATGAAAATGGGTCAAGAGGGGGCGGTTATCGATATTCCTGTCATCTCTACAGGCTCGCTTGCCCTGGATGCAGCCCTTGGTCTGGGTGGTGTGCCAAGGGGGAGGGTAATAGAAATATTTGGACCAGAGGCCTCAGGAAAAACCACTCTCGCCCTTCATATCGTTGCAGAAGCACAGGCCAAGGATGGAATGGCTGCCTTTATAGATGCAGAGCATGCCCTTGATTTGGCATATGCCAGGAGACTGGGAGTCAATATTGATGATCTTCTTGTCTCCCAACCAGACAATGGTGAGCAGGCGCTCGATATCGCTGAAATCCTGGTGAGAAGCGGGGCCATGGATATCTTGGTAATCGACTCTGTTGCAGCCCTTGTCCCAAGGGCAGAGATAGAAGGTGAAATGGGAGATCAGCAGGTTGGATTACAGGCGAGATTGATGTCAAAGGCCCTGAGAAAATTGGCAGCAGCTATCAATAGATCAATGACATGTGTCATTTTTATAAACCAGATCAGGATGAAAATCGGGGTAATGTTTGGGAGCCCAGAGACCACTACCGGGGGAAATGCACTCAAGTTTTATGCAACGCAACGCCTTGATATTCGAAGGATTGCCTCCATACAAGAAGGGGACAAGAAAGTAGGGAACAGAACAAGGGTTAAGGTAGTAAAAAATAAGATCGCCCCTCCTTTTAGAATGGCCGAGTTTGATATTATTTACGGTAGCGGGATATCAAAGGAGGGAGACATATTAGACCTGGGTGTTGAATTAGATATAGTTGAGAAAAGTGGCGCCTGGTTCTCATTTAATGAAGAGAGGATTGGGCAGGGAAGGGAGAATGTTCGAAGATTTTTAACCGAACACCCTGATGTAGTGAAAAATATTTCTGACAGGGTAAAGGAAAAGCTTGGCTTGGGTGAAAAAAAGGACATTTCTGAAGGAGAAACTCACTAAATGCAGTTTCTTGGGCT
>Ga0307442_1001755_pt1 | contig 10699 bp, 6 predicted proteins | sample SalMarWE160430MG_FD_202143 | JGI IMG/M metagenome (GOLD analysis project Ga0307442, IMG submission 202143) | Salt marsh sediment microbial communities from the Plum Island Ecosystem LTER, Massachusetts, United States - WE1604-30 | ecosystem: Environmental > Aquatic > Marine > Intertidal zone >... | reverse complement strand
CCTCGGGTTGCTGTCTCTTTTTACCTTTGGCTTCCTGCTTCTTGGCTCACCCCAATATACCTATGGGGTGGACGTCACCTTGTCCTGGGCGGCGAACGGCGAGGAGGACCTCGCCGGCTATCGGGTCTTCGACCGCCAGCAGGGCCAGGCTTACGATTACGACAATCCGGCATGGGAAGGCACGGATACGACCTGCACCATTTACAACCTCGATGACGATAGCAGTTACTATTTTGTGGTCAGGGCCTTTGACACGTCGGACAACGAGAGTGGTGATTCCAATGAAGTGTCTTATCAGGGGGTACCTCCAGACCCGGACGCTGTGCTTGAGAGTCTTTCTGTGACCGGCACGGACTCTGTGACCGAAGGCTCTGCGGCCACCTACACGGCCACGGCCATGTTCAGTGACGGAAGCAGCCAAACCGTGACGGAAAGCGCCAGCTGGGGCGAGGACTCTTCCTATGCCACCATCGACAGCCATGGCGTGCTTTCCACCTCACAGGTCCCAAGCGACGAGACGGTCACCATCACGGCCAGCTATACGGATGGCGATGTCACACAGAGCGCACAATGGGTGGTGAGCATCGTAGATATCCCGGAATCTAATCTTGCTCCCTGGCAACCGGTTGTGACCACTCCCTACGACGGCCAGACGGGCTGCGAGTTGCAAACGCATATCGTCACCGAACCTTTCTCAGACCCGGACGGCGACTCCCATGCTCAGAGCCGATGGCAGATCAGCGGCCAGGATGACTTCGACTCTGCGATCCTGGATGTCACCAGCAGCGAGCAGCTCACACAGCTGAGCGTGCCCCACATGGTGCTGGCCCCAGACACCCCGTACTATGTGCGCGTTCGATTCTACGATGTCTACCTGCAGGGCTCAGACTGGTCCGAGCCCGTTGCGTTTACCACCGCGGCTGATGTCAACGATATCAATGACAACGGCATTGCCGACGATCAGGAAGTCGATGATGACGTGGACCTCAATGCAGACGGCATTGCCGATCATGACCAACCCGACCTCATTAAATGCATTCAATCCATGGATGGGTCTGCCGGCATCGGTGTGTGCAAGGTCTCCGATTCCATAGAGGCCATAGAGGCCCTGGAGACGATCGATCCGGAAACCATACTGGACGATACCAACAGGCCGAGCGATCTCTTCTGCGGGCTTTTCTCCTACAGAATACGCCTCCATGAGGTCGGCACCACGGCCACGGTGAGGATCTATTTTTCAGAAGACATCTCAGCGGCCGGCACGTTTTACAAATATGACATTATCGGCGGCTGGCAGGACTACGCCGAGCACACGACCTTCAACGACGATGGCCGATCGATCACCCTTAAACTCAAGGATGGCGGCTATGGCGACAGCGACCGCACAGCCAACGGCGTCATCGTGGACCCCGGCGCCCTGACCGGCGGCAGCAGCGTGGATGTTGATACGACTGCAGAGCGTACTTCAAAAAACAGCGGCGGATGCTTTATCACGGCGGCGGCATGGGACCCATGCTCACACCCACAGCATCACGGTATCCTCGCCTGGTGCAAACATGTCTTGCGTGTGGCCGGCATGAACTGCCATCCGCTTGCCCTTTCATTTGTCCTTGTGCCGTGAAACTCGACATGCCCGGTGCAGTACCCGTTTCCGGGATATGGGAGCTTCGCACAAAGCAGTAACCCGCCGTCATCTTTAATCGCTTGCAATAACGGTTGGGAAACCTCTTTGCGTTGTTCATGCCGCCTGAGATAGACTAAGACGGCATGGGCTTCAGCTTGGGCTGAACGAGCTTCTCAGAAGTTTTATTTCTTGTGAAAACAAGTAGTTATACATATTTCCCGGTCTTAAGTATTTATTTTCAGTAAATAGAAGAAAATGAGAGCAAAAAGGAGCTTTTTTGGATCAGGAAGGTCTTGATGATGGCACATAAAGTGCATAAGGGCTTTAAAATGCGGGGACATCGTGGGATCTCATGAAGGCTTGTTATATAGCGCTGTTAGAGATTGTTGTGTTTAGAAGCCAGCAATATTAGCTAGTTGTGAAATGTTGAAAAGTATTTCACAAATGAAGCGGGGTTCGCTCCTTTCCGGTTTGACAATGGATGCACAATGGGTTCTAGGTGGAAACGGTGTAGCAGGTGGGAAAAGCCCGCATGGATGGTGCTGTCATCCAAAAGCCCCGAGCCGACGCCCTTCACACCTACATAACGGAAGATTGGGTTTGACTTGGTGTCGGGGCTTTTGGTTTTCACGTTTTGAGTCCGGGCGCACAGCAGACAAGAGGGGTAATGATCTGTCATGTTCGACATTTTGATCGTAGATGACCAGCCGTGCGTTCGAGCGCTCCTTGCTGAAGAACTCGTGGACGAGGGGTACCGCGTTGAGGGGTTAGGTGACGCTGAATCGGTGAGGACTCGCCTAAGAATTACCCGACCTGATTTGGTGCTTCTTGACCTGTATCTGGATGGCCCCGACGGATGGGACTTGTTGCGTGATATCAAGAGGCAAGCCCCCGAGCTGCCGGTCGTCATGGTGACCGCTTATGACAGCTTTGTGGATGACCCACGGCTGTCTCAGGCGGACGGTTACTTTGTGAAGAGCCTTGACTTTACGGACCTCAAACAGAAGATAGCTGATCTTCTTCGTAGGAAGCCGAGTCGTCCAATCGAGGCAGGGGCCGATCACAATTTCGGCAACTTCAGCGTCGCGGATCTGCCCTGTTGAGGTCGCGGGCTACCAAAACGCCGAGTTAATGAAGGCGCATTCTGATCAAGAGGCATCAAAAGTCAGGGTCGAAAAAGCCCTGCTTTTTTTGAAGCTTTGCGCCTCGAAGTACGAGGCTTCAACCCAGTGTTGATCAGACATACTCCCGTCAGACAGCCCCCCGCTTGACAATCCGCTTCCCTTCATTTAATAATGACAATAGATTATGAATCCTCCCCAACGATAGTCCACCCCATGAGAACAGCCCTCCAGCATGGATACAGGCCCCATGCATGGTGTGAAAGAAACCTGTGATTGGCGCCTTGTTTGTTCCTATCCTGACCCGAAGATATTTTTATGGCTAAGAGACCGACCTGCGAAGAACTAGAGCAAAGAGTCAGGCAGCTGGAAGAAGAGGCCACCAGGCGAGACCGGGCGGAGGAGGCCCTGCGGGCGAACGAGGCCGATTATCGGCTGCTTTTTTCTGCCCAAGTGGACGCCATCCTCATCGTGGACGCAAAAACCAGACAGATCGTTGATGCCAATGATGCGGCCGTGGCGCTGTACCAGTACAGCCACGATGAGTTTCTGCAACTTAAGGCCACGGAGCTTTCGGCTGAGCCGGAAAAATCAACCGCGCATATCGACAGGGTGGCTTCAGGTGAGCCTGCCGTCGCGTCTCCCGGCCCAGTGGAGCGTCTCCACAAAAAGAAAGACGGCACAGTCTTTCCGGTGGAAATCTCTTCCGGAGTTTACATGCTCCAAGACCGTAGGATGGTCTGCGCCATCGTCCGAGACATGACCGAGCATAAGCGGGCGGAGGAGACGATAAGGGAGAGTCAGGCGCGTTACAAGCAGTTATGGGATGATGCCCCGGTCGCTTATCATACGATTGATGCCAGAGGCCTTATCTTACACGTGAACCAAACGGAAGCGGACATGCTTGGATACACCAAAGCAGAGATGGTAGGCAAACCGATCTTCGACTTCGTGCTGCCAGAGCAACGAAAAGACGCCGAAGCCCGGTTTCGACGCAAACTCGCGGCTAAGCCCATGCCAAAGGACGTTGACAGAATATACCTTAGGAAGGATGGCTCGAAGATCTACGTGTCTGTTGATGACGTGCTCGAGTATGACCGTGAAGGCAAGGTGATGGGTGTGCGAACAACCATGGTGGACGTCAGTGAACGGAAGCGAGCTGAAGAGGCGTTGCGGGAGAGTGAAGAGCGTTTCCGAGACATCGCATACAGTATGGCCGACTGGGTTTGGGAAGTTGATAAGAACGGGGTGTACACGTACTGTTCGAAGAGGGTTGAAGATATACTCAAGTATTCTCCGGAAGAAATCCTAGGGAAAACCCCTTTCGAGTTAATGCCTCAAGATGAAGCCAACAGGATGCGAGAGATGTTTTCCAGGTTAGTTCAGAACAAAGAACCTATCAGAGACTTGGAGAACTGGAATGTCACCAAGAACGGCGAAATGGTTTGCCTTCTTACCAGTGGCGTGCCCATCCTGGATGCAAGCGGAAAGACGAAAGGCTACCGCGGCGTGGACAAGGACATCACCAAGCGGAAGCGAGCCGAGGACGCCCTGCAGCAGAGCGAGAAAAAGTACAGTAACCTGGTGAAGAACTCCTTGACGGGCATCTACATCGATCAGGACGAGAAGATCGTATTTGCCAACAACAGATTCGCAGAGATTTACGGGTACGCTATGGAGCAGTTGATCGGCATGGAGACTTGGAGACTCGTCCATCCGGAGGACCGGCCGTTGACAAGCCGAACAAGGGCAAGAAGGCTAAAGGGAGAATCTGTCCCGTCAGAATACCTGGCCAGAGGCATGACAAAAGCCGGTGAAACCATATGGATCGTTAGGAGAAACGTCCTCATAGAGTATGAGGGAAGACCTGCCATATTGGGCAATATCGTAGATATCAGTCAACAAAAGCGGGCAGAGGAAGAGCTGCGAAAGACAAACGAAGAGCTCAAGAACTTCGTCAATGTGGTTTCCCATGACCTGAAAACCCCCATCATCGCTATCCAGGGGTTTTCTGCACGGCTACGCAAGACCTATCAAGAAAACATGGGAGACAAGGCCAGGCAATATCTTTCACAGATCGAGACCAGCGCCAGAAGGATGGAAGCATTGGTGTCTGACCTTTTGAAATTGTCGAGGATTGGTCGGGTCGTATCCACTTTTGCGGACATTTCTTCCATGGAGATCGTAGAAAATGTGACCGCAGGCCTTCAAGACAGACTGAAGGACCGGGGCATCAGGCTGGCCGTAGCAGAGAGTCTTCCCACCATACACTGTGACGGTGAAAGGATCTATCAGGTTTTTGAGAACCTCATTGTCAACGCTATCAAGTTCATTGGAGACGGTGAGAATCCTAAGATCGAGATCGGATACGAGGACAAGGGGGCATTCCATCAGTTTCACGTCAGGGACAACGGTATCGGCATTGATCCAAAATGGCACCAGAAAGTATTTGATATCTTCCACCGGTTGAAGGAAGTAGAAGATCAGGAAGGAACAGGTTTGGGGCTCGCCATTGTATACAGGATTGTGAGTAACCACGGTGGAAAGGTCTGGGTGGCGTCTGAAAAAGGTCAAGGGGCAACCTTCTATTTTACCTTGCCTAAGAAACCATGACTCCGTTATACATCCCCGATTTTGCCCTCAGCACCAATATGTTGCGTCAACAAGGAGACCGACCGCACCATATCTTGTAGTTTTCCCTGTTTTCTCTGTGTCGGCTTAACTTATTGTTTTTTCACTTGATTTTTTTATTGTTCCGGTGTATGGGAATTTTTCATCTTACGAAAGCGAGTCAGGAGACAATACATTGGTAGGCACCATGTTAAACCTTCAGCACCGTTTCAACCCCCTTCATGTCCATTGTCGGTTGGTAGAAAGGGGGCTGAACAAGGGGTTGTCTGCTTCAATATGCAAGTGGTACGGGATTCTTGTTTACAGTTGGCTTGCACGGTTGACGGTCCTTGCCGTCCGGATCTGCAGACGGCTCGGGGAGGAATGTTAAGAGACCAACCGGTAATCTCAACGGACCAATCCATGTAAGGTCTAGCCATCTTCCTGGCACGACAGGAGAGTTTTTCCTTCGTGTGAAACCTCCTTTTTAGAGCCCTCGGTGTTTGATCCTCGCCGGGGGCTTTTTATCGTCGGTACGCCGTTGTCCTTGCGGAAACAGCCTTGACAATAGACGAAAAGTGTTTATATTGAATAGCGCAGATTGTTTTATGTTAATTATTTCAAGTACTTATGCCGTGTTGAGTGCTGTCCGGTTTCGTCACCACGCATTAGGAGCCCCAAAACATTCACGGAGTGAGTCAGATCCAACTTTTTATGAAGCCATCAAATCTGAGAAGGGCTGATTGAGCAATATTGAGGTGCGTTGCTCACCGTGAAGGAGAAAGAGATGATCCGTGTCGAGGGTCTGACCAAGTATTATCATGATCTGTGTGCGGTGGATCATATCAACTTTGACGTCCAACAAGGCGAAATCCTGGGGTTGTTGGGTCCCAATGGCGCCGGCAAAACCACCACCTTGAGGATGCTCACCGGATTTCTCCGGCCTTCCTCCGGAAGTATCCACGTCAAAGACTACACCATTGACGAACATGCCCTGGAAATCAAGAAACTGCTGGGGTACCTCCCGGAATCAGCTCCCTTGTACCATGAGATGCTGGTGTATGATTATCTAACCTACGTTGCAAACATCCGGGCGCTTGACAGGGAGGAACAACTGCCCCGGATTCGCCATCTGGCCGGTCTCTGCGGCCTCAACGAGGTCATGCACCAGCCCATTGGCGAACTCTCCAAGGGCTTTAAGCAACGGGTAGGTCTGGCCCATGCCATGATGAACGATCCCGAGATACTGATCATGGACGAGCCTACTTCGGGTCTGGACCCCAACCAGATCGTAGAAATTCGGGAGATCATCAGACAGATTGGAACAAAAAAAACTGTCATTTTGTCAACCCATATCCTGAGTGAGGCCGAGGCGACATGTGATCGTCTGGTCATCATCAACCAGGGGAAAATCGTTGCAGACGGCAAGACACAGACCCTGAAGGAATCGGCCAGCGGAGCGTCCCTGGTCCGCATTTCTCTTCGGAACGCCACCCTCGAATCGGTGAAAAAGGAACTCCACGCGATTGACGGCGTGACGGACATTGTGCCGGCCAGCGGGGAGCGCAGGGCGGATGAGGACACGGTGAACGTCACCGTGACCTGCCAGCCCTCCGTGGACGTGCGGGAAGACATATACCGGAAGATTAAAGAAACCGACTGGGTTCTGGTGGAACTTCATCAGGAGACACAAACCCTGGAACACATCTTCCGTGATCTCACAAGGGAGAACTAACATGCGGCAAGTTATAGCTATCTTTAAGAAAGAGTTCACCGCCTATTTCGTATCCCCCATTGCCTATATCGTTATATCGATCTTTCTTCTGGTGACCGGGTGGTTCTTTTTCACCACTTTTTTTCTTTACAATCAGGCCAATCTCCGAAACTTCTTTGCCCTACTTCCCATCACCTTATCGTTCGTTGTGCCGGCCGTCACGATGCGCCTCTTTGCAGAGGAGTTGAATGTGGGCTCCTACGAGATTTTGCTCACCATGCCGGTGACCTATCTGGACGTGGTCCTGGGCAAGTTTTTGGCGGCGGGTGTATTCGTGGCGACGATGCTGATCCCCACTCTTTCGTATCCCATCACGGTGTCATTCCTTGGCCAACTGGATTGGGGACCGATCGTGGCTGGTTACACCGGCGCGGTTCTGCTGGGCGCGGCCTTCTCTGCCATCGGACTGTTTGCATCGTCACTGACCCGGAACCAGATCATTGCTTTCATTATTGGCATGGCCATATGCTTTAGCCTGACCCTCATTGACAAGATGCTTTTTTTCCTGCCGAAAACCCTGATCGGTTTTCTGGAATACCTGGGAGCCGACTTTCACTTTGAAAACCTTTCAAAAGGCGTGATTGATTCACGAGACATCTTATACTTTCTGAGCGTCAGTGTTCTCGGTCTTTATGGGGCCTACCTGGCCTTGCAGGAGAAAAACTAGGGAGAACGAAAATGGGGGTGAAAAACAGATCCGGAAACTATGTGAGATTTTTTGCCTACCTGACTGTCATCGTCCTGATCAATCTGGCGGGCATGACGGCGTTCTTCAGAGTAGACCTGACGAGAAGCAAGATCTACTCCATCTCAGAGGTCAGCCAAAAGGTGGTGTCCACACTCTCGGAGCCGTTGACCATCAACGTTTTCTTTACGAAAAACCTTCCTGCACCCCACAACAATACAGAGCGGTATCTGCATGATCTCCTTCAAGAATATGCCGCCTATGCCAACCGGTATTTCAACTACCGTTTTTATGACGTGAGCACCGAAGAGGGCGACATCAGCCCAGAAGCCAAGGAGAACCAGGCACTGGCCAGAAATTATGGGATTCATCCTGTTCAGATTCAGGTCATAGAAAAAGACGAGGTTAAGTTTCAAAAGGCCTATATGGGCCTCGTGTTGATTCATGGCGACCTGATTGAACGCATCCCTACCATAACGTCGACAGACGGACTGGAGTATCAGCTCACAACGGCCATCCAGAAACTAAACAACAAGATCAGCGCACTGTTGAGGCTGCCTGAGAAAATACAGGTAAAGCTGTTTCTCTCCTCGTCCCTCAAGTTCGTGGCTCCCTACATGCGGTTGAACGATCTGCCTGAATTTCCGGCGAAACTGGAAAAGATTGTGGATGCCCTCAATAGCAAAAACTATGGAAAGCTGCAATTCGAGTATCTGGACCCCGCAAAGGACGAGAGCCTGGAAGCGGAGGCAAAGAAATACAATCTCCTGCACCTGGAGTGGCCGGCCCTGTCCGATGGGAAGATCCAGGCGGGCCAGGGCACCATCGGTCTTGTCATGGCGTACCGGGACAGGGTGTTGGAAATCCCGCTGATCCATGTTTTTCGGATTCCTCTCATTGGGAGGCATTATGAGCTGGTTGATATGAACCGGATGGAAGAGATCATTAACGGGGGGGTAGAGTCACTCATCGACATCAATGAAGACCTGGGCTACTTGGCGAGTCACGGCACACCTAAACTCTCGGGCATCTCGCCAGTCGAGCCTATGGGACGACAAGGGCAGGAAACCCTGTCCAACTTCAAAACCCTGGTGTCACAGATCTATGCGATCAAGGAAGTCAATCTGAAAGACGACAGCCTTCCGGCAAGCATCAACTGCCTAGTGGTGGCAGGACCCACGGAGAAGTTTACCGACTATGACCTGTTTCAAATCGACCAGTTTCTGATGAGGGGAAAGAGCCTGGCCCTGTTTCTGGATACCTATCAGGAGGTGACGCCGCCCAAGCAGGAGTCCTTTAGATTCAATCAAGGCCCTTCCTTTGTGCCTCTCAATACCGGACTGGAAAAAATGCTGGAACATGACGGCATCCGCATCAAAAGGTCCTACGTGATGGACGAGAATTGCTATCAACAAAATGTTCCAGCACAATTCGGCGGGGGGGAAAGAGCCATCTATTTTGCCCCAATCATCAAGAATCAGTTCATCAACAGCCGCGTCGGGTTCATGCGCAATATCAAGGGACTGATTGCCATGAAGATCTCTGCTTTGGCGCTGGACAAGGAACGCATCAAGAAAAACGGACTGCATGCGCTGCGACTATTTTCCTCATCGGAAAAATCCTGGGAAATGAAGGGACGGATCAATCTTAATCCCATGTTCATCCGGCCACCACCATCGGCCGATGAGCAGAGCAGCCTGCCTCTGGCATACATCCTGGAGGGAGAATTTCCCAGTTATTTTGCCGGTAAACCTATTCCGGAGAAGAAATCAGAAAACGGTGATTCTGAGAAAAAAGCCCCGGGAAAGCCGAACAAAGGCAAAGCTGGTGTGGATCTGTCCAAGATCGAAAGTGCCGGTGAGTTCCTGTCCAAGGGAAAGCCCGGCAGGATTTTTCTCATGGCCTCCTCAGAGATGCTGAAAGACAATATGCTGGACGAACAAGGCAGAACGCCCAATGCTATGTTTATCATGAACGTACTGGACTTTCTCAACGACCGGGAAGACATGGCAATTATGCGAAGCAAAGAGCAACGTTTCAACCCGCTCCGCGATACACAAGGGGGAACCAAGACCTTTGTTAAATCCTTCAACATTGCAGGGTTGCCGGCTGTCATCGTCCTTTTCGGGCTTCTAGTCTGGTTCCGCCGCCATACCCGAAAGAAACAGATCCAGATGATGTTTCAGAAATAAGGCAGGACCCCCATGAAGATAAAAAAAGAATATCTCATCCTTGCGATGGTCATTTTGGCGCTTTCGCTGTATCTGATCCTGCGAAACCCGGACAGGACACACTACCGACTGCCGAACGTCCCCGATATCAGCAAGGCAGATATCTCTAAGATAGAGATCTCCAAGCCGGAGGCCACCATTGTCTTAAACAAGAAGGACGACACCTGGCACATTGCGCCGGAAGGCTACCCAGCCGACACCGCAAAGGTCAAGAGCATGCTGGATGTCATCACAAAACTGACGGTCACCGCCCTGGTCTCCGAATCCAAGAATTACGGCCGCTATGATCTGGACGATAACAAAAAGATTGCGGTCAGGGCGTGGACAAGCGACACCCTGACGAGGGACTTTGAGATGGGCAAGGCGGCCGCCTCCTACCAACATACCTTTGTAAAGCTGGCCGGTGATGACCGCATCTATCACGCCCGGGGCAATTTCAGGGGCAAGTTTAATCAGACCGTGGACAAACTGCGGGACCAAACCGTGTTGTCGTTTAACCAAAAAGAAATCCAGGAGATCAACATCACGCAAGGCGGCAAAGCAATGGCGTTGACCCTGACCCAGGTGCCGGTGGAGGTCGCGGCCGGCACGCAGGCGGAAGGCCAGCGCCCAGAAGCCCAGAAAACGGAAGGGGTCTGGAAGGCGCCGGACGGC
>Ga0307442_1001752_pt1 | contig 10702 bp, 8 predicted proteins | sample SalMarWE160430MG_FD_202143 | JGI IMG/M metagenome (GOLD analysis project Ga0307442, IMG submission 202143) | Salt marsh sediment microbial communities from the Plum Island Ecosystem LTER, Massachusetts, United States - WE1604-30 | ecosystem: Environmental > Aquatic > Marine > Intertidal zone >... | reverse complement strand
CGGACATCAACAACAAAGGGGGTAGATGTTGCCTGCTCAAGCTTGGGTGCCGATCTATAACGGCACGGCGCAGTCAATTCCGACCCTTGATCACCCCAGGTCCACTATTTGTGACGCTACTAATTATTATGATAAAATCACCATTAAGGAGATACTACCAAAGCCCTACCGTGTAACTGAATTTCCCGGATATGAAAATGTCGTATTAACATTCGAAGAATTAAGAGAAATAATCATCAGTGAAGATCTGTCTTGGAAAACGGCATTATCCAATATAAAAGGAGTGTATCTTATAACAGATATAAATAATGGAAAACAATATATTGGGTCCGCCTATGGTGATGAGGCATTTTGGAGCCGATGGGAATCTTATTCAGCCACAGGGCATGGAAATAATAAAGAACTGACGCAACTGCTCAAAGCTAATGGATTTGATTACGCACAAAACTTTCAATTCTCAATACTGGAGATCAGGAGTAGAATCACGGATGATGAGGAAATAAGAAGAAGAGAATCTCACTGGAAGCGAATAATGGGAACTAGGGAACATGGATATAACAGGAACTGAAAGGCCGGTCTAACAATCGCTTGGAGTAGACCGCGGAGTTTACTTTAGCACTGTTGAAGCGATGACGTATACTGTGAGAAAGCTCCGGATCGGCGCGGCTACTCAAGCGAGATGTTATCCCCACTTGAGGACAAGATGGCTGTGCCGTCTGAGTGGGAAGAGGCTCGATCATGCGCTTGGATAGAGAAGAATAATGGAAGAAGAAATCCGGGCTGCTGCGTTCCGATGGATTCGTTCCCAATACGAATTGCATGGAGGTGCAATACCCCGCCAGATCTTGGAATTCGGATTCGAACACATGGGCCAACGGGTCACTCTCGTCGGCCCAGCCGGAATATGGAAACCGCGACAATTTGATACCGTACCGCTGTCAATAACCTCCAAGTTTCAGGGTCCTTACGATGATTCATTCACGGACGATGGGCTGCTCGTCTATCGCTACAGGGGTGACGACCCCAGCCACCGTGATAATGTAGGACTGAGGGAAGCCATGCAGACGCGGACCCCGTTGATCTACTTCCATGGGGTAGCCCGCGGTCGGTATCTGCCTGTTTGGCCTGTGTTTGTTGTGGAAGATCATCCTGAATCCCTATCGTGCCTAGTGGCCATAGACCCCGCGTACGCCCTCGGAGGGGATGGGCCCAAATTGGCAGAACCATATTCTGCGCAACCTCCTGAGTCTGTACTTGGAATACGTAAGTACATAGCGACTTTCACTTTGAAGAGACTCCACCAGACCGCCTTCCGAGAGACAGTTCTTGCAGCGTACGAGAGTACCTGTGCGTTGTGTAGACTGAAACATCGCGAATTACTGGACGCCGCCCATATCATAGCGGATTCGCTGCCCAAAGGTGATCCCGTTGTACAAAACGGTCTTTGCCTGTGCAAGATTCATCACGCTGCCTTTGACCAAAACATCGTTGGAGTTACCCCCGACTATATTGTTCGCGTTCGGTCAGATATTCTCGATGAAATAGACGGTCCGATGCTTCTTCACGGTCTGCAGGGACTACACAAGAGCACTCTGATTGTGCCGCACCGCATGAAGGACCGGCCTGATCCAGAACGACTAGATATGCGATACAAGGAATTCCTGGAGGCAGGATGATGCCGACCAAGTACCCAGGGGGTACAAGTGGGGATAACACGTATAAGGCCTCCCCGAGTCAATAGACAAAAGTATCCCTGACAAACTGTTTCAGTGCCGGTAAACAGGATGAACAATCGTTTTTCCATTTCCTCAATCTGACTTGGGTTCAAAGATTCTGGTGCGACAACGCCGTCTGCACCAAACACGTATTGTATATTCCTGAGTAAGGGAAGTTATCCACAGGTAGTAGTATGGACGGCGTTGTGGATAATTATCTTTGCTCTTTGACGTTTCCTATATATTCTCCTCGTAAAGAGGTTGAGGACGCTTAAAACACGATGAAGATCCAACGGAATCGTTGGAGTCTCGGCCTCAATATTGCTGTCTCAGCCCCGGCGGGGAGACCCGGTTCAGGTAATTAATGGTGCCCTACAGGTGGGCAGCCTTGAATCAAGCACAATGCTGGTGTAACCGAATATACGGGACTCGTCGATGCGTCTGAGAACTTCCTCAATCTCACAGAGGATTACAGATTCAAGGAGGATGTTGAATGCGGAACGTGTATGTTGGTATCGACCTGGGTTTAAAAGGCCCTCACCGAGCCAGTGTGTACAACCCTGCGGAGGAACGGTACCTGGACAAATCCTTCAGCTTTGGGATGTCCTTCGAAGGGTTTGAATATCTGCTTGAGGAGGTGCACACGAGAATCTCTTCAGAGGATGAATGCTCAGTAAGCTTTGTAATGGAACCGACCGGTATGGCCTGGATGCCTTTAAGCTGTTTTCTGGTGTCACGAGGATACCGAGTCTACCGTGTGACTACCCAGAAGAGCTCGGATCTGAGGAAGTTTTTAGATAAGCATACCAAGAGTGATCGGGCCGATGCTCAGGCTCTGGCGAAGCTTCCAGTGGTTGCAAAGGAGAAAGTGTATGAATTGTATTTGCCATCGCCAGAGCTGGGGACTTTAAGCCGCAAGACGAGACAGCTGGCGAAGCTCATCCAGCAGGCAGCGTCTCGGAAAACACGTATCGAAAATCTTTTTGCGATGATCAATTTGGGCGCGCTGGGAGCATTTGGAGAGCAGAAGTTTCACCCGGCGGGGAAGGTGTTTTTCAAGTATTTCTCCAACCCCTTCGCGATTATCGAGCTCGGAAAGGAAGGGTTTTTCCGGGGGTTTCGAGAATTATGCTCAACACAGGTAGCCGACAGTGTGCTGGAGAAGATCTACCAGGCATCTGTCTCTACAACAAAGATTTATGAGCCCATGGTTCAAACAGAAACGTTGCCCTTCAGCTTTCAGGAGACTGAAAAAGAGATCTGTATTGAGCTGGATCTTTTGGATCACGAAGAAAGAAAGATCGCTGAACTGGAAAAGGAAATTCTCACACTTTACCGGAGCATCGATCCTGAAGGGTATCTGATGACACCGCAAGGCATGGGGCCAACGATTGCACCGGCCATCCTTGGCATCATTGGAGATGTGAGCAGATTCCCAAATATTGATGCTTTCCGGGCGTACTTCGGCTTCATCCCCAAGAAAAGGCAATCTTCATCCAGAGAGAAGAAAGGTATGGGCATTCACAAAGCAGCCCAAGGGTTGCTGAAGAAGTACCTCTTCCTTGCAGCCGAAGTGGCCAGGCAGTATGATCCGGAGTTTGCCGCCTTCTATGACCGGCTGATGAAAAAAGGCCATCATCACTACCAAGCCGTCTGTGCCCTGGCCAATAAAATGGCAGGAAGGTTGTATGCGCTTCTGAATCGAATGCAGAGAGCTGAAGGGTCCCGTTATGTTAGCTCCACAAGCACCATACAACCATCCCAACTGCTGCAACCTCAAGAGGTCGGATACAAGCTCAAGGATCTCGATGGGCGGATTATTGATAAGAAGGAAGCACGAAGAATCGTGCTGGAACGGTTTCCAAGTAAATCTCAACGGAGACAGAATGCCGCAGCCAAAAGAACTGCCAGTACTCAGAAAAAGCGTGAGCAAGGAAAAAGCGAGGAGAGCCCCACTTCACTACAGCCCCTCTCGGGCCAGCCGAGGCAGCTTCCCAAATACTTTCGGGATAACTCCTCAAAGAGAAGCGAAAAAACTCTCCCCGCTGGAGTTATCTTGAAGGATACATTTCCTGAATTGCTTTTGCAATCCCAAATTGATGATGACTGGGGCCAATTGAAAAAGTTACAAGACAAGCAGGAAGATCGAATTCGAAATCTAGTCTCTGTTAATAAATTGTGTACAGGAGGTGAAAAAAAATCTGAGAAAAGGTCTTGACTTTACTTAGGAAATATTGAGGGTCTCTCCAGGTGCCCTAGAACAACTTCAGTACCCGACTGCCGTCCGAATCAAAAGAGGAGCTCTGTCTCATCAACAGGCTCAGTTATTCCGGCGGATCGACGCGGGGCCGACCGCGGAAATAAAATCACGATGGACTCATCGAAGAGAAAGGGACCAGGATGCAGGACCAATCATAACGGAGGGACTCAGGGAGCTTCAGTGCTACGGTACCGTGATGGCAGTCAGAATCGCTGCAAGTAAGTGAGCACCGCAAGAGAGCATCGTCTGAGGGTTGTTCCAGTTAGCCCGCATTTCTCAGTGTGCCGTGAAAGGCGCATTGTTTCCAGTGGGTGCGAATCCCACCCGGCAAATGTCGCTCCGGCCGGTACCACCTGGAGCGGTTCAAGGAGGTAACGAATTGGACTGAAGCACTTCAGGAAAAGGCCCTTGTAGAAGGGTTAGGGAGCAGGCAGGCCGTAACGCGAGTGAACGTTGAGCAGGCCTCGAAACGGGTAATGTGGGAGCCGACCCGCCTGAGATTCGGGGAAGGCCGGTGCTGTCGGAGATATTTCATCCTCGCGGAAGGATAGAGCGACAGGAATCCGATGGTCCCACCGGGGTAGTGACGACGGCATGTCTGAAAGAGGAAACGATGGGCAACACGGGAAGCCCCGACGGTGCGAAGGCGTGAATCGCAACCGGAACTCCGCGAGGAGCAGGCCGGGCTGTCAGGGGTGGCGGAGAGGCTCGTAGTAGCGAAGAAACCGGGTAATGCCGGTGGAGCGAAGGGGCCTTGGTTCAAGGAGAGCGTTTGAAGTGAAGAAGGCCGAGGAGATTGGCGAAAGCCTACCAACCCTACGAAAGGTCGAGAAACTACAGAGAGCGCTACACGCGAAAGCGAAGGGATCGCCCGACTTTCGCTTCTACAGCCTATACGACAAGGTGTACCGGGAAGACGTGCTGAGGGCTGCCTATGAGCAGTGCCTTCGTAATGGAGGGGCAGCCGGGGTAGACGGCCAGACGTTCGAGAACATCAAGGCGTATGGGGAGGCGAGATGGTTGGGTGAACTGGCGGAAGAACTCAGGAAGAATAGGTATAGTCCCAGTGCGGTACGACGAGTGTGGATTCCTAAGGCAAACGGAAAACAACGACCGTTGGGGATACCGACGGTGATTCCATACTGCACCTCCCACAGTGACCTTTAAGAATGTTGCGCCGCCCTCTTCTTCAACCTATATGAAGCTTTGATTCTATCTCTCAGTTCTTTTTCCTTTTCTGCGGTCAGGGTAATCCCAAAGGGATATCCGCCTTGAATTCTACGGGCTTCAAGGTAGCCATTCCTGATCCAGTAGTATACCACACCTGTGCTAACATCTAATTTCTGGGCGACTTCTTTCACAGTTAGTTCGGCTGGACGTTTGAGGCGGGGCGAAGGAATGCCGTGCTTAAATCTCATCCAGCTGATCATAGAAGGAGTGAAAGGTTTTCCTGTTGAGCTCTTTAGACCTTCTTGATTCAGTACCGTCGCTATTTGGGCATTGGTACGATCTCGGGCAAGCTCCCGGATTCTGCATACGAATTTATCCGGATAGCGGATTTTATCCTGGATCCTTTGAGGCAGGTCGCAGTGAATATCCTCGATAGCTCCTCCCTGCCATCGAATGTGTAGAATGAGCTTCTTGGGATTCAGGATTTTCTCAACCGTAATGTCCTTGATGAGCAGGCGTATCATTCGTTTTCGGTCTTTTGCCCGGGTGTTTGGTTCTTTCCATAGACGTGGTAAATCCTGGGCTAAAGCAAATATCTTATTCCTTTGTTCTGTAGTGAGCTCAAGGTGTTCCTTGTAGCGAAACTCCCGATGTTGTTGGCTTACCTGTTCCAGGTTCACCAGGGCATCGTTCCAACGCTTCTCCAGGGTGGCTGCCACCAGGCGATTGGCAGGATCTACCTCTTCGTAGCGCCTTTGGGCAAGCTGAACCTCATATTCAGCCCGTTGAACTCTCAAGCGCCACTGGTTGTCCACGGCGTTGTTACGCCGCTGAAGTTCTTCCATCGCCTTCAGAGCAATCTCAATCTGTTCCGGTTTCAGCACTTCAAAGATGCGCTGGGTGACCGCCTTGTCCACGATGTCGCACCGGAACCTCAGACAGGAGTTTCCGATCAACCCTTCTCGTTTCTGCCAGTTGCACTCGTAGATGGGGTAAATACCGCCGTTGCCCTGATAGCGAACGGTCATGCGCCGCCCACAGGATCCACAGATGAGCACTCCTTGAAGAAGGGCCAATCCCTCTCTGGCTGCGCTGCTCAGCATCGTCTCCACTCCGTTGGTCTGGTTTTTCTGCAAGAGGGTGATGTTGTGGAGATATTCTTCCCAGCCGATGTAGCCTTCATGGTGACCCTGGATGAGAACCTGCCATTCGGAGATAGGGGCCTGCTCTATTTTGGAAGAAATGAAGCCCTCTGTCGATATGATTTTCTTACTTCGGTATCGTCCGTACACATAGGTGCCTGTATAGGAGGGATTTTTCAGAACGCCCAGCACGCGGTTATAGGTAAGTCGCCCCCATATGAGCTTGCCTTTCCACACGCCTCCATAGGCACGTTTGGGAAACTTCAGGTTCCTACGTCCGAAGGTTTGCTTCACGGCATAGGCACTGCCGGTTTCCTTGAACGTTTCAAAGATCAATCGTATGACACTCCGAACTTCCTTGTCGGGATCGAGCACAATATTCCCCTCTTCATCATGGCAAAAACCGACCGGAAGGGGGAAACACAGCTTTCCCTTCTTCGCTTTGTTCAGTTTCCCGCCCTGGAGGCGGGCGCGGATAAAGTGCAGCTCCGCTTGTGACATCATACCCTTGAGTCCAAGGAGAAGCTGATCGTTGAACTGACCGGGGTCGTAGCAGCCGTCTTCGTCGATGATCAACGTGTCGGTCAAAGAGCACAACTCGAATAGACGATTCCAGTCGGAGGAAGAGCGGGACAACCGAGAGGCTTCCAAGGCGAAGATGGCTCCCACCTTGTTCAAGGATACATCGGCAACCAGAGTCTTGAAGTCCTCTCGGTTGGAGCCTTGAGTCCCGGAAATCCCCAGATCCCCATCCAGGAGCCGGATCTTGTTCCCAGTCCAACCGTAGGCCAAGGCTCTGTCTTTCAAGGCATATTGTCTCTCTGTGCTCTCTTGATGATGAAGAACCTGGCCCATGGTGGATTGTCGAAGATACACATAGGCCATCTTTTCCTTGTGATACTCTTTGATCTTGGTAATCATCGATCCCCTCCCATGAATCTATCTCTTCTAAAGCTCCGGCCATGCAGCTCTGGAGCATATTGGCTTCCACGATTGCTAAAGCGGGGATATCGAAGGGGATCGACAGAGCGCCGGGGATATCCATCGGGCTCCTTTACATTTTTTCTCTCCGTCTTAGGAGCTCGCGATTGATGCTGGAGATCTCCTCTAAGTTCTGTTTTACCTTCTGGTAGTTGGCTACAAATTCGGTTACCTGTTTCTGGTACCTCTGTGGAACATAGTCCTGCTCGGGCCTGCGGCCGGGATAGCTGACCGAAAGATAGTATTTTGGACCGTGACCGGGAGTATCTGCGCACTTGCATCCCGGCTTTCCACATCGAATATAGCGTTCGATCAAAGAGCCCCTCAGAATCTGAGAATCGATTGCTGCGATTTTTTTGGTAAGAAGTGTGCGACGTCTCCGAAGGGATGCTGTCGTTTTCTTTTCTATGTTCATCGGTATAGTTATATAACTGTACTGATAGTATGCCGATTCTTATCATTTGTCAAGATCCTCTTTACCTATTTGTTCGATGAGTTCTGTCAGAGTTAAGAGACGGCGGAAACACAGAATCGGAGCGCGGATGTCCAACTGAGCATAACTGCTGGGATCTGCCTGATTCGTCCATTCGCGTGGCACTGCAAAAGTACCGCGATAGCTCCCCTGAAGGATAATGGTGTCCTCACCAGCGACCTTACGGGTCTTTAGGATTTTGAAACGCTGACCCCGGAAGGGATGGTAGGGATGATTGATTTCAGCCCATCCTAAATCCTCTTTGTGCTGTAGTGCATTTACTACTGACCGTCCCAACAATCCAGGACCGAGTCGTGCAAACGGCGGTTGTGCTGGTACTCGAACCGATTGTCGAGGCCGATCTTCAGCCGGAGCAGTATGCATACCGGCCTAAGAAGAGCGCCCACGATGCGATCCGACACGTACACTCGCTATTGAACACCGGCCACACCGAGATCATCGATGCGGATTTGAGCGGGTACTTTGATACGATTCCGCATAGTGAGTTGATGAAATCATTGGGCCGAAGAATCAGTGACAAGCAGGTGCTCCGACTGATCAAGTCTTGGTTGGTTGCACCGGTGGAAGAGAGCGACGAACGCGGAAGGACCCGTAGAACTACCCAGAATAAAGATCAGAGGAGGGGAATCCCGCAAGGCGCTCCGATCTCGCCGTTGTTGAGCAATCTCTATATGCGGCGGTTCGTGCTGGGGTGGAAGAAACTCGGACATGAGGCAAGGTTGGATGCACATATCGTCAACTATGCGGACGACTTCGTGATCTGTTGTCGCGCCACGGCCGCTGAGGCTGTAACCGCGATGGAGAAGATCATGGGGAAGTTGAAGTTGAGGGTGAACGAGCAGAAGACGCGCCTGTGCCGGGTGACTGACGAATCGTTTGACTTTCTGGGATACACCATCGGTTATTGTCACTCAACAAAGATGGGAAAGACCTACATCGGTACGCGGCCTTCGAAGCAGAAGGTGGTAGCGCTGTGCCGTGAAATCAGTGAAATAACCTCTCGCCGATGGTTATTGCTCCCGGTTCAGGAGAGGGTATACCAGCTGAATCGTAAACTTTTAGGCTGGTCGAACTACTTCTGTCTGGGACCGGTGAGTAAAGCCTACCATGCGGTGGACCGACATGTCTGCCGGAGGCTACGCCAGTGGTTGTGTGCGAAGCACAAGCTGCAGGCCCGGGGAACTTCACGCTTCCCCGACGAGTACCTGTATCAAAATCTCGGGCTTATAAGGCTTGGTGAGCGGACGCGCAACTTCTCGTGGGCGAAGGCGTGATTCCTTGTCCGAAAGCCGGATGCGGGAAACCCGCACGTCCGGTTTGATGAGCGGGAGGTGGAAACGGGGCATGGCCGAGATATTGTGGCACCGCCGGGAAACCAGGCGGCAAACGGAGAATACAAACTTCAGCCTACACGACCGCGCCACCTCTCGACTCTACTACGCTGCGGGGATGAAGCGATCCTGTGGCCTGCGGTGGCCCCGGAGCTGATTTCGGAGACACAAACAGCGTATCAGCATCCTGGAGCACCGTGGGTGATGGAAATTAGGGCGGGATCCGGGATGTTCAACGGACAAAACGGCACTTCTGAAGGATTCTGGGCAGACCTCTCCCCGTGATTCCTCGGATCCGGGAGCAAACGCCCACTCAGCAGAGCTGGGGATATGCCCGTCTTAGATTCTCCAAGGCTCGGATAAACGTTCCGCGATACGGATAGCTGGAGGCGAACCGCACATGGATGCGCCGGACGCTGACGCGCACTACCGCACCAATCTTCAACAGCTTCAGCCGCAGGGTATGGCACTGCGCCGCGGCGAGCTCCGTTCCCTCCAGCCCCACTCTTCGCAGCTCATTCATCACCACGTAGGCCACAGAGGAGAAATACAGCCGCAGCTGGTTGGCCTCCATCATGGCCGAGGAGGTACGATCGGCAAATAGATACAGCTGCTGCTCTTTGATCCGATTTTCCATGTCCCCGCGGGCACAGTACAGCTCTTCGTACAGCTCTTGTGCGGGGATCTGCTCACGCCTCAGATCGGTCACCACAAAACGCGGGTTTTCCCCTGCACTCAGGTACTCCGCCTTTCCGACAACTCTCCGGCGACGGGACCAGCTGTCCAGGGTCCGGTAGACAAAGTCCTTGTAGATCCCCTGAGGCTGATGACGCGCGTAGTAGCGTTTACGGGCCTTCTTCAGCTCCTTGGCGATGCGCTTGACCAGCCGGTTATTTTTCGCCAGGCCAAACACATACGAGACCCCATGTTCCTCGCACCAGCTCATGAGCTCATCGCGACAGAAACCGCTGTCCCCCCGAAGTACGATCCGCACCTCCGGCCAGTGGGCGCGAATCCCCTCGATCAGCTTCCGCACATCCTCCAGACATTCGTTTCCCGGATCCAGATTCGCCGTCTTGAGCTTAGCATATAGCAGGTGGTCCCCGCAGAACACGTACAGCGGCAGGTAGCAGTAGCAGTTGTAGTAGCCGTGAAAGAAACGACCCTCCTGATGCCCGTGTAGCGGATCGTCGGTGGCATCCAGATCCAACACGATTTCCGCCGGCGCCTTGCGGTGAGTCTTCGTAAACACATCCACGAAGAACTGGTCGATCTTCTCCGGCGTTCCCACCCCAAAGGTCTCCAGCCGGTTCAGGGTGCTCTTGCCGGCCAACGGGATGCCCCAATCCCGTTCGTGGCGCCGCCGCGCTCCCGTGGGATCGAGCTTCCCGCACACCGTGGCCAGAAGGGGATCCCGACGCAGCTCATCATGGTCGATGAGATCCTCATATCCCAGACACACTCCCACGGTGCGCTGGGTCACCAGCTCTCTTACCGAATGCTCCACAAACCTTGGATCCCGACCATCGAGAAAACAGGAGGCAAAGCCACTAAAGAATTGGTTGGCTCGATCCACTTCGCGCAGAAGCAGCGCTCCGGCATCGGAGGTG
>Ga0307442_1001749_pt1 | contig 10712 bp, 12 predicted proteins | sample SalMarWE160430MG_FD_202143 | JGI IMG/M metagenome (GOLD analysis project Ga0307442, IMG submission 202143) | Salt marsh sediment microbial communities from the Plum Island Ecosystem LTER, Massachusetts, United States - WE1604-30 | ecosystem: Environmental > Aquatic > Marine > Intertidal zone >... | reverse complement strand
CCTTGGCACTTTATCCATCCGTGGACGTGAAGATCGATTTGATGGAAATCTTTACCGATTCCACCCGTCTATCCTGCTTTCTGATGGGAGGTATCGGCGGGCGTCCAGGGGACGCGGATTATCCTCTGTTCTTTCATGGCGGTGCAGCCGTGAACTTTCGGGTGGCCCGGTGGCTGCAGCTGTATGCGGGGGCGGGCAGTGATTCGGTGGCCAGCGCTTTGGCCTTGCAGGCGGGCGTTTACCTCGCCCCATTCGAATGGTTGGGGGCTTCGGTCAATTTTAAACTCGCGATCGGCCCGGAGGGGGTAGAGCCTATGATCTCCGCGGCTCCCTTGCTTGTCCTTCAGCTTAAAAAGTGACCAAACCGACCGCTACCAGCGAAGAGCCGCGGAAATTACTGCATAAGAACAGGCCTATAGGTTGCGTCCACGATCCGTTTGCGTATACTTGATTGTATAGGAATGGGAGGTTCGGGATGGACAAGAAATCGGTTTTTCTTCTTTTTCTACTTCTAACCCCTGCGTTTCTCTCCTACGCTTTCGGAGTGCCGGAAACCGCAATTACCCGGACCCACCTGATGAAGGACGTGGATCCGAAATCGATCACGATAGCGGTAGGTGGGGACATCGTGCGCGATGAGTCTGACACGATCTACGACTCTGATTTTCCCGTCGTGTATTTGGGCTACGCGCCGTGGGACTGGCTGGAGTTCGGGGTTGCACTTCACGGCGTATGGATAGACGCGTTTGCTGCCATGGAGGGGAAGGTCGATTTGGTCGACATCTTCACCGATCCCGGCCGGCTGTCCTGCCTGCTTATCGGCGGATTCGGCGGCCGAATGGAGGATGATGAGTTCTATCCGGTCCTTCATGGAGGAGTCGCGGTGAACTTCCAAGTGAAAGAGGATCTGCAGCTGTACCTGGGAGCCGGTACCGATTCACTGTCGGAGGCACTGAGCGTCCAGGGCGGCCTGTACGTTTCCGTCCTGGAATGGCTGGGGCTTTCGCTGAATCTCAAACTCGTCGTCGGCCCGGACGGTATAGAGCCGATGCTGTCCGCCACACCCCTGGCTGTTATCTACTGAGCAGATTCCGCTAGTTCCCGAAAAACGGCGGGCCACTAATCAACCGCACCCCAATCCTCGGCCATGCGGACGATAATCAAGCGATTCGACGGGCTTATGAAGATAAACTGTCCCAGGATCCCGAGGGCAAAAAAGTCGTTCGATCCATCGCCGGTTTGATAACCCCACCAGTGATTCCTGCTGTCCAGGCACCATGTTGGAAACCGAGGCCGACGTGTTGAACGAAACGCGGTCATAGCCGCGGAAATAGCGCTCGTATAGAATCACGTCATCCCGAATGATGAGGAAAGCCGTGGTTCCGGTGTTTTTCAGGAGCGCCTCCAGTTGCGCGATTCTCGGTCTTTGTCCGCTCATGTAGCGGATTGGTTCGAGGCGCCCTTCTTGAGACGGATGGCACGACTGTTGCCCAGGGATCCCTGCTGCCGCATCTGCTCCTACCCCTTCGAGGGTTTCGGTGGACACCTCTCTTCTGTTCGCGGATGTACGGGGCTCCACGGCACTGGCGGAGGGGATTAGAGCCCAGGAGTTCAGCCGACTGATCGATCGCTTCTATCGGGCCGCCATCGGGGTGCTGTTCCAGCATGGCGATAGGTTTTTGCTTCGACTCTCAGCACTGCATATACCAACGCCTCTATGAGCTTCTGGAGGTTTAGCATGCCATGGTCGGTAAGATCTTCGGAGGCTGCGATAAGGCGGGCTAGAAATCAAACATGTGAAAACAGTACCGAAACGAAGCGTTCGTTTTCCCATGCCCTTCTCCTTTATCCGAAGCTATGAGACATGGAGGATGGTGCGCTAGCGTTCCGCAAATATCCACGTTGACCTAATTGACCGGTGTAAACGTCAATCGTCATTTCCTAACCTTAGTATTTTACTAATATAATGTGGTTCTGCGGGGCGTGGCAACCGATAACTTCCCGCCTTCAAATTTCAGGTACCAAGTATCGTTAGCGATTCTGTCAGCCTATGCGATGTCCTCCTTGCTCCGGATCTCACGCCCCTCGTTTCACCAGGTAGGAGGACAAATCCGGGGCGAGGGGATTCTACGTTCGGAAAATCAGGTATTTCGTATTCGCTATTCCGGCAATTACCGATTCATTATAAACGCCTGAAGAGCGAAACCAAATCTGTTCCACGTCTTAGACACTGGTCTGCAGGAGGAACGGATGATCACTGAAGAACCATTATCGACCACGGAAATACTGAAAAATTCAGCAACAATGTCACGCCTGAGGAAATTCAACAATTCCCCAACAAGGTTGTGCCGTCTCCTTATAAAACTGTGATCATAAATTTGTCCGAAGTGTATCATTTGAACCATGCAGTTCCTGGCAAGTTGCACATGCTGAAGCTTGATCTCTCGGTCCGATTGATCAGCGACAATTAAAAAATTTGTGCGGTTGGTATTATGATGGACGAGAAACTTGTACACCGAGAACTCAATACTTTTGGGGTTGGGACTAAAATTTAATTCCCCCTTCTCTTTTTTTTTCTTGCTTCTCGCCCCGCCTTTTCCAGCTCCCCTATTCTCCTTTCTTCCCTTTCACCTTCTTCTCTCTCTTTTTCTTTCGCTTCCTTCCTTTCCTCTGCCGCCAGCCCTTCTATTTTATCTTGTTTCTTAGCTTCCCTTTTTTCTTCTCTTCCCATCCCTCTTCGTTCTTTTTTTCTTGCTTCTCGCTCCGCCTTTTCCAGCTCCCCTATTCTCCTTTCTTCCCTTTCACCTTTTTGTCTCTCTTTTTCTCTCGCTTCTCTTTTCCCGTTTTCTCCCAGTTCCACCAATTTCTCATTGTAGAACTTGGAAGCTACGCTTATTATGTCTTCGGCTCTTTCGCTCATAAATTTCTGATATTCGATTCTTCTCCCAAGGGAAGCAGCCCGGTCGGTGAGTCCTTCCTTCTCTACCTTTTCTTTTTCTTTCTCCGTCGCGTGCAAGGTCTTCGACGCGAGGTTTTCAATAACTTTAATGTATCTTTCCCTTTCCCCCGGGTTTTGGGCAGCCTCGAAAATGGCCTTATCCATTGCCGGTCTAAAGTTCTCGCTTTTTTCCGCCTCCTCGGTGAGGATATCGAGATCCTTTTTGGATATGGCCGTTAATGGATTTAGATACAAATAATTACTGAGACAAGCATATAATTTTGCATCATCTCCGCACAACTCCTTCAACAAACTTTCCTCTTTCTCTTCCTCTTTCTTTTTCCACATAATTCAGTCTCCTTTCCTTGCTGTTCTTTCCTGCCTAATCATATGCTGAATGATAAGAACTTACTTTAGGATGAATCAAACATAAAATAATGGAGTTAGTATGCCAATGATACCGTCGTTATGCGACATTTTATCGACAGTCGGTTTTAGCAAATCTGAAGCATACCCGGTTCATTATAAGTAAGCCTCCAGTCTCTTAAAACTAATCAGTGATTCACTGCCCGGTAATATTCTCTCAGTTATCTTACCCTAACCTTAACTAAAATGCGTTTTATAATATTGTTCTTTGGCGCTCGGCTTTCCTGATTATGTGTTTAGTGTAGACGGCATTACTACACCAAAATCTTCGAACCCATGTCAGTTTCGGGGGTATAGAAAATGATCGTTCATCCTGTAGATCGGCAATGAAAAAGGTCGTCAGGGAAACCTTTGTCTTTTGACAATTTGAGGTCTTATATGTGTTAGGCCGCCATTTGCGATGGTTTGAATTGTCTCTTATAGCAACTAGCACACAACTTCCGTGCTTGATTTAAGGTCACCGGACAGCACTAAGCGTTTATTTCTCCTTTTCCTTTTTTAATTTCCGTTTTTCCTTTGGATTATGCTTGGCTTTTTTCTGTTGTTCCCTTTTGCCTTTATCTTTTTTTCCCTTATCACCCATACCTGTTTCTCCTTCCTTGAAAACTACTTGCACCGAATCGTTAAAAATGAAATTTTATGCCTTCTTTTGAATTTTTGCAAGGAAAAGGTTATAAAAAATAAATTTTTCTGACGCAAAGCGCGATAAGTATTTCTCCCGTAATAGTTACATAGATAGCTCATAACATTGGCGAGAAGTACAGCGATCGTTTTCAGGTCTCTGTTCTTGGATGTGTCATGTCGATTTGAGTTTTTGCGGTTTATCGTGATTCGATTTTCGCGGTCTACCCCGCGCCGATCCACCTGAATAACTGAGCCTGTGCCACACACAGAGTTTCGCTTTGATACGGTCGGCTTTTGGTTACGGAAGACGTCATATGGCACCTGGAGAATGATCCTCAATACGTAATTGATGCTAACTGCGTTGTCACGAACCCCTATCTTCGAATCCCAGTCAGCTTGATGGAGATAGAAGAACGAGCGTTCATCTTGCAGATAGGAAATAAAATATACCGTTAGGAATTTATTTGTCTCTTGACCCGGGGAGGCCGCAAACATGTTATTTATGAACGTCGTTCCAAGAGCTGAGTTCTGTGATGCCCCGTTTCGTTTTCCTAGTCAGCCCTCAACACGATCGCGTCTGCGGCTGGAATAGTAATTTCTCCGACCACGGCACTACCATCGTTCGTACCGGGGTCCAATACGCCGCGGATGCGGGTCACTCTTGGACGGTCTATTTGTATGCTCTTCGGCTCCCGTGTGGCGTTGACCAATACGATACCGTGTTCAAAGTCGCGACGAAAAACACCCGCGTACGCGCTAACGACACGCAGATTGCTGAGAACCACTTTGCCGCCGTCAGTCGGGTCAAACTCAAAGACTCCTCGCTCGCCAGGTTTTAGAGTCACGTGGATTCTTTCGTGCCCTTTTGCACCTACCACGGGGTCCTTTATCCAGATCTGATCGGTGCTGGTACCGTGAACCGCCCTAATGCCAAGGGGCACCGACAATGTCTCGGTTACTTCCCAGTCAAACACGATGATCAATTGGCGAGGCTCGTCGTCGAGCACTTGACTTCCACCCACTCGGAAACGGTCGGTCATGGCCGAGTTTAGAGTAACCAGTCGGTCTAGCTCGGCCACGAGTCGTTCTTCACTGACCAGTTCAACAGCCGGCCCCAGTGCCATGCCGAGCCACCCTTTTCCCTCGGGACCGTGAATGGTGCGGCCCGATTGATCCACGCACCACTCGTCGAACAGCACCGGAGCGCTGCGAGCGTCAAACAGATCGTACTCGTAGAATCCATCTCCCATTAGTGCGGTCCCGAGCGCAAACCGTTGTATTCGAATGTCGGTTGGGGTCGGTTCTCGGTAGCTCCGCGATGCCGATACGATCTCCTGGTGGAGTCCCGTCGCGTGCAGAATCAAAACAGTTGGTTTGCGGCAAGACCTCTCCAGATCGCGGTAGACACCCAGTGATTGGCTCCAGCCCGCCTCTGAAAACGACTCTACGGTGCGGTTGGGGTACCACGGGTAGTTGAAGTTCTCAAAGACGAAACCATTGAGAAAAGGAGCAAGCGGGCGGTCCGGGATGGCCCAAGAGTTGGAGATTATCAGACCACGATTCCCCAGGCGTTGTCTTAAAGCCACCATCTGTTGCGCCGACGCTGCCGCGGTCATCTCGTGTATCCACGGAAGCGTTTCGTTTCGCTTTCCGTCCAACGTGTAGTCGGCGTCAAGGAGAGCTTGTTCAAAGGAATGTGGGATGTGGGGATTGATCCGAGCAAATAGGTTGTCAACAAACAATCCGTTCCACGTGCCGTTGGTAAGATGTACGTCGACTGCGCGGTCGACGTAGTAATCCAAATACACTCGACCATTTCCATTCGTTGGGCAATAGGGCGACACGTTGAGTATTCGTATTCCCGGCCAGTCGTGCTCCTCGACGATACTGCCTTCACTTGTTCGCAGCCACCATCTGTCGTCCAATCCCATTCGGTATTCGTCAAAGGCGGAGAGGAACACCCCGTTGGGATTAGGAGAGTCGCTCCAGCCCTGTTCGTGAGCGATCGTATAGGGCAGCAACACGGTCTGTGGATTTAGACGCCGGATCCGCCGGACAAAGGCGGGATCGTCACTGGTCACGAGTTCAGCTAACCCGGCTATTACATCGAACAAGGCCAGACGCCGTTCACACTCAGCAATTGACATCCACTCGTCCTCACCCACTGCCGTTCCGCATCCGTTGTCCGCAATCGACTCCGGCATACCCTGCTGATAGTTGCCCAGTCGTGGGAAACGCAACTCGGCGAGAGCGGCTGAAGGATCGATGGAGGAATCGGCGTCGACCGGTTCTTGCTTCAGAATACGAAGCCCGCTTATAGCAATAGCAGCTCCCTCCCGCAGTTCAAAACCTACCAGGTATGGCATGTTGGCATGTCCCGTCATGCCGCCGCCGACGAAGATTCCTGAATCCGGGCAACTGCTGTCAAGTCGGATCCCCATCCGCGCCCCATCCCGGCCGGCAACCGCTACAAAGGCACGCCCCAACTCATCGGCCCGTTTGATTACAGTGTAGGCAAACTCGATCAACACCGGCTCCCCCGGCGCCAATCGCACCCGGTCGGGATCGGTGGAAATGGTCGCCGGGCCGGACAACAGCAAACGGGTTTCACCGTCGCTGCCTACCTCGGTGGTCCAAGCTCCCGATATATTCAGTGCCGTACTTGGACCCTGCGTGGTATGAGAACCCGAATCGGTAGCCACCACTTTGCCGCTTGAGCTTTCACTCACGCGTATGTTTCGTATCGCGATAGTCCCACTGCCAATCACGTTCCATCGAACCTGGTAGTCGGTAAATTTGTTTGTGCGCACGTGTAGTTTGGCTCGTCCCTCGCTACCTGACGGTCCTGTTATCATCACCCCCGGTAGCCAATTATTCTGCGCGCCGCCAAGGGGTGAGTAGAAAATCGTTTCGAATCCTTCGTCGGGTTTGTCGATGATTCGGTAGTCAAACTCCAGGTCGTAGTGTAACCGCGGCTGCAGCCGCAACAGCGATGGATCGGTTCGGTAGTAAGGAACGTAGGATTCGCTGCCGTCGGAGGAGCCGATAATCCACGGTTCGCCGTCGATTTCTCCCAAGGCGCCGCCCCGTTCAAGGATAAACCACTCTGCGGGCGTTCGAACCAATGTGGTAAAAACCTCTTCGACCAGACCGCGATACTCACAGATCAAAGGAACCACCCGATCAGGGTCCGCGGGCGTGTCAGACACCTTGGCAAGTTGACCAACGTAGTCTTGCCAACCAGGCGAAACAGGCGCCGGCGAACTTTGACAGGAAAGGTTCGCGGAGGTGGCGATGAACGCCGCGGCGAGAATAATGAATAATCTTAAGCAACTGCTACGGTAGTCCGCGGAGCCACTCACGGATTGGGACCTCTGTCGTGTTTATCGTCGATGAAGGCCATTCAGCTACACCTTACGCCAATGCAGGGACTCGCCGTGTGAGTTCTGCCCAGTCATTGCCTATCGCCTTTTGAATGAGCTGCTTGGCTACAGCGAATGTTGGCGGAGGCATCACCATTTGCCAGATACGGGTCATGTTCTCACGGTCGTCGTGGCCAATCAAAGGGAACATCCACGCGACCAGCTCCGGGAAGCGGTCCTGTGGCACAGTGCTTGCCATGATGCCGACTGCCTTGCCCTGATCGGGCGCAGGCACGCGCTCCCTGATGAGGCGGTACAAGTGTACGTCTTCCTTTCTCAGGTGAAGGTCGAGATGGAACTTGAATGCCGCAGTGGCGCGCGCCGTACCCAATACATCGCCTGCAGATACTGCAGCGCTCAAAGCGCCGAATGCAGCATCCAGGCCTCGGTGATCTCTCTCGTATGCCTCGGCAACCGAAGGTGCAACCCCTTCAAGTGCGGGGAAGATGGCCAGTTCCTCGCCTTGGGCATGCCATACCAGCACTTCGTTGAAAAATCGGAAGCGCTCGATCTTCGGCGAGAGTCCCGGTTTGCCTCGCGCCGAGTCAAGCGCCGCAGCGTCGATCCCGTTCATGTCGCGTCGGAAGGCATTGTGGATCGCCATCACTGCATCAAGTGGTTCTGCCATGATCTGTCCCTCCTGCTATTTAGGATTGCGAATCTGTACGACATGCTGATTATGCGTTTAAGTATATGTGATGTGTAATAACATTTGAACCAAGTAGTGAAACGAAGTTGAATCATCCATAGATCACTCCAGGGAAGCGCGCGGGACATGTGCACGAGGAGCTCTTGCGCCGCCCCGATATCATAATCCTTTGTTTTGCAGCGTACCAGCCGTAATACCTGTGTTCTGCTGTGATTCCTTCGCCGCTCTCGAAGACCCTGAGCAACTCAACGTAGGTCTTTATACCAGCTCCTCCTCCGCAGGTGCACCGATGTGGAACCGGCGGGCAGCAGGGCTGAATCGGGTTCCGCATTCGCAAGGGGAGGACCCAGGTAGACTAAGGATCCACGGGCAGCGCCCGCGGCGATTGTGATCTGGTCCCCGGCCGACAGGCCGGCCAGGGGGAAAATCACCTCAGAAGCGGAGGGCTGGGCGGGCCGAGCAGCCTCTGAGGCGACACGGCCAGGGTCGAAAGTTTCGCGTGTGAAGCGGACCGAGTCCATCGCGTACATCGGATTCCCAAGTGTAAAGCGCATCGCCCCCTCGGCCGGCGCGCGATAGAGGCCCTCATTCGTGTCGCCCATAGCTTGCCCGTCAACGTACATCCGCATGAAGTTTTGCCGCTCGGAAAAGACAAAGGCAACGTGGTGCCACGAACCGGCTTTCCATTCCCGTACGGATGCGTCATCGCGGTAGGCGCTGATGTAGACGCCGCCGATCACTGCCTGGGCACAGACGATTCCAGTGGACGCCTGCCTTACCAGGAGCTCGTCCCCGTTCGGAGCCCTGTAGCCGAAGAAAGAGAGATCGGCAGCGTATTCGGAAGACGATTCGTGGAGTACAAGCGAAACCCAGAACTCGATCGTACCCTCACGCAGATCGACGAGGCCCGGCGCCGCGAAGCGATAGTCCGAAGTCGGGCACAACGGAGTCGAGTTGGCCTGGGAGAAGGCCGAACCAGAAGCGACGAGCGCCAGGAAGGCCAAGAGGCAAACCCACGCTGTACGTTCAATACGCACTCCGGCCGCGGCTTGACCGGAGAATTTCTTCCTGCGTTCATGACGGCCACGTACAGATTTAGAGAATCGGTCATGCCGAGAGAATCTGCTGGTAAGATTGATTGTATTACACCACATAGACGTCCGCAAAATGCCCGCGTTCCCGACGTTTCCTGCGGTAGTTACTGAATTAAATCGAGAAATACACGTTGATATGCAGGAAGTTGTGGTCAAAATTGAGCTTCAGGTAAATGTCGTTGACTGGGACCGCACACTTCCCCAATAGAGTATTTATCTGGGCGATACTGGATTTGAACCAGTGACTTCTACCGTGTGAAGCTGCTCTATACTTGCCATATATGCTGTGAGAGAGAAATTTAGACGGAAAGCGTGCCATATATGCCATATCCGCAAAGAAAATGATCAATTATCCGGTCACATTGTTTTTACGGCTTCATTGATTGACCTGCCCCGAAAAACTGATCCAGCGTTATAATGAATCTCGGCGCTGGGAACAACGGGGGGCAGAGCTGCCAAGACAAAGATGAATATACAGTAAGGTGCACAGCCACTCCAATTTCCCAGATATGGTGATTGGTAGTCGGGTGACTCCCGCCAGTTTGGGTATTGATCAGTAGGAAGGCGTATCGAGCTGATAGATCGGTTTAGGTCGCGCCCGATCTATTCTTCCAGTTGGGTGGTTTTGCTACCTTTCAGCCTGATGTATATATGCGAGAAAGCGGAATCCTCAGTGGCACCGTGCCAGTGCTTCTCGCCTGCCGGAAACAGGACGACATCTCCGACTTCTACCCGACGTTTCTCCTTCTCGGTAGCGACATACCCCGTGCCCTCGGTCACGATAAGGATCTGATCGTTCTCGTGCATATGGAACTTGTTCCGCACACCATTTCCGAAGTTGACGATACTCATGTCGAACTCGCCACCATCATCCGGAATCAACTGTTGTATCGTCACATCCGAGCCGGTGAAAAGCGGGGTGTTGAGCGGCTTCTTGGTGACGTCTTTCTGATTCACGACATACATTATGACTGTCCTCCACTAATCATAGATACTCTTCAATAATAGATGAATGTCAGAATGAGTTCCAGTTGATGTGGGACTATGAAGAGGATAATTCAGAAACTCCGATCTATAGGTCTGCCCTGATCCCCTCACCCGAGAAACTTCCAACGGTACCTTCCCTTCCGCCGTCTTGAGCTTCTTTGACTCATAGCCGTTTCGATACCCTCGGCGGCTCTCAGGGTTGCGTTCGAAGTATCCTCGTCCCAGGTAATCGCTGACCTCCTGTTCGAGGATCCTCTGCATTACCATCTTCACCGATTTTTCGATCAGGACCTCGAGCAAATCTCCTTCTTCTCTGCCAAGCCCTGACAGCGCCTCCTCAATCTCCTTGCTCAGTCTCTTTGAAGGTGGTACCTTCTCCATTGGCGTAGTCCTCCTGGTTAATCTTTGATTTTAAACCAATATTAACCGCGGCTACGCCATTTTCATAGTTTGTTTGCACAGGAGTTTACAGACATTACCCTGCTGACGTTACGTATCGCGCTGTTTTATGGCTTGAAACGCATTATACATAAAAACTTACCTTAGCCTGAATAACTGAACAACCTATTTGA
>Ga0307442_1001747_pt1 | contig 10726 bp, 13 predicted proteins | sample SalMarWE160430MG_FD_202143 | JGI IMG/M metagenome (GOLD analysis project Ga0307442, IMG submission 202143) | Salt marsh sediment microbial communities from the Plum Island Ecosystem LTER, Massachusetts, United States - WE1604-30 | ecosystem: Environmental > Aquatic > Marine > Intertidal zone >... | reverse complement strand
CCGAGTCTGACCCGCAGCAGAAGTTTGGGAGTGACCTTTCAAGATGGCAACCGGCGCCAGAGGCTCGCCAGCCAGGGCTGCCGTTCGCGCGGCACGCCCGCAGGACGGTAATAGTGGCTAAGTTCAGCGAACCCTGCGGCCGACATATACTGGCGCCAAGCGTCAAGATCATGATACGCGCCGTAACGTCCTTGGCTCCAGCCTTCCTCGTTACGGCCACGCGGATTTGAGGTGAAGAGAACACCGCCCGGTTTCAGACTTGATTTCAGTTCCAGCAACACGCGCGGCAGCTCTTGGCTGGGTACATGAAACAGTGCGGCGTTGGCGAACACGCCATCGAAATGGTTATCCGGCAGATCGAGCTTGAGGAAATCCTGCTGCCATACTTCGCAGCCGCTGTGGGCGCGCGCCATTACGGCGAGGTGCGCGGCACCTTCCAAACCAATCGCGATGTGACCGAGTTCGGCAAACACCTTGAGGTCGCGTCCGGGCCCGCAGCCAAAATCGAGAATTTTGAAAGGCGGCTCATTCTGAATGTATTGCAATAGTGCCGCGATGTTCTGGCTGACGTCATGATCGCGTGTCCCCCGCCAGAACTCTTCCGCATGCTGGTTGTAATGTTCTAGTGTGAGGTGGGAAATCTTTTCCAGGTCCTGAGGGTTCAGTTTCATGTCTGCTGAAACTCATCGAGTTGGCGGCCTGACAGAGATGGCGATCGCCGTCTAGCCCGCCGTCAGATCGTGAAGGTGAAGCAGACTGATCGACGGCACTGCGTCACCGCCGATTTTGACCCTGAGCGGAAACTAACCTGCCGTCAGAGCCGAACGCGGCGGATAACGACCTTCAGCGTGAGGCGCCAAGTCACTCAGTTGCCATCTGCCGCTCAGAGTTCCGTAGCGCTGATTTTGTAGGTACCGGTGTTCTTGCCGCTCGCCTCACAGGAAACATGATACGTCCCGCTCGATGGGGCGGTGTGGGTCACGACCGAGGTCCAACCCGGCCCCCGGGCCATCGATGCTGCATCGCTGTGCAACTCCTGGCCCACGCCGTCGAGAATCCGCAAAACCGGATATTGTAAAGTCCCTTGACCGGTATCGCTCCCCTCTAAGAGAAAACGATAGGTCTTACCCGACGCCAGAGCCACCTTGAACCAATCGGCGTCTCCGGCTCTTTCAATGGTGCCAGTGGTTGACCCACCGATCGCTACCTGTCCCGTTGTCGCCGTCGAAGCCGGATAGTCGTCAGCATAGCGGAAGAATGCATATTCGCCGGCCAGATAAATGATCCCAAGGGACAGGACGATGACTGCGGCTCCCGCCAAGACCGTCTTGACACGCCGCGCTGGGCGAGCCCAATCCAAGTTCGAAATTAGCGGTACCGGATGAAGATACGAACTGGCAGTACCAGAGTGTGATCGGGAAGCTAATGCGGGCAAGTCAACGGGTGCTGGGAGTCTGTCGATCCGCGCCATCACCTCGATCAATGATCCCTCCGCTAACGGCGTGGGCGGCAAACTGTCAACGACAATGCCGCCGACGTGCTCCATCGCGGAGGCGAAGGCGCTGCACCGTGCGCATCCGCGAACGTGGTCTTCGATCGCAACGTGTTGAGCTTCGTCAAGCGTGCCGGCTGCAAGCGCTAAAAGCACGACGTCGGAGGGGTGAAGCTCGGTTATCATGACGCTTCGTCCAGCAAGGTACGTAGCCGGGCTATCGCCAAACGCAAACGCGATTTGACAGTGCCGAGGGGGATCTGAAGGTGTTCCGCGATCTCGCTATGGGTCTTTTCTTCGAAGAAAGACAGTTCGATGACGCGCATCTGCTCGTCAGACAGCTGAGCTATCGCCTTGCGCACTTTCTCTTCCGACTGAGCAGCCGCGAACTGCGCTTCCGGCGTTGGTCGCTCATCAACCCGTAACTCGACAGCGACGCGGTTGTCGTCATTGTCGCTCTTGTTATTGGTCACCCGGCCGTGCCGCTCGCGCCGGAGGGCATCGATCCGTAGATTGCGCGCAATGGTGAATATCCAAGCGGCTGCTCCGTGGCTACCAGCAACAAATAAGTCGGCTTTGCGCCAAACTGTGAGCATCGTTTCTTGGGCGATTTCCTCGGCCACCGTCTCGGTTGCACCCGAGCGAAGCATGAAAGTCTTAACGCGAGGGGCAAAATGCTGAAAAAGGGCGATGAAGGACGCGCGGTTCTGCTTGGTCGCGACCGCTTCGATCTCGCGACCCCACCCGACTGCTCTGGCCACCCCGATACCTTCAGTTGGCATTAGCGCCGGACCGCGCCTAAGCAAAATATTCCCCGCCTAATGTGGTCTACGATGGACACGGAAAGGTGCAAGGAATTCCGGGGCCAGACCTACAAAGCTCTGGTCCACGTGATGATTATTGGGTAGTGGACGCCAATCTACCAGAGATTGCCAACCGGTTCAATTGCAAGGCTGGGAATGCCGCAGCGTCTCGGATGGTGTCTCGCCAAACAGCAAGCAATATTCAGTCGTAAACTCATCAAGCTCTATTACGCCGCCGCTTAAAAGAATGTCGGCTACATGCCGGCGCCGCGCCTCAGGGGTGAGCAGTGTTTTATGAATATCGTTGAGTAGGCGAAGCTTCAGATATCGCGCAGGGGACATGTTAAATACGTCAGTAAACGCCTGAGCCAAAGTCCGCTGCCCGATGCTCGAAATGTGACACAGATCGGCGACGTGAATGGGATTGCTTTCCCGTGTCGCGGTAAGCACGGAACGAACGATCTGATAGGAGTCACGTGGATCGCTCCGACGGAGTCGGTCTTGGTCGTCCTTTGCAGCCGTGATCGCCCCTGACAGCGCGTCAATCAATTCATCTTCGCTGATTTCTGGCTGATGCCCGCTAGAAATATCGGCACGCCGCGGTAACTTTGCGGTCTTGGCGGCGACTCTGAGCAGGTGTTGGTACCTCGATTCATTCGTCGTGATACGCGCGGCCTCACGCTTCTCGATCGGTTCCCTCACGCAATCCGTCAAGATTGACGGCAACTTGTTGATCGGGATGATAATTGAAATCCAATCGTAAGCAGCGCGGCCTGTAAAAATAAAGTCGCAACCTGGCGGAAGCACAGCGATGTCAGAGGCGGAAGCCTTTTGCCCATTCATGATGATGTGATCGGACAACATTGAGCTTTGAACAGCGAAAACAATCGCATCCGACTGATCCGCCATCCCCTCGGCAATCGTGCTTGCGCCTGTTCGGGCGAATTGAATTGAAATATCGGTCAGCGCGCAGCGGCGGATCGACCAGTCGCGTTCAATGCCTTCGGTTAGAAGGAATTTGACCTCAACGTCACACACGTTGCGAGCATAATCTCTGAAGGTCGGCTTTTGCCGAAGAGTGAGCTCGCTTCGAAAGCGCATCCAATGCGGAACTAAGAAGACATCTTCCTGATCAACGTGCGCCGAAAGCAACAATTCGTTCGCCAATGGCGTAGGTGGGAGACGGTCAAGCAGAAGACCCCCGGCATGCTCCATTGCGCGGACAAAAGAGCGACACCGCCCGCATCCGCGAACGTGGTCTTCGATCGCAAAGTGTTGCACTTCATCGAGCGTGCCGGCTGCAAGCGCTAAAAGCACGACGTCGGAGGGGTGAAGCTCGCTCATCACTCCTCATAAATTCAAAATCTGGAACATATAAACAAGTGAAATTCTTGTAAGATCGGTGTGGTGATTCCGCCACAGTCAGACTCGTCTTTTTAATGGCAGCGGTCGTCCGGTCGCCAGCGTAACTGATCATCGAGTTTATGGCCGATCCAATGACCGCCAAATGCGTTTGGCCTCGGGTGTCCCCTCGATCGCACGATCCAACCGCCTAGATGATTGAGGCGTCGCAAGTCTTATCGCGCCGCGAGAGTCCGGATTTGGCACGATCCTTCCGTGCGGCCCGCCGCTCGTGTTGGTCCGGAATTTGGGGTCGAGCTGCCGAGCGACAAACCAAGGGCGTCGACCGTCGGCTATTGGGGGCAGACCATCCGTCAGCGATGCGTGGGTGGAGAGACGCAGATGACCCAACTGAGACATCGCCCGTTAATTAAGACAGTAACCGCGTCACCGACGACTGGCGTGTATGCCCGCCGATTATTTGAGCGCCGGTTAGGCGAGTGTGACGGGCGACGACGGCTTCGTAGTTCGGATTGCTCAGGTCGGCGTAAATTTGCTCAGATCATAGATGCCGAGAGCCCGTTCGAGGTCTGCTACCTGGCTGACCATCCTTTCGAAACCACCTTCACCGAACTTCTGCCGCTCATCCTTTTCGAAGTCTTCCCCCATTGCGTCGAATTCGTTCGGCGAGACAACGCTTCTCAGTGCTGGAAACAACACAGTATCTTCTCGTGCTTCGTGCGGCCGATACATCCGGATGAAGGCCTGCATGGTTTCGACCAATCTATGGCGGTCATCGCCGGGGGTCGCGCTCGCCGGCACTAGACGCAAGATCGTGTCGGTCAAGCGCCGTCCCGCCTGGTGCTGCTGATAGAGGATATCGACAAGACCGACCAATTTCCCCGCCTGCTTGAAACGCGGAAAGACGAAGTGTTCCTCGTTGCGCTCGTGATAATCCTCGATGAACTCGCGGATAATGTGTGCCGATTTGGAAATGATCGAGTGGTCGAAGCTCTCGTCTTGACCGAAGTTCCGGATAGCGGCGTCGTAGATGAGCAACACGCGATTAAGGACACCGTGCTCGCGCATCAAGTCCTCCGGCGGCGTCACGTCCTCCATTTGGCTCTGGTTTTGATGTTCCCCCTCTTCCGCCGCAGCAGGTGAAAGGAATTTGTTGGGAACCAGAAAGCCACCCATCCCACCGGCCACCGTGAGGCCCGTTGCTACCCGCACAAGATGCCTTCGATTGAGTTTGGTTTCCATAGCTGCACCTTGATGTGCCCTGGCAATATGGGCAATGCGAGCCGTAACTACATTTTCATCCCACCCGCCGGCTTGGATGGAGCATCGGACGCCGAAACGCGGAAGACTGTCGTCTTTCCGTTGACTGTAACCGTGACCTGATAGCGGCCCGCCGGCATCGTGACGTTGTTCCCATAATGCGTGGACGAGCGTCCTTTTCCGATCGCCTGCATAACGACGACTGGGACGTCGACCGGCGCGCCGGCAGGGCTCCCCTTGCCGTTCAATGACGAAAATTTCATCGTCACCGTGGCGTCCGTGAGCGCCTTGCCGGTCTTCTTGTCGAACACGTGCACAATAAGGTGATGATTCGGATGCGAGGCCGCGTCCAGCATGACCGGAGCAGCGCCACCCTCTATTTCCATTCCCTCCTTCACGTGCTTGGCCGCTACGTCCTCCTTGCTGAAGAACGGCTCCGCCGGGAGCACGTGGAGTTCGACACGATAAGGTCCAACCGTCTTCGTGCGCATCGTGTCGGCGGCATTCGCCGAAGCGGACAGAACGATTGCAGGTATTAGCGTAGCGGCCAGGAACCAGATTCTAGATGTGCGCATGTTTAGTTCACCTCGCTGGAGGTCTCTCATTGAGACGCTGTCAGTGTCTTTGCATCTTCATACCCGGCATGTCGGCGCCGGGCTTGGCGCCCATCGCGAGCACATCGAAGTCGACGTCCCCTTTGCCGGCCTTCTCAAAGACCAACGTCGCCTTGACATGATCGCCCTTGCGGAGTGGCTTCTTCAAGCCGACGAACATGACGTGAAACGAGCCGGGCTTCAAAATGACGGTCTCGCCCGGCTTGATCTCAAGGCCGCCTTTCAATGGGCGCATCTTCATCACGCCTTTGTCCATCGTCATTTCGTGGACTTCGACCTTCCCGGCAACATCCGAGGAGCTGCTGATCAGACGATCAGGCGCGGTGCCGTTATTGGTGATTTTCATGTAGCCGGCGCCGACGGTGGCGCCTTTCGGGGTGGCGCGGGAGTATACGGATCGGCAATGTCCAGTGATCCGATTTTGTAGTCGCCCGCGCGGGCCGTTGAGGCGGCGAGAACAAGAAAGCCGGTGACGAGGAAGGAACTGATTCGCATAGCGATTGCTCCGCTGTCCCCTAGAGAAGATAGTAACGGCGGCGCTTGCTTCAACAGAGTCTCTGGAGCCCCTGCTCACGACACCTCCAACCGCCCCCTCACACCCACAGTCGAGACACGCCGTCTGTGGCGAGCAGACAGAAGTGCCCGGATGAAGGGGATCGTCCTGAGCCGAAAGACGTTTGGTCATGGCAACTCTCGGTCTTACCGGCCGCGCGCACGGATGTCGGCTCATGGAGGATGAAGCGGACCGAGTGATGAAGACCGCTTGCCCGAGCCGGATGCCGGGTTATTGAGGTGACGCAGACTGCGTCGCGACTTCGGCAGCGAGCCAACTTCGAGCCGCAGCAGAAATTGCGTTAAATCGGTAATTTCGGTTGTCAGCTCTTATTTTTACCACGTTGCGATGCGTCCATAGGTCGTTCTCATTCCGCCAACCACCTTATTCTCCGACGATGCGCAATTTGCTGCGGTGCTCTTGCCGAATTGGGCTCGTCGTCCTGACGGCGGCGGGTGCGGTGAGCAATGCGGCAGCGCATCCGCACGTGTTCGTTGATGCCCGGGCAGAAATCCTGTTCGATGCCCAGGGGCGCATGACCCGCGTCCGCCACGTCTGGGAGTTCGACCGAGCCTTTTCCGCGTACGCCGCGCAGGGTCTCGACACCGATGGCAACGGCAAGCTCAGCGGCAAAGAACTCGCGCCGCTCGCTAAGATCAATGTCAACTCGTTAAAGGCATACGCCTTTTTCACTTTTCTCACGGTCGGCGGTGAGCGGCTCGGGTTCAAATTCCCAGACGAGTATTTCCTGGACGAGAACAGCGGCCGGCTGACGCTGCATTATGACCTGCCGCTGAGGACCCCGGCGGCGCCGGGGGCTAACACCACGCTTGAAGTGTTCGATCCGGAATACTTCGTCGCCTTCACTTTCGTGAAGAAAAGCCCGATCACGCTCTCTCACGCGCCGCGTGGATGCACGGCGGCGTACCATCCGCCGAAGCCGCTTAATGCCGGCATCATGGCCAAACTCTCGGTTATTCCGGCTTCGCAACATGACCTGCCGCAAGCGTTGCGCGATGCGGCGGTCGGTCTTGCCAACCTCATCACGGTGAGCTGCCCGCAGTGACCGAAAACCGCCGCGTTCTCATCCGCATCATCGCAGCAACCGTAACGGCAATAGCGGTGTTGGCGCTCTTGCAGAACGATGCCGCGTGGGCGGTGAAGAGCCCGTTCGGCATCGCTACGCCCGATAGTGCGGGACCAGCCTTTACCGGTCCGCTGGGCGGCTTCTTCGCTTGGGTCGCGTTTTATCAGGCTAAGTTCTACAAGGCGCTGACCAGCACGCTCACCGCTATCAAAGGCAGCGGCCACGCCTTCTTCCTGCTCGCAGGGATCAGCTTTCTCTACGGCGTTTTTCACGCCGTCGGCCCCGGCCATGGGAAAGCGGTGATCACCTCCTATCTCTTGGTGTCGCGACAGACGGTCCGCCGTGGCGTCGTCATCGCATTTGCGGCGGCGGTCGCACAGGGCCTGACCGCGATCGGCGTTGTGCTAGTCGCCGCGGTGATTCTGCGCGCCACCGCGATCAGCATGACACATGCCACCGACTGGTTCGAGATCATGAGCTATGGCTTGGTGGCGGCGGTCGGTGCCTGGCTGACTTGGGCGAAAACGTTCGGCGGCGGCCATCAACATCATGTCTCTGCGCCGATGCCCGCCCGCGCCCAAACCAACACGGACGCCGAACACGACTACCGCTCAGCGCATGCACACGATCACGGTGAGCACGCGCATCATCACCATCCACATGACCGTGGGCATAACCACGATCATGGGCACGGGCACGACGACGCCGGCCATTTGCATGCGCCGGGTCCGCGGCTGCTGTCGCGACCGTTGACCTTGTCGCGTGCCTGGGCAGCAATTCTCGCCGTCGGTATCAGGCCGTGCTCGGGTGCCATCATCGTGCTGGTCTTCGCGTTGTCGCAGGGATTGCTGCTGGCGGGGATCGGCTCGGTGCTGGCGATGTCGCTCGGCACCTTCGTCACGGTGTCGTTCCTTGCGGCATTGACTGTGTCGGCCAAGGACGTGGCGCTGCGGGTCGCCAAGCTTGATAGCGAGATGACCGAGCGCATCATGCGCGTGGTGGAGATCGGCGGCGCGCTGGTGGTGTTGCTGCTCGGCCTGACCTTGCTCGGCGGCGCCTTGCAAGGCGGCCTGCCGGGATGAATATCCGCCCCTGAACTTCGGCTTGTGGCACTCCTTTGCCGGTTTGAACCGCGCAGAGCGCGGCAGCTCTGCCCAGGTATTTCAGACGTCGATTTTCTCAGCAATCTCGATCGCGTCGTCGATCTGTGGACACCGAGCCCTCGCCCTGCTCGCTGGGTCATGGCCATGAAATTCGGACACCCAATCGCAACGCTGTTATGATGTTGTCAAAATCAAAACCCGCGCCCAAGATCACGCCTTCGAGAGAGACAGGCCGAGGGCGACCTATGATTACGGTTCCCGAACTGACGGCAGAGGCATTGGGCTCTTTTCTCGCCTCTGACATGAAACGCATGTTCGAATCCTCGCATGCGCGCCTGACCGAGTTGGTTCCATCCGCGGCCCGGCTCGCGCTCGAGTGCATCGGGAACAGCGACGCCCTCTACCACAATGTCGAACATACGATGCTTGTGACGCTGGCGGGGCACGAGATCATGAAGGGGCGCGCGCTACTCGTTCCCACACTTCCCAGTGATTATGCGCATCTCATTGCTGCGTGCCTCATGCATGACATCGGCTATGTCCGGGGCATTCTCAGAGGAGACGGACCCGACGGATACGTCATCGACGCGACTGCACGCAAGACAATCCTGCCGCGCGGGTCATCCGATGCCGCACTCATGCATCATCACGTCGACCGGTCCAAGCTGTATGTGATGGACCGCCTCGCAATAAGCGAGTTTTTCGACGCGGCCAGGATTGCCCGGGCGATTGAATGCACGAGGTTTCCGGCGTCTGCTGAGGTGTATGATCTGGAAAACGAAGAGGGCTCGCTCTTGCGAGCCGCCGATTTCATTGGGCAGCTTGGCGATCCCCAGTATCTCCGAAAGGCTAATGCACTGTATTATGAGTTTGAGGAAGTGGGCATGAATAAACAACTCGGCTATGCGTCACCCGCTGATCTTGTTGATTTGTATCCACAATTCTATTGGAACAGCGTTTCCCCGTATATTCAACCTGCAATCCGCTATCTCAACGTCACCTCAAGTGGACGGCAATGGATCGCGAATCTTTATAGCAACGTGTTCCGTGCCGAGCGCGATCCGCACTCATCCGGACCACAGCGATAGGTCGGGCCGCGCCTCGCGATTACGAAGGAGCAAAAATAGCACGCCTGATTTCAGGTCCTTGTTTTTGGGCTCGGGCATTATTACCGGCAATTACAGTTGAGGTCTGGCGAAGGACGCAAGCGCTGCTATCGATCGCGGGGCCGCGGCTTTTAGTGCAGCCCGCGCCAAGACCCGCCGTTTACGTTTGTTTTGGCTAAGCACGGCGACATTTGGCTCATCGCTCATCTGCGCTCTCACCACCGTCAAAATAGGAATGCCAATGGGATGGTCGTGAACCTCAAGACCACCGGCGCCTGGGCTCACTATCCCGCCCCTACTGCTTGGGCTTGCCGACGAAATGATCGAAATGCTATTATTGGAACCAAGAACCCGGTCTGCTGGAAATGATCCGAGCGTTTCTCGCCATGCCGACCGAGGCTCAGACTGTGCTGCGGACATTTTTCGCAGCGGCGGTCGTCCCGAGGTCGATCACCGCATCTTTCGACGCCACTGGTACGCTTACTCTGTGCTCGCCGGAAGCAGCTCCGGTCCTGGCCACCTTGTTCGGTAACAATTCTGGTTCCGCATGATCGCGCCACGTGATTTGAGGGAAAACAAAGCCGATGAGGGGGCGGTAGTTTCACCCAAATGACGCGTAATCGTCGGATCCTCCGCCGAGCGTGTTGTACTGCCCGCAATCGAGAGAAAATATGTATGCAGTCGTGAGGACATTCTCGGGCCCCGGAGCGAAGGCCCTTTTCGATCTGCTGGAGAAACGAAAGGCCGAAGTCGATGCCGCCATGCGTTCTGTGCCGGGTCTGGTAACTTATACGCTGCTCCGTAGCGGAGACGGCGGTGTTTCGGTGACCGTTTGTCAGGACAAGAAGGGAACGGACGCGAGCGTGCAGGTTGCTCGGGAATGGGTACAGCAAAATCTGTCTGGGTTCGGTTGGCCGCCTATAGTAGAGGAAGGCGCCGTCGTCGTTCACATATAAGATAAGCTGGTGGAAATATGCGTCCGGGCGCGCAAGATACAATATCTCGTGCAAGGGGCGATAAACTATGCCCGCGTCGGCGCGCAAAAAATCTGGGCCGGCACGGTGAGCATCCACCCCAACGCCAAGACCGATGCCCATCATCTCGATTGCATTTTTCGAGAGCAGTGGCCAGTCCGATGCTCCGACCCCGCGCCCGAGGCGATCTTGCTACGTGTCAACTGCGCGATCGGCCGCGTCGCGAGTTCTTATCGCACCGCGGAAGTCCGGTAATGGGATGGCCCGGCCGCGTCCAGCTCCTACTCTGCTGGGCTGTGGTTGGGGCGGCGTTACGCAAAGCTCAAGGAGCATGTGATGCGCACATCTCAGAAGACGCCAGGATTGATCGCC
>Ga0307442_1001745_pt1 | contig 10729 bp, 9 predicted proteins | sample SalMarWE160430MG_FD_202143 | JGI IMG/M metagenome (GOLD analysis project Ga0307442, IMG submission 202143) | Salt marsh sediment microbial communities from the Plum Island Ecosystem LTER, Massachusetts, United States - WE1604-30 | ecosystem: Environmental > Aquatic > Marine > Intertidal zone >... | reverse complement strand
ATCGCTACTTCGCCGCCGAGGTGAAGCGCCGCGCTTTGAGCTGCAGTCATCTGCGCACGATCAATATGGACGAGTACCTCGACGAGCAGGATCGGCTCATCTCCAGCGACCATCCGCTCAGCTTCCGTCGCTTCATGGAGCAGACCTTCTTCTCCCGGCTCGATCCAAAGCAGCGCCCGAAGCCGGAGAACATCATCTTCCCCGATCCCGACAAACCCGAAACGGTCACCGAGCTGATCGATCGGATCGGGGGTGCGGATATTCTCTGGGGCGGTCTCGGCATCACCGGCCATTTCGCCTTCAACGATCCGCCGGCCATGCTCGGCGAAGCCGAAGACCTGGAGAGCTTTCGCAACTGCAAGACCAGGAAATTGACAATCAGCCCCATGTCCAAGGCTCAGATGGCCATGGGAGGTACGAACGGCAACCTGGATATCCTGCCGCGTCGGGCCGTCACCCTCGGGATGTACGAAATGCTCAAGTCCAAGCGGATCCACCTCACCTTCATGCGCAGCTGGCATGCCGGGCTCTGGCGGCGGGCGCTGCTCGGAGAGGTGTCGAGCTCCTTTCCCGGTTCGCTGGTTCAGGAACACCCGAATTACAGGGTCATCATGACGGAGCTTGCCGCAGCTGTGCCGCTTCTCAACGTGGCTCAGGCAACCGGAGAGGAATCATGAAGGATTCAGAATCCAAAGGAGTTGAATCATGAAGTTCGTCAATCCCACGCCCATGGTCAAAGATGCTCAAGCAAAGGGGTACGCCGTGCCCGCCTTCAACACCAACGGCGGATCCTACGACATCGCCAGAGCCGCGCTGGAGGCTGCCCAGGAAAGCGCCTCTCCCCTGATCCTCCAGGTCTACGAGCCCAACTGCGCCTATCGCGGCTTCGAGTATTTCGTCTCCCTGGCCCGGTTTCTCTGCGACGAGCTGGAGATCACCGTCCCGGTGGCGCTGCACCTGGACCACGGCAAGAGCATCGCTTCCGTGATGAGGGCGATTCGCGCGGGCTTCACCGGGGTGATGCTGGATGCCTCCCACGAGCCGCTGGAGCAGAACATCGCCATGACCGCCACCGTGATCCAGGCGGCCCGCCCCCTGGATGTGGCGGTTGAGGCGGAGGTCGGCTACGTTAAGGGGAATGAACCCCCGAAGCAGAAGCAGATCGGCCGCGTGGAACCGCCGGAGCAGCCCACCATCCCGCCGGCTTTTACCAAGATAGAAGAGGCTACCCGCTTCGTGAAGGAGACAGAGGTGGATCTGCTGGCCGTCTCGGTCGGGACGACACACGGTGTGTTCAAGAGGCAGAGTGGAATCGATTTCAAGCTTCTCGGCGAGCTGCGCAAAGCCGTAACCGTACCGCTTGTACAGCACGGCACCGGGGGCATTTCCCTGGAGGATCTTTCCCGCCTGGCAAAGAGCGGAATGGTGAAGATCAACTTCGGCGAACCCTTCCGCTACAACTTCATCAACTACTTCTACGAACTCACCGACTCCATGGAACACCTCTGGCATGCCTGGAAGATCATGAGGGAGGTGAAGGACCGCCTCAAGGCGGACATGAAGGAATTGATCGGTGTGCTCGGTTCCGAGGGCAGGGCGGGCTGAGAACCTACAGGCCAGTGTTATCGCTGTCAAGCGCGCACCCCGCCGCGCGAAGCTGCCCTCCTAAACGGTGGCCTTGAACAGCATTCCCTCTCCCTCAATCGTATAAGCCGGGCTGTTCGCCGGGACCAGAAACGAGTCGCCATGACGGACAACAAAGTCGTCCTTACCGGCACCGGCCCTAAGCACCGCTCTGCCGCGAGTACAGATTAAGATCTCCACGGCTCGTTTCCGAGGTGATACATACTTCACACCTCGACCCAATCGGATTCTGTAAAGCCGGAAATCTGAGGCAGGGACCTCGTATACCTCAGCACCTCCAGTCAGCTCCCTTGGCTTGACAGGCTCGATAGGATTCTTATTGTATCGCAGGATTTTTATGAACTCAGGGATATCGACATGGCGAATGCTCAAGCCCCCTCGCACCACATTGTCCGAATTGGACATCAGCTCCATCGCTACACCTCGCAGATAGGCGTGCACCGTTCCGGGTGCCAAATACACAGCCTGGCCCGGGCTAAGATGCATTAAACTAAGAAACAGAGGGCTCACGACACCGATATCCCCCGGGTATTGTCGATTGAGCTCAACGATCCATCTGTACCGGTCGCCCTTTGCAGCTGCTGCCTTGCCGACTACCTCCTCGATGAACATCAGTTTGCGTTCATTTCCCATCAACATGATTGATTCGAACAGCCGCCTCAACCCGTCAGTGCGTTGGGATCGGACGAACCGTTCAACAGCTTTCCCGATGGTTATAAGATGCAGCGATCTAAGATCCGTCGCGATCTCCACGATGCGGCGAAAGCCCGCCAGACAATCAAACGGCTCCAGCGCACAGACCAGCTCGGGCTTAGGATTTCTATCCGGATAGTTTCTGTTGGGAGCGTCGGGTTGTACCCCCAATGCACTTTCCCTCTCAAAGCCATCCTTTGCCTGATCTCTGGTCGGATGAACCTGAAGGGCAAGGGCTTTCTCGGCGGCCAGAACTTTGAGTAGAAAGGGAAGACGAGGACCAAAGCGTTCCACGGTATCGGCTCCCAATACTGTAACAGGTTCCGCTTCTATCAGATCAAGTAAACTCTGCTCCCCCTGATCTTTCACTACGGTTGACGGGGCTTTGAGATGGGCACCCAGCCAAAGCTCGGCTACCGGTTCGTGGTCCGGATTGCCTGCACCCAATAACTTGGGGATATCAGTAGTCGAACCCCAGGGATAATTTTGTATAGGATTCTTCAGCCGGTATATTGCCATGGGAGTACCGACGTATAGAGTTGACTATGAGCCCGCTTCCAGGACCAGCGGCTCGGGAAGCTCGAAGTTTTGGCGCATGAAATACAGGTGGTAGCGGTGCCTCTTCGAGGTGCCGATACCTTCCTTTTTGGCCGAAATGACGAAGTCGATCATCTCGATGTCCGTGAAAATAAAGCGACCTTGATCGTCGGTTTGCTCGGTACGCGGTTCTTTTACCAGGTTAAGGGTCTGCTCGCGAAGCTGAACCGTGGCCCCCTGCACCGGATCGCCCTCCGGAGTCAACACCACACCGGTGATGATCCCGTCGTCGTTGAGCCGCACATGGATGTTCCAGATCAGCAGCGCCAGGACCACCGCCACGATAAAGACAAAGCGGCCCAGGTTCGCCCGGCCGAACTCGGACAATCTGCGAGCCAGGCTCATCCCTTCACCGCTCCGCTCATCATCCCGCTGATGAAGCTTCTCTGGTTCATGAGGAAAACGACTATGATGGGGGCAATAACCATTATGACGAAGGCGTACAGCTGGCCGCTGGTATCTTCGAAATAGCTAAGGAATCGTGCCAGCCCCAACGGTAGGGTTCTCATGATCGTGTCCTGGGTGATGATCAGCGGCCAGATGAAGTTGTTCCACGACCAGACAAAGGTGAGGATGATATTGGTGGCTATGGCCGGGCGGGCCAGAGGCAGATAGATTCGGAGAAGCATTCTCCAATCCGCCATGCCGTCGATCCGGGCCGCATCGTACAGTGACAGCGGTACCGCGTCGAAATTCGCCTTGAACACGAAGATGTTGATGATCGTGGATACCAGGGGCAGGGCCAGTCCGAGATGGGTGTTGAGAAGCCCGAAATACTTGGTGAGGAGAAATGCGGGGATGATCGTGGTCTGGAAGGGAACCATCATGCAGCTCAGATAGGTCAGGATTATGAACCTCTTGCCCGGGAAGTTGTAGCCCAGGGCGAATCCGGCCATGGCGTTGAAGATGATGTTGGAAACAACCACGATGGCCGACACGATCACACTGTTCATGAAGAAACGCAAAAACGGGATCCAGTAATATACGTCGACGAAAAAGTAGATGTGCGGATCCTTGGGAATCAGGGAGGGTGGGTAGTTGAAGAGATTTTCACCGGTAAGACTGGTCTTTACCACCCAATAGATGGGTACGATGATCAGGAAACAGACGATTACCAGCAGAATATGGGTGAAAATATGCCTGCGTCGCTTACTCATAGTAGTTGACTCCTCCGGCCTCCCCTCCGGAAATCCGGTTCGAGTACCAGGTAACCAGCAGCAGGAAGAGGAACATGAACACCGTCATTGCAGCAGCGTATCCCATCCGGTTGAAGGTAAAGGCGTTCTTGTAGATATTTGTGACCAGGATCTCCGTAGCGTGTCCCGGTCCGCCGTCGGTCATCACGTAGATGATGTCGAAAACCGTGAAGGAGTTGATGATCCCCACGATGAAGCAGAGGAATATGGTGGAGCGAATCAGGGGCAGTGTGATCCGGAAAAATTGGGTCAACCGACTGGCCCCGTCCAGCTCCGCCGATTCGTACAGATCATCCGGGATCGTCTGCAATCCGGTCAGCACGATGATGACGAAATAGCCGAGCACCTGCCAGACGCTGGTCATGATCACCGACGGGAGAGCGAGCTTGAAGGATTGCAGAAACGGGACCGGGTCGGACACCAATCTCAAGGTTCGCAGCACGTAGTTGATCAGGCCGACTTTTTCATTGTACAGCCACTGCCAGATTATAGCCACGGCAACCGGCGTAATCGGATACGGGAGAAAAATCATGACCCGGTAGGCGTTTCTCCCGCGGATCGGGTTGTTCACCAGCACGGCAACCAGCACCGCCAGGGCGATGGCGATGGGCGTCCCTCCGAAGAAGTAGAAGAGGGTGTTCTTGAAGCTCTGCCAGAACACCGGATCCCGGATCATCTCTGCGTAATTCCGCAGGCCGATCCAGGTGTTGGGGCCGATAAACTGCCATTCCTGGAACGAGAGCACCAGGTTCCAGATAATCGGCGTAATCCGGTACAGCAGGAAAATCGCCAGGGAGGGGAACAGGAAGAGGTAGATCATCAGGAGGATGCGGCCGCGCCGCTGTCCGGTTACACGCCTCAACTCTCAGCCACCTCTATGTGAAGATAAGCGGGCAGCCACGGAACTCGTTTTCGTGGCTCCGGGGTTCGCAGAAGTATAGCAAAGCTACGGGGCAGCTGCAACTCGCGTTCGTTCATCCGGCCCATTCGAAAAGTACGCCGAGAGATCGATCCTTTGCCTTCTGTATATGCTGATAGGCTTCCTGGCACTGTTCCGGGTTAAAGGTGTCGGTATGCAGCGGCTCCACGCTCAGCGCGGAGCTCTCCATCAGCTGCAAAATCTTGCGTAGGTCCTCCGTCACGGAGTAGCGGCTGTAGCTTCTGGGGTGAAGCGGATAGAACAGACAGCGCAGGGCCCCCTTCAGCTGCACCCCCTTCATGTGGGCCTGCCAGAGATGGGGACTGGGATTGAGCTCCATCTTTCTGCGGGGAGTTCCCAGCATGATCACCTCTCCCAGCCGCCGGGTCAGGCCGATGCACTGCAGGATCAACCCTGAGTTTCCCACGCTTTCCACTGTGACGTCGGCCCCGAGACCGCCGCTCCACTCCTTTACCGTCTCTTCCAGATCCGCCTCCCTCGAATCGACCACGTTCCGCACACCGCAGGCCCGGGCCCGCTGGAGCCGGAAAGGGGATATGTCCACGCCCAGGACATCCGCTCCGGCCAGATGAAACAGCTGGGCGGCCAGGTTTCCCACCATGCCCAGACCGAGCACCAGCACCCTGTCGCCCAGGGAAAACTCCGCGATCCGGATCGCGGTCATGGCGATCTCCCCGATCTTGGCGAAAGGCGCGAGCCGGGCATTGACTCCCTCGGGAACCTTCTGTATCGGTTTTGTGAGATCCCCGTGGGGCCGCTCCTCCGATTCTTCCAGGGTTACGACGAGCTGCGAGGCATGGGGTCCCCCGCTAACGATCAGGTCCCCGACCTGGTACTGCTCGACATCCGGGGAGACCTCCACGATCTTTCCGCTCTGGCAGTATCCGGGGTATATCGGATAACTGAACTCTTCCCCCGCCACCTCCCTCTGGACGCCGGTATACCAGGAAAGCTCGGTGCCCGGGCTGATGAGACTGTAGCAGGTTTCTATCCGGATCTGTCCCGGCCCGAGCCGATCGGGCCCGCCGCCGGTCAGGAGCTCGGCTCTGTTTGTATCGCTAAATACGATCTGCCGGGTGTCCATGAATTCGTCTCCAGAAAAAAATTGTGCTGCCCGCCGCTTTGGGCGTCGGGCAACACAGTACAGTTCGAACGTGCTCCGGAAGTTTTACTTGGAAAGAATGTCGTTGACAGCTTTCTCCGCGTCGGCCAGGGCCTTCTCGGCGCTGACTTCACCGAAGATCGCCTTCTGGAGATTCCGATACACCGCATCCTTTACCTGGGCATCCTCGGCGATGTTGGTAAGACCGGTCAGCTTCAGCTTGGGCGAAAGCTGGGTCTCAAACATCTTGACGACCAGGGGTTGCTCCTTCGCGAAGGCCGCATCGTTGATCACGGCCCGGTCGGCAGCGGCGTTGCCGCTCAGCGGACCAAGCACCCGGACGAGGTTCTCCGCCCATTTGTCGTTGGTCATTATCTTGATGAACTCCCAGGCCAGGTCCGCCTGCTTGGTCGTGGATACGATGCCAACTCCATGGTAGTTGGGCACCGACCAGCCGCCGGGAAAGGTGTCGATTCCCACCGTGTCGTTGTTCGCCCACTCGCTTTGGGACATGAAGGAGTTCAGAGCAGGCGTGTGGGCGTGATGCATGCCGATTCCGCCGGCACCGAAGGCGCCGTTCGGCTCGGCCCAGCGCCCGGTCCAGGCTACCCCCGGGATGGCACCCGATTTTGTAAGTCTGGTGAGATTTTTCAGGACCTCCACCGCAGCCGGGGTGTTGAAGGCAGCTTTGGACTTGTCGTCGGTGAGGATGCGGACCCCGTTGGCTCGGAACAACGGCCAGTACAGCCAGTCGAAGTTCAGGGTGATGAAGCCGCTGTTCTGTCCGGAGGTGAGCTTTTCGGCATAGCTCAGCAGCTGCTCCAGTGTCTGGGGAGCACCGGAGAGGCCTGCGGCGGCGAACATCGGCTTGTTCATGAACAGCAGGCTGGACGGAGTGTAGGTCGGCAGCAGGAAGTAGTCGTTCCCGAAGCGGGATGCCGCCTCGAAGAACGAGGGCGTGAAGCGATCCTTGATCGCCGGCTCCTTGTTCAGATAGGGGGTGAGGGGCACGAGCACCTTCTTGGCCGCATACTCGTACCACAGCACGCTCTGGATCTCGATGATGTCCGGCGCCGTGCCGGCTGCCAGCTGGGTCTGGAAGTAGGTGGGAAGCTCGCTGCCCTTCCTGTCGATCCACTTGGCCTTGGCATTGGGGAACTGAGTCTCGAAATCAGCGACCCAGCCCATGATCGAATCCTCGTAGTGGGGAAGGTTCCAGGTCAGGAAGGATATCTCCTTTACCTCTGGTTTAGCCTGCCCGCCCCCGGCCCACAGTCCCTGCAAGCCTACCAGCAGCAGTAGGACCAGGGTCAGCGCCGCTACCTTTTTCGAACCTGTCATCTCTGCACCTCCTCTATTTATTTTTGGAAAGAAACTTAATTTCCAGTATATCCTATATTGGCAGCCTGTCAACAGATGATTTTCTGTTTCACACCCGGTATTCTTCCGGCGCACCTACGGACCCGTGATAGCTCTTCCAGCTTTCCTGTCTCAGGGAGGAGATGGTGTCCCCCCGCAGTCCGCTGCGCAGCGCCCCCACCGACAGGATATCCCGTGGCTGTACGTTGCCGATGTTGGCCGCCGGACCGTAGTGCATGAAAATATTCTGCTGCTGACCTTTTTCTGGGGCTTCGATCATGGTGTTATCCAAACCCACGGCATCGATGATCTCATCCAGCTCCGCGAACAACACCTCTCCGGCTTTGCCCATCACTCCGATTCCTTTGCCGGACTCCCGGGCCTCTATGATTACCATCTCTGCCCCGCTGTCCAGGTCCTGCTTCATAAGCTGGATCCGATGCTGTATCGTGAGCAATTCATCCTTCTTGGGGTCCTTCTTGCCCACCTCCGATATCACCTTGAAACCCGAGTCCTTGACCATCCTGATCAGTTCGCCGCGGTCCTTGTCCGGGATGTAGATGCTGCCATCGGAGAACTCCAGGTGGGTGAAGCCCAGACCTTTGGCATAATCCAAATACCCCTGCAGTGTGGATTTCGAGTATCCCCCCGCGTTGAGGATGGCCACCTCGGTGAGGGTGCCGCCGATCATGGTGCTGATCCCCGCATCGTTGTACACAGCGACCTTTTCCTTCAACAGCTTCTCGTCATAGAGGGCGGCTGTGCCGAAGGTTACCTTGACGATATCGGCGATCGACCTGGCCATGGCGGCCCAGTCCTTGGCCCCGCTCGGTCCGAACTCCTTCTCGATTACCATCACGGTTCCGAATTTCTCCGGAATGGTGATGTGATCTTCAAATGCTCTGGTCATTCAATCCTCCTGTTTAATTTATCCTGCTTCACAGCAAAAACTGCATTATACTGCTCTGCCCCGTTCCTTCAAGCCCGCTTCACTCCAGCTCCAAGAGGCGAGCGATCTTGCCCCAGTAGGCCCCCGAATTGCGGTTGAAGTCCATGGGATTGCCCTTGATCCGCACCACGGCTTTCAGGTGTTGCTCCTGCAAGGAATCCTCGACGGTCCGGGCTTCCATCCTCTGCTCGGCTCCCAGATACCAGGCGGGCAGGAACAGGGCTGCGCGCTCGTCGTAGATCCAGGAGGGCTGTTTCTGACCGAGCTTCTGCCTGGCCACCCCGATCAGGGAGCTGAGCAGCCCGCCGTGGCTGCCCCAAGGCAGGATGTCCGGATCCACGGTCTGGTAACTCGGATGGATCGTGGGCATGAGGTAGACGAGCCTGTACCCCTCCCGGGAGGAGTAGGAGCTGCTGCGCGCGTAGTACTCCTTCACGCTGACCGCGGTCTTGACGCTGCCGTCGGTGCCCCTGACCTCGGTATCCTTGTCCGGATCGGGCATCCGGTCGTACGGAAACAGGCGTCCCATGAGCTCGATCTTTTCCGGCTCCCCGGGGAACAGGGAGACGTTGTCGAAAGTCGCTCCGCCGTAGGCTGTCAGCTCACCGTCAACGATGCTCAGGTGGCCCATCTCAGTGGACAGCACCCTGTGGTAGCTGCCCGGTCCGTGATGGGCCATGTACTCCAGCATGATCACCGATTTGCCGCTGGAGGCATCGCCCCCGTTTATATACACGAGCCTGTTTTTCTCATCCACCAGGGTGCTGGAGTGATAGCTCACGATCCCGTGCTTTTTCTCCAGCAAATACAGAGACAGGGAGTAGAACAGCCCCAGGTTGCCGGCCAGGGTCCTGCGCCGATCCTTCGGCCTGTCGATCAGCTCAGGGCTGAGGGTGAGCCGGAATGCCTCGCCCTCTACCTCTAAGCCGGGCTCCTCGCCCAAATCGATTTCGATCCGGGCGTCGGCCGAGCCTTGCACTACGACCCGGATGTCTCTCATGGCCGTGAGGAATGACCGTATCTCGGAGGGCACTATAGACTTTGGAGCCCTGAGAAACACCGAGTCCTCGAGTTTGTCCCCCTCCGCCAGCTCGAAGAGCCGCTCCAGGGGAAAACCTCTGGTTACGGTCTGGATATCGATGTATTTGTCTCCGGCAAAGATTCGGAAAAGTGCTTCCTTCATATTATGCCCACGCTCCTGCGGATCACTCAGCGCCAACGGTTCTGCGGCCAAGAATTTCGGGAAACTGAGGGTCCCCTATTGACACAGCCCTCTTAATTAGAAATAGTACCTTAATCAATAATATTACTTCAGGAAAGTAAATATTTCAATAGGATCGGGGTACAGTTGATTTCGATGAGCGATCAGGCGATTGGCACCGCATCGGCCTTGCAGGGAACGATCCGGGGGGGAGCGGATCGATTAGAGTACAGGACCTCCTTCTCCTCCGGGTTGAGATTCCGCTGCCCGCCGGAATGCGGGCTGTGCTGCAGGATGTACAGAATCCCCCTGACGGAGTCCGATCTGGTTCGCCTGAAGCAGGTGGTCGAGCCTGAAGCCTGCTCGACAATCGCCTTCGCAAAGCACGGGCAGGGAGGCGGCCTCCTCGCCTTCATGGAGAATGGAAAGGGGAAGGGCTGCTGCTATCTGGATGAGGATGCCCTCTGTTCGGTATACGACAACAGGCCGCTTTACTGCCGCACCTATCCCCTGATTCGCGACACCTACGAGGGGCTGGAGATGAGCGTGGACCATACCTGCCCGGGAGTCGGTGAAGGCGATCCGGTGACAGCCGAGCAGATCGAAGAGGCATTCCTCCAGGAAGGGAAAAGCCGGCCGGAAGTGTTTGACCTGACGGAGTCCTCCGCCAACTACAGAGTAATCTGCGGTTCCCTCAAGGCCATGGGGGTTTATACAGACGCCGCTCTGATACGCTCCGTCTGTGCGGAATTGATCAGGTGCGGACTGACCTCCCGTCGGAGTGTCGAAATCCTCTCCTACTTGAACGGTGCAGCGGCCGCGTTGACTGAGGTGCTGGCAGAGTCCGGCAATATCACAGATCCGGAAGCTGCTACCCGACTGGTAGAAGGTGTCAAGGACATTCTTGACCGGTCACCGGCGACAAACGCGCGGGATGGCGGAACTCGCCCGGGAGATGCCGGCCGGGGAGACGCCGGCGGGCAAGATGCAGAATCGGGAGGCGAAGAGCTATCCCAAGGCGCCGCTGCGGCACTGGACGACTATCTGG
>Ga0307442_1001740_pt1 | contig 10756 bp, 8 predicted proteins | sample SalMarWE160430MG_FD_202143 | JGI IMG/M metagenome (GOLD analysis project Ga0307442, IMG submission 202143) | Salt marsh sediment microbial communities from the Plum Island Ecosystem LTER, Massachusetts, United States - WE1604-30 | ecosystem: Environmental > Aquatic > Marine > Intertidal zone >... | reverse complement strand
CGCCGCTTCGATGTCGCGCGCGCGGTCCTGCGTCTCCCAGGTGAAACCCTCGCCCATCGTTGCGATCGTGACCTGGTCGCCGAACCTGTCGAGCGCCGCGCGCTCGCCGGTCTGCCACTTGCCCTTTACGAACTGCACGATCGCAACCTTCATGCCGTTGCCGAGCGCACGGAAGACGAGGCCGAAGGCGGCGGTCGACTTCCCCTTGCCCTTGCCGGTGTGGACGATGAGCAGGCCCTTCTCGATCGTCTTCGTCGCGATGATCTTGTCGCGTGCCTCTTTCTTGCGGCGCATCTTCTCCGCGTGCTTGGCATTGATCTCGGCTTCGCTCATGCCTTCTGTCTTCATGCCGCCATCCTCCCGGCGAGGCGCTGCAGTTCCTGATAAGCGCTGTTCCTGCGCGGTGCCCAGAGCCCGCGATCGATCGCTTCGCAAAAGCGCGCGGCTATCTCTTTCAGCGCCGGCGGATTGTTCTCCGCGATGAAGTCGCGCACGGCCGCATCCTCCAGATAGGCGTTGTGGAGCTGCTCGAAATGATGATGCTTCACCGCGTTTGTCGTCGCCGCGAAGGCGAAGAGATAATCGACTGTCGCAGCGATTTCGAACGCGCCTTTGTAACCGTGGCGCATGACGCCCGCGATCCATTTCGGGTTCGCCGCGCGTCCGCGCACGACGCGTGCGATCTCCTCGTCGAGCGCACGGATCACCGGCCGCTCGGGGCGCGAATGATCGTTGTGGAAGACACGCGGCGCCTCGCCCTTGAGCGTTTCCACCGAGGCCGCCAGTCCACCCTCGAATTGATAGTAGTCGTCGGAATCGAGCAGATCGTGTTCGCGGTTGTCCTGGTTCTGCACGACGGCGTCCGTGGCCTTGAGCCGCGTCTCGAGCAGTGCGCGAGCGCCCTTCCCTTCCGCGGCTCCCCCGTAGGCGTAAGCCGACCATTCAAGGAAGGCTGCCGCGAGATCTTTCCGTTCCGCCCAAATGCCCTCGTCGATCAACGCCTGCAGCCCCGCGCCATATGCGCCGGGCTTCGAGCCGAAGACGCGAAACGACGCCGCGCTTTTCGCATCAGCCTCGGGCATGCCCGCCTCCGCGAGCTTCGCCGCATCGGCGCGGATGCGCGCGGCGATAGGGTTGGCGTCGTCGGGCTCATCACGCTCGGCGACGGCCTGCACCGCCCCGTGGAAGAGCGTGATCTGCGTCGGGAACGCATCGCGGAAAAAGCCGGAGATACGAAGCGTCACGTCGATACGCGGGCGCTTCAACTCCGACAGCGGCACAACTTCGACGCCGGTCACGCGCCCCGATTCGCCTTCCCAGACCGGCTGCGCCCCGATCAGCGCCATCGCCTGCGCGATGTCGTCGCCGCCGGTGCGCATGTTGGAAGTGCCCCACACGGTGAGCGCAATTGCGCGGGGCCATTCGCCCTCGTCCTGGAAATAGCGCTCGGCGAGAAGGTCGGCCGAGCGACGGCCGAGATCGAAGGCCGCCGGTGTCGGCACCGCGCGCACATCGACGGAGTAGAAGTTGCGGCCGGTCGGCAGGCAGTCAACCCGCCCGCGCGTCGGCGCCCCCGATGGACCCGGCGCGACGAACTTCCCGGAAAGCGCATCGAGGACGGAGGCGATTTCACGGCTGCCGGAGGAATCGAGCGCGGGGGCGATGCGATTGGCCAATTCGTCGAGGACGGCGCCCAACCTCCCCCTCGAGGCGAGGTCGAAACCGGCAAGCGAAGCGCTGTCGGTTTCGGGAGGGGGGTGCGGCGTCGACGCTTGATCCCCCCTCCCGGAGTTTCCTGCGCCTTCGGCTTGGAAACTCCGACCTCCCCTCAAGGGGGAGGTTGAGGCGCAGCGCTCCTCGACGAGCCCAAGGGCCAGAGCCTCAAGTCGCTCCACAGTGTCGCCGACCGTGCGCCAGACAGCGTTGTGGCTCGCTCTTTCCCCTCTCCCCGACCCTCTCCCACAAGGGGAGAGGGTGCTCGTCAGCGCCTCCGGTCGCTCGCCGCGCCAAGGCTCCGAGAAGTCGCAAGCCAGCGGATCGAACCCAAGCTCGAGATCGTCGGCGAGCGCGCGCAGCAGCGACGCATCACCGTCGCCGCCCTCATCCTGAGGTGCGTCGCCTTGGCGGCGCCTCGAAGGGCCGCGCGGGACACGCGCGAGAGCGACAAGCGTTTCTGCGCGCTGCTTTCCCACCGGCCCTTCGCCGAGCACATGCAGCCCGTCGCGGATCTGCAGCTCCTTCAGGTCGCAGATATGCGCGTCGAGCTTCGCGAGCGCGTCGCCGTCGGCGCTCTTGAAATCGAGTCCGAGGTCCTTGTCGAAGCCATACCGCTCGGCGAGGTCGGCGATATCGGCTGCAACGCGCTTCGCCCGGCGCGGATCGCTAGCCTCCGCCGCCGCATATTCGTCGATCAGCGCCTCAAGCTTGACCGCCGGGCCGTAGCTCTCCGCGCGCGCCATCGCCGGCATGAGATGGTCGACGACGACGGCCGCGCTGCGCCGCTTCGCCTGCGCGCCCTCGCCCGGATCGTTGACGATGAACGGATAGACGACGGGGAGCGGTCCCAGCGCCGCCTCGGGATAGCATTCGGCCGATAGCGCCAGCGCCTTCCCCGGCAGCCATTCGAGATTGCCGTGCTTGCCCATGTGCACGAGCGCGTCGGCGCCGAACGCCTCACGGAGCCAGAAGCAAAAGGCGAAATAGGAATGCGGCGGGACGAGATCGGGGTCGTGATAGCTCGCCTTCGGATCGATGTTGTAGCCGCGCGCGGGCTGGATGCCGATCGCGACATTGCCGAAGCGATGCGCGGGGAGGAGGAAGGCGCCGCCTTCGACGAAGGGGTCGGACGAGGGCGAGCCCCAGCGGGCAGTGACGGCCTCGCGGACCGAGGCAGGCAGGCGGGAGAAGTGCTCCTCGTACTGCTGAAGGGAAAGCGCAACGGAGGAGCGCGATTCCCTTCTCCCATAGGGAGAAGGTGTCGCCGAAGGCGACGGATGAGCGGGTACGGCATCGGAGCTTTTCAAGGAGCGCCGCATCCCCTCACCCGGCTGCTCCGCAGCTACCCTCTCCCTCTGGGAGAGGGTTTGCGCGTCGCCGTCGCGCGCGTTCGTCGGTCCGGCGAGCAGCATCTCCATCAATGCTGCCCCCGTCTCCGGTGCGCCGTCGGCGTCATAGCCCACCTCACGCATCGCCTTGAGCACGTTCGCCGTCGATGCCGGTGCATCGAGGCCGACGCCGTTGGCGATGCGGCCGTCCTTGTTCGGATAGTTGGAGAGCACGATCGCGACGCGCTTCTCCGCGTTCGGCTTCATGCGCAGTCGTGTCCAGAGCGAAGCAAGATCGGCGACGAAAGCGATGCGATCGGCTTTGGGCCTGTAGCGCACGGGCCGGCACTCGGTCAGCGGATCGAGCTCGCCCGCTTCCTTGAAGGAGACGGCGCGGGAGATGATGCGCCCGTCCACCTCCGGCAGCACGACGTTCATCGTGAGATCGGTCGGCGCCAACCCGCGTGTCGAGCCCGCCCAGGCCTCTTCCGAAATACTTGCGAAGGTGACCTGGATCACCGGGCGCTCGCCGTCGTCGAGCACGGTGCGGGCGAACTCCGCGCCAGGCTGCGACAGCGCGAAGGACGTTGCGTTCAGAACCACCGCCGGCGCGTGCCTGGCGAAGAGGTCGGCGACGAACGCTACGTCTTCTTTCGATTTGAGACTGGAGACGAAGACAGGCAGCGGGTTCAGTCCGCGCTCTCGAAGCGCACCGCAAAGAGCATCGACGGGCTCCGTCTGCCCAGCCTGCATCAGCGCACGGTAGAAGACGATCGCGCCTGTCAGCTTGGCGCCGTCGGGAGACGCACGAACCCTCTCCCCTCGAGGGAGAGGGTGGTCGGCGGAGCCGACCGGGAGAGGGGGAGCCTTGCCATTAGCTGCCGGCGGGAGATCTTCGATCTCCCCCTCTTCCGCCGGTCGGGCAAACCCGACCGGCACCTTCTCCCTCCAGGGGAGAAGGTTCTTGCGCCCTTCATATATCCCCGCGCTCGGGAGCGCCCTTGCCTCCTCGGGCTCCCCGCCCATCCCGATCAGCCACGCGGCGTAGCGAAGCGCATCCGTGAGGTTCTCCGATCCGCCCTCGACGAGATACGACCAGAGCTTCCTCGCCAGCGCCGCATCAACATTGCCGTGCGCAGCGAGCGCCGCATCCCATGTCGCATCGCCCGGGATGACCACGAGCGTCGCGCCGCTCGCGCGCGAAATCCGCGTCGCCTCGTCGAGCCCGTAGCGCCAATAGGACGCGCCGCCGAGGAGGCGGATCACGACGAGCTTCGCGTGCTGAAGCACGCTCTCTCCGTAGAGATCGACCGAATAGGGATGCGACAGCGCCATCCAGTTGGCGAGGCGCACGCTGGGGAAATCCCGCCCGAGCGACCGCCGCGCCGCCGCCAGCCCGGATATCTCGGTGTCGGCGGCGGAGAGGATCACGATGTCTCCGGGCGACTGCCCGAGATCGACCGGCTCCGCCTCGCCGGTGATCGTCCGCGGCTGACCCTTCAGCAGGTGCATTGCTAAGCCGCGGCGACGAAATGCGTGACCTTCTCCCGTGGGGAGAAGGTGGCTGCGGAGCAGCCGGATGAGGGGATACGGCAAGCCTCAGGGACGCGGCAGCCCCTCACCCGTCGCCTTCGGCGACACCCTCTCCCCGTGGGAGAGGGTTGGCGTCGCTCGCTACGCGCCATCCTTCAGAATTCCCTCGACCTTCGCTCTGTCGAGCCCCTTGAGCCCAATCACCACCAGCCCCGGTTCGCGCGAGGAATCCACGAACCACGATTCAACCCGTGGCCCGACGGCCTGTACGGCAAGCGGCGCCTCGCGGCCTTCGACGCTGACGGCACCCTTGATCCGAAGCACCCCGTCGATCGCCATGGCGTCCTTCACGCGCGTCTCGATCGTAGCGCGGTCGGGCGCGACGACGTCGAGCACGAAGCTGTCGAAGTCGTCGTGATCGTGCTCTTCGCCTTCAAGCTCGTGATGGCTCTTGCGGTTCTCGGAATCCGTTTCCGCGGCGGCTGACTGGCCGAGCATCACTTCGATCGGGATGACGCCGTTCGCAACACGGATCGCCTTCGCCTGCGGCCGCCGATCTTCGGCGATCGCCGCATCGACCTTTGCGAGTCCCGCTTCGTCGACGAGATCGGTCTTCGAGATCACGATGAGGTCGGCGCAACGGAGCTGATCCTCGAACAGCTCCTCCACCGGGTCGTCGTGCTCCAGTGAAAGATCCTTCGCGCGCTGCTCCGCGAGCTTCGCTTCATCGGAAGCAACACGCCCCTCGGCGACAGCCACCGCGTCGATCACCGTAACGACGCCGTCAACAGTGACGCGAGCCTTCACGCTCGGCCAGGCGAAAGCTTTCACCAGCGGCTGCGGCAGCGCCAGGCCGGACGTCTCGATGACGATGTGGTCGGGAAGCATGTCGCGTTCGAGGATCGCCTCCATCGCCGGCAGGAAATCGTCGGCGACGGTGCAGCAGATGCAGCCGTTCGCCAGCTCGATGATGTCGTCAGCGCCGCACGCCTCGCTGCCGCAATCGGACAGAAGCCCGCCATCGAAGCCGACATCGCCGAACTCGTTGACGATCAGCGCGATCCTCCTCCCGCCGGGATTTGCAAGCAGATGCCGGATCAGCGTCGTCTTGCCGGCGCCGAGAAAGCCGGTGACGATCGTTGCCGGGATTCGGCCCAGGGTCACCTTGGCCGTGGCGCTCATCCTTCACTTCCTTTCAGCACGAGCGGCAGGCCAGCCGCCATGAACACGACGTGGTCCGCGGCGCCGGCGACCGCCTGGTTCAAGCGGCCCTGCGCGTCGCGGAAGCGCCGCCCGAGCGGGGTCTCGGGCACCAACCCGAGTCCCACTTCGTTGGAGACGAAAACGCGAAGGCCATTTGCGTCCCTCGCCGTTTCGACGAGCCGCTCGGTGCGCGACCCGATGTCCCCATCGGCGAGCATGAGATTGGAGAGCCAGAGCGTCAGACAGTCGACCAGCACGGCCCTTCCCTCACCTGCTTCCTGCCGCAAGGCGTCCTCGACCCGATCCGGCGCTTCGACGGTTCGCCAGCTCGGGTCGCGGCGCGCACGATGCGTTTCGATGCGCGCCGCCATCTCTGCGTCATCCGCCGCAGCGGTGGCGACGTAGACGGCGTCGAGGCCGCTCTCCGCCACCAGTCGTTCGGCATAGGCGCTCTTGCCCGACCGCGCGCCCCCGAGCACGAGCACGAGACCGCTCCTCATCGGACTATCCGGAGCGCGAGAAGCGCTCGTAGAAGCCTCCGGACGCGTAGCCGAGGACCGCCCAGAAGATTGCCGTGACCGCAAGCGAGGTCGCGGCAAAATGCCCGGCGAGCGCCGCGGGCGCGGTCGAGACATATTCGTGCGGATGCGGTGCGCCGACGATATGCGGGAGCGCGATCAGCACGACCCCGCCGATTTGCAGCCACACGGTTTTCGACAGCACCAGCCCGGCAATGCCGACCGCGGTGCAGACGACCGCGAAGAACCACCAGAGCTGACGCGGCTCGAGCGCAGCCGCGCCGCCTCCGGGAATCTCAGGCGGCAGGCCGAGAGCCGGCGCGAGCGCGACCGCGATGAAGCCGGCGATCCCGAAGGCCAGTCCCGTGCGCGCGTTGATGCTGACGCCGGCAAGGGACATCGCCCCGAGCAGTGCCAGGCCGAAGCCGACGCCGATCACCGTGGTCGCGAGCGATGTGAAGAGCGTGCGCTGGATACCGTCGGCCGGCTCCCACGCATCCTCCTGGTGCTCGGCAGCCGCCATCGCGGCCGGCACCGTGGCACCGTGATCTTGCGGGCTCACCGCCGCGCCGTGGTCGTGCGCCGGAGCAGCGCCCTCGTATTTCTCCGCCTCGATGATGATGGGGGTGGTCGTCACGTGCTGGATGACGGCCGTGAGAACGCCTGCCGCGACGCCCGCCGCGGCGGCGCTCAAGATCAGATTTTTGAGCATGGCCGCCTCAGTGGCAGGGAAGGCCGAAGGCGTGGCGCGTGTCGTGTGTGGCGTTGTGGATTGCCATCGGATGCGAGAAGCCGGCGCCGTAGACGACGAGAATCCCGAAGGCGAGTGCGAGAACGGCCGGCCATTTGGAAAACTGGCTGGTCGTGACGACGGAAGCGGACTGTGCGTTCATGAGACCTCCTTGCCGTCCCTCCGACGGCGGGTTCGAGCCTTTCATTGCCCGGCTGGTCTCCTGGCTCGCGGGTCGTCGCCTTCCCCGCGCCTTCCCGTTTCCGGTGGCAGATGCGGATGGGCTCGCCGCTCACAGTTGCGGGGGCAGCTGCGGCATTGGAAGCCCGGTTTGGGTCCTTCCGCACCGCATTCCCATTTGATCCCCAGACGCGTTTTCGCGCCGACGGGGAACCAGAGCGAATCCATTATGACGAAAGAGGTGGGCGCTAAGCAAGCGCCGTGACGGCCATATCAGGCGGTCGGCCCGTTTCCGGTCGCGCGCGACCCGCCGTTGCCGTTCCCCGAGACGCCCAGCCTCGCCGCCCAGAGCGGATAGCGGCGGCTGAACCACACGGCGAAGCGGCGTCGCCAGCGGCGGACGCGTGGAATGTCCACGGAGAGAATCAGAAGCCCGACGGGGATCATCCAGAAGCCGAGCACCGGCAGGAACCCGAACATGCCGAACACCACCAGCACGCTGCCGATCGAGATCCGGAGCAGGCGCGAGCGCGGGAGCGGCATCCGGCGACTGCCTAGGCGGACCGAGCTGCCGGCCTTGGTTTCTGCCATGATTGAGACGATTCCTGTTTCCGCGCCGCTTGTCGCCGGCTTTCAAGGCCAAGGCAGGGCGGGTTCACGCGATGGCCGGCGCGGGCCGCGCCGCCTCTATCACGCGGAGCGCGGGAGTGTAAGCCGTTCGTTGCGGGGCCCGAGCCGCCCCCGGCCGCTCCTACCCTCAGCCTCGGCCCTTTTCCTTGCTCCCTTCGCCTTGCCATCCCGAAGGGGTCTCGACTATATGCGGGGTTAATCCCCGGTAGCTCAGTCGGTAGAGCAAGCGGCTGTTAACCGCTGGGTCGCTGGTTCGAGTCCGGCCCGGGGAGCCAAATTCGAACAGGGACTTAGGTGGTCGTCACCCGGGTCCCTGTTCTGCTTTGGAGCCGCCCGACGCAGCGGAGCTCCTCTTCGGAAAGTGCTATACTTGGCATAGACCCCTGTCGCCGATTCCCGGCGGGCTCGATTGGAGGCTTTCGCATGCGTCGCTCATTCCAGTTCCATGTATGGCTCGTCGCTTTGGTTGCCGGGCTCGCTGTGATCATCTCGTCCGCGGCTCTCGCCGATAGCGGCACGATACGGCTCACGATAGTCAAAGCCGGCTGGATCATCGGCGGCACGGGCGGCAGCGGCACGCTGGTCTTCAAGGGCAAGACCTATTCGCTGGGGGTTGGCGGCGTGAGCATCGGCTTTACGTTCGGCGGGTCGAAAGCGACGCTGTCGGGACGGGTAAGCCACATCAGGCGGGCTTCCGACGTCGAAGGCGTATACGGAGCCGCCGGTGCCGGAGGAGCTCTCGGGCGTGCGGGAGCGGGCACGATCGTTCTCTCCAATGAGAAGGGCGCGGTTCTCGAGCTGCAGGGCCACCAGGAAGGACTGATGGTCAACGCCGACTTCAGCGGCCTGGCCATATCGCTGAAGCGATAGCGGGGCGTAGGGACGGCCACGCCGCTGTTCTAATCTCTAAACGCAACCTTAACTCTCGGAGCGAATTTGCTCCGACCTTTAATTCTTTTGCCCGCTTTCGAACCCTAAATCCCGGCAAGCAGAAAAGTCCGGGGCAGTCTCGTGCGGCGTCTCCTCGATTTCTTGCGCGATCAGCGCGGCAACACCGCCATCATCTTCGGCCTGGCGGTCGTCCCCCTCGTTGCGCTCGGCGGCGGGTCGATCGATTTCGCCCAGCGCGCCCGGATTCACGGCGCCATGCAAAGCGCCTCCGACACCGCGGCGTTGGCCGCGGCGCGGCTTCTCCAGGAGGGACAGCTCAATCGCGGTGACTGGGACACCTTGAAGTCGCAGGCGCAGGCCATGGCCGCCAAGCTCGTCGACGCCTCGCTGCTCGACCTCGGCGTGAACGGCAAGCCCGACCTCAATATCCAGATCACGCAGGCAACCGTTACGATCACCGCGCACTACGACGTGAAGACCGCGTTTCTCGGCGTGATCGGCCTCAACACGCTTCCCGCGTCGACCTTCGCGGAGGTGAACGTGCCCGATCCGATCCTGGTCGAGATCGTGCTCGCGCTCGACTACTCGCTGTCGATGCACACGAACAACAAGTACACGCGCATGACCTCCGCGGCGCGCGACTTCATCGCCAAGGTCGGCGCCAACCGTGCCGACCGCACCAAGATCGGCATCGTCCCCTTCTCCGAGTTCGTCTACGCCGACGTGGCCGACACCGACGTGCGCTCCGCCGACACCAGCGGCGGTCATGTCTGGGACGGCGGCTCGAGCTGGGACGGCGGGTCGACTTGGGGCGGCAGCTGGACGCCTCCGACCAGCAGCGCGACCGCCAAGTGCCTGTTGAACCGCGACTACCCGTATTCGGTGACGAGCGAGACGCCGAACGGCGCCAGCGCCAGCAAGTGGCGGCAGGCCGACCCGGATAGCTCGCGCTGCAAGGCCTACGAGGACGGCGGCCTGAAGGCACGCGATCTGACCGACGATTTCACCGGGCTCAGCAACGCGCTCGCCGGCATGCACCCGGTCGGCTGGACCAACATATCGCTGGCCGCCGAGATGGGCTGGCACATGCTTACGCCGAACGAGCCGTTCGAGACCGCGCGGGACAAGTCCGATCCGTACGTGCGCAAGATCCTCGTGCTTCTGACCGACGGCGTGCAGACGATCGAGGCCATCGGCCCGACCGGCGACATCTCGATCGACGGCGCGAACCGCACGACGTCGGAGCTTTGCGAGAACGCCAAGGCGGACGACATCTCGATCTACACGATCGCCTATGACGTCGACGACACGTCGGTTTATGACCTGCTCTCCGCCTGCGCGTCGACTTCGGGCGCCTATTTCGAGGTGCACGACTCCTCCGGCATCGGCGACGTGTTCGACGCGATCTACGCGTCGATCGCCGAGACCGCGTGGCTCAGCCGCTGATCCGCGTTCCCAGGGTCGCAGTCCTAAAGCTGAACGACGACCTCGAGCCCAGGACCGCCTCGATCAGCCGCTCGGCTTGCCCGCGTAGAGCGCCAATTGAGCGGCGAAAGCTCGCTTGTAGGCGGGCCGCGCTTCGCCGCGGGCGACATAGGCGGAGAGGTTCGGATATTCGTCCAGAATGCCCGACGGTTTCAGCCGCTGCAGCACATGCACCATCATCAAGTCGCCCGCGCTGAACGCACCGTCGAGCCATTCGGCATCGCCGAGGCGAGCGGAAAGTTGGTTCAACCGGTCGCGGACGCGATCCTCGACCAGCGGCAGCCGCTCCTCGCTCCAGCTCTTGTCGCGCTCCAGAAGCTTGGCGTTTGCAAGCTCGAGGATCGGCGGCTCCACCGTGTTGAGCGCGGCAAACATCCAGGTGATCGCGCGCGCCCGGGCATTCGCCCCATCTTCGGTATCGTCCGGCAAGAGGCCCGCATGATGCTCCGCAATATGGAACACGATGGCGCCAGTCTCGAACAAAGCGAGGTCGCCTTCCTCATAGGTCGGAATCTGCCCGAAAGGATGCAGCGCCAGATGCG
>Ga0307442_1001738_pt1 | contig 10761 bp, 7 predicted proteins | sample SalMarWE160430MG_FD_202143 | JGI IMG/M metagenome (GOLD analysis project Ga0307442, IMG submission 202143) | Salt marsh sediment microbial communities from the Plum Island Ecosystem LTER, Massachusetts, United States - WE1604-30 | ecosystem: Environmental > Aquatic > Marine > Intertidal zone >... | reverse complement strand
CCCTCACCTGGAATCAGGCCAACCTCAAGCGCGCCAGTCTTGCTTATGTCGATCACCCGTGCGGGGTGGTGGCGAGATGCGACGGCCCGATCTCCGATACGTTTCGCATTCTGTTCCACCAGAGCGGTCGCATCGATCACCGCATCAACGGCAAGGAGTCCATCTCCTTGCCCGGGCTATGCACCATCCACCCTCCCCGCGCCGACCTCAAGCTCGATATCGAGTCGTTCTCCTTGCTGCTGCTTAGCCTCGACGGGGACCTCGTCCGCTCGGCGCTCAATCAGCGCTTTTCCAAGCTGCCGCCCTTCGAGGAGTGGGCTACCAGCTTCTCGCTTGAGTCCCCCAGCATCGCCACCTTGAATTCACTATGCCTCTGGCTGGCGAAGGAACTGGAAAATCCGCAGTCTCCTCTGCTCGCGCAAGATCGGGTGGCCGCTGGCTTCGAGCGCACCTTGCTCACATTGTTCGTCGAAGGCCTCGTGGAGCGGCATCCGGAGACGGCGTCGGTACGCGGCAGTCTCAGCGACGTGCATGTGAGCCAGGCGGAGGAATGGATCGACGCTCATCTCGCCGAGCCGATCGGCATTGAGGAAGTGGCGGCCGGCGTCGGCGTCGACGCGCAAGCCCTGGTGCGCACCTTCAAGCGTCTGCGTGGACAGTCGCCGCTCAGGGCGATCCTGCGCCGCCGCCTCGAACGGGCCCGGGACGCGCTCCGGTCCGCGGAGCCGGGGGCGACCGTGACCGAGATCGCGACCGGGCTTGGCTTTTTCGAGCTCGGCCGCTTCGCAGTTCGTTATCGCGAGCAATTCGGTGAGCGGCCGTCAGAGACGTTGGCACGACGGCTCGGCAGCGGCAGCGAGCCCGCGCGAACTATGCAGGAAATGCACGTGGCGCCGCCTCTGCATAGCGCAAAGTGGGCCTCGATGTTTCTAAGATGAGAGTTGCGCCACTCCAATCTCCCTAGCGGAGCCAGTTTCGGGCGCAAGTTGCGGCTTAACAGAAAAACCGCGCATCCCCAGGCCTTGTCCACCAAGGCCTACACACGCGGTAGTCGAGCCCCGGGGAAGCCCGGGGCTCGAAAGTCCGAGGGCCAGCGCTTCCAAGCGCGCAATCGTTGCTGCGTGCCTTGCAAAGGACAATTTTTGTCCAGATTGCCTTGTGACGAGACCGAGGGAACCGGCCGTCCGCGGTGACTGCCGTTGAGGGGGACGCGCGTGGGTTGGTTGCGTTCAAGGTGCTGGTGGCTGCCGCTCATTGCGGCTCTCTTGGTCACCGCTTGCGCCGGACTGCCGCGCGATCCGGTCACTCCCGAACTCGTCGAAAAGGCATCCGTTCTCGACGGCGCTCAGGTCCGCTACTGGGGCGATCGCGCTCCTCCCAATATGGGCGCTTTGACTGCGGAGAAATGGGCGCAAGTTCGGTCGAGCCGACCCGAACTGCTCCGAAGCAAGCGGCCGGTGGTGAGCTTCCTCGCCATTTCCGGCGGCGGCTCCGATGGCGCCTTTGGCGCCGGGCTCCTGGTCGGCTGGACCGCCCGCGGTGATCGTCCCGAATTCGACATCGTTACCGGCGTCAGTACGGGCGCGTTGACAGCGCCGTTCGCCTTTCTCGGGCCTCGCTACGATCCGGCTTTGAAGGCGGTCTACACCAGCTATTCCACCAATCAGCTGGTGACCAAGCATCCCGTCCGCGGTCTCCTCGGCGGCGACGCGCTCGCCAGCAATGCGCCGCTCGCCGGCGTGATAGCGAGCTATATCACTCCGGAATTCCTCCAGGAGGTCGCGCACGAGCACGCGCAGGGACGCAGGCTTCTGATCGGTACTACCAATCTCGATGCCCAGCGGCCGGTCATCTGGGACATGGGCCGCATCGCCTCGAGCGGTGACCCCCGCGCGCTAGAACTGTTCCGCAACGTGCTGCTGGCCTCGGCCGCGATTCCGGGTGTGTTCCCGCCGGTCTATATCGAAGTCAACGCCGATGGACAGTTGCGCCAGGAAATGCATGTCGACGGCGGCACCACCAACCAAGTGTTCCTGCTGCCGACGCAGATCAAAGCGGGTGGCATGGACACGAAGCTCGGCATCCACCCAGTTCGCCGGCTCTACGTCGTCCGTAACGGCCGCATCGATCCCGAATTCAAGGTGGTGAAGGCGAGCACACTCGCGATCGCCGGGCGCTCGATCTCGACCCTGATCAAAACCCAAGGCATCGGCGATCTCTATCAGATGTACGAGTTCGCCAAGCGAAACGGTGTCGCCTACAACCTGGCCTATATTCCAGGGAACTTCCCCGACACCAGCACCGAAGCCTTCGACACGGCCTACATGTCCAAACTGTTCGACCTCGGCTTCCAGCTTGGCAGGGACGGCAAGGGTTGGACGAGGACGCCGCCCCGACTGGACAGCCCGTCGTGACGTCCCCGGCGCCAAATCCGTGGAAGCCCCTCGCCATCGTTCTCGCGGGCCTCCTCATCCTGGTCCTGATCTACGCCGCGCTCGTGGTCAGCGGGGTCATGAAGCTCGGCCTCTCGTTGCTCTAAACACGCGCGGGGCTTCACGCCCGCTATGCAGCAATTGGCCAGGCCTTCTCCCGGAACTGCATAGTCTAAACCGGTGTCGCTCTTCATTCTCAGCCGGCGACCAGCGCTCGCGCGCCCCGGTCATAGCGCCAGCAAAGAGCCCTCGGCAGCCCCCTGCGCGGGGCTTCTCCTGCTTGCGGCAACGAGCTCTGATCACGAGCCCGCGCTGGAATGAGAAGGAAGGAACCACATGAGACCCTTCAAGTTTTTGTCGCTTAACCTGCTTGCAGCATTCTTCATTTCCGTGCTCACCGCAGTTCCGGCCTCTGCGCAAGACAAGAAGCCAAACATCCTCGTCATCTGGGGCGACGATATCGGCCAGGGCAATATCAGCGCCTACACCAAGGGCCTGATGGGCTACCGCACCCCGAACATCGATCGCGTCGCCAACGAAGGCATGATCTTCACCGATTATTATGGCGAGCAGAGCTGCACCGCGGGCCGCTCGTCCTTCATCACCGGCCAGAGCGTGTTTCGCACCGGGCTCTCTAAGGTTGGGCTGCCAGGCGCCGACCTCGGGCTCCGCGCCGAGGATCCGACCATTGCCGAGCTCTTGAAACCGCTTGGCTACACTACCGGCCAATTCGGCAAGAACCATCTCGGCGACAAGAACGAGTTTCTTCCCACGCTCCACGGCTTCGATGAGTTCTTCGGAAATCTCTATCATTTGAACGCCGAAGAGGAACCCGAGAACGAGGACTATCCGAAGAATCCCGAGTTCCGGGAAAAGTTCGGACCGCGCGGCGTGCTCCACACCTGGGCCACCGACACCGACGATGAGACTGTCGATCCCCGCTTCGGCAAGGTCGGCAAGCAGAAGATCGAGGACACGGGTCCCCTGACCAAGAAGCGCATGGAGACCATCGACAACGAGACCGCAGACGCGGCGATGGACTTCATCGAGCGCAGCGTTAAGGAGGGCAAGCCGTTCTTCGTGTGGTGGAACGGCACGCATATGCACTTCCGCACCCATGTCGCCGACAAAGATCGCGGCATCTCCGGTCAGGACGAATATGGGGACGCCATGGTGCTACATGACCGGAATGTCGGCCAGCTGCTCAAGAAGCTCGACGACCTCGGCATCACCGACAACACCATTGTGTTCTACTCGACCGACAACGGGCCGCATCAGAACACCTGGCCCGATGCCGGAACGACTCCGTTCCGCAGCGAGAAGAACACAAACTGGGAAGGCGGCTGGCGCGTCCCGTCCATGGTGCGTTGGCCCGGTCACATCAAGCCGGGATCGATGTCGAACGACATCATGCATCACATGGACTGGATGCCGACGTTCCTCGCCGCGGCGGGCGATGCGAACATCAAGGAGGAGTTGCTCAAGGGCTTCGACGCCGGCGGCAAGACCTACAAGGTGCATTTGGACGGCTACAACTTCCTGCCTTACCTCACTGGCCAGGAGGACAAGGGCCCGCGCAATGAGATCTTCTATTTCTCCGACGACGGCGACCTGATGTCCCTGCGCTATCAGGACTGGAAAGTCGTATTCATGGAGCAGCGCGCTAATGGCACGCTGCTGATCTGGGCCAATCCGTTTACGGAGCTCCGTGTGCCCAAGATCTTCAATCTTCGCCGCGATCCCTACGAGCGCGCCGATGTCACCTCAAACACCTATTACGACTGGATGCTGTCGCGCGCCTACGTGCTCGTGCCGGCGCAAGCCTATGTCGCGAAATTCCTCGCAACCTTCAAAGAGTTTCCGCCGCGCCAGAAGCCGGCGAGCTTTACCGTCGGCGGCCAGATGGAGGAGCTGGAGAAGTCGCTGAGCAAGCTCCAAGGCGACATCCAGTAGCCCCGATGGTGCAGTCTGGCCCCGGGGAAGGACTTCGCACGGCGACGAAAGACGACAAGTGCCGCGTTGCTGCTACTCGCCGGTGCTCAAGTTTGCCGGCGAGATCAAGAAGGTCGTCATCGACCTGAAGCACTGAAAGAATCGACTGGTGACGAAAGGCCTCCGCAGCTCTGGGAGCACCGGAGGCCTTTCTTGCCGAAGACAAGCAAGGGAGGCTTCGATGGGTAGACGCTTAATGCTGGCAGCGGCAACACTCTTTGCTGTTGTAACCTTCTCCACCGGGGCATTGGCGCAGGACGCCGACCGGACCACCCTGCCCCAGCCGGACCCGCCGTTCAAAGGCAAGATCGGGCTTACGCCGGCAGATTCCGTCAAGGACTTCCCCAAGGCGGTGACGGCGCCTGAAGGTGCGCCGAACGTCCTCCTCATCCTGACCGACGATGTCGGCTTCGGCGCCAGTAGCACGTTCGGCGGGCCCATCCCCACGCCGACCATGGACCGGATCGCCAACTCCGGCCTCCGCTTCAACAATTTCCACACCACGGCGCTGTGCTCGCCGACACGGGCGGCGCTGCTCACCGGGCGCAATCACCATAGCGCCGCAACCGGGGTGATTATGGAGGCCGGCGTCGGCTATCCCGGTTACAACACACTGGTGCCGCAGGCGAAGCGCGGCCTCGGCGACATTCTCAAGCTGAACGGCTACAACACGGCGTGGTTCGGCAAGAACCACAACGTGCCCGACTGGCAGACGAGCCAAGCCGGACCGTTCAACCTATGGCCTGTCGGTCTCGGCTTCGAATATTTCTATGGCTTCGTCGGTGGCGACACCAATCAATGGGCGCCGGCTCTCGTCGAGAACACGCGTCCCATCGAGCCGCCCCATGACGACCCCAACTACAATTTCGATCGCGACATGGCCGACAAGGCGATCTCGTGGCTGCGCATGCAGAAAGCCATGGCACCGAATAAGCCGTTCTTCGCCTATTACGCGCCTGGAACGGCACATGCGCCGCACCACGCGCCGAAAGAGTGGATCGAGAAATTCAAAGGCAAGTTCGACCAGGGCTGGGACAAGCAGCGCGAGATGATCCTCGCCAAGCAGAAGGAGATGGGCATCGTCCCGGAGAACACGAAGCTCACGACGCGTTCGGAGGGCATCGAGGCTTGGGATTCGCTCAACGCCGACGAGAAGAAAGTGTTCTCCCATATGATGGAGGTCTATGCGGCCGCGCTCGCCCATTGCGACTATCAGATGGGCCGTATCATCGACGCCATCGACGAGATGGGTCAGCTCGACAACACGCTCATCATCTACATTCAGGGTGATAATGGCGCCTCGGCAGAAGGCAGCCGCCAGGGCCTCCTCAACGAGATGACCTTCTTCAACAACCTGAAGGAGCCCTTCAGCGAGGTCTTGGGCCGCATGGACCAACTCGGCGGCCCGATGACCTTCAATCACTATCCGATCGGCTGGGCGCACGCGATGGACACGCCATTCCAGTGGACCAAGCAAATCGCCTCCCATTTCGGTGGCACGAAGAACGCGATGGTCATCTCCTGGCCCAAGCGCATCAAAGCGCACGGCGAGATGCGGACGCAGTTCGCCCACGTCATCGACATCATGCCGACCATCCTCGAGGCCACCGACATCCCGGCGCCATTCTCGGTCTATGGAATTCAACAGGAGCCGGTCGAAGGCACGAGCATGGTCTATACGTTTGATGATGCGAACGCGCCGTCGCGTCACACCACGCAATATTTCGAGATGTTCGCCAATCGCGCCATCTACGACAATGGCTGGGTTGCGGCGACGACGCCAGTGGCGCCACCCTGGGTCAGCGTCGTCAAGCCTGTCGACCCGATCGACGGCTTCAAATGGGAGCTCTACAACGTCGCCGAGGACTACTCGGAGGCGAATGATCTCGCCAAGTCCAACCCTGAGAAGCTGCGCGAGCTGCAACGGCTGTTCTATATCGAGGCCGTCAAATACAACGTGCTGCCTCTCGACAACACCAAGGTCGAACGCCTCGACGTCAATAACCGCCCCAGCAATATCCGCGGACTCACCGAGTTCACCTATTACGACGGCATGGTCCGCATTCCCGAAGGCGGGGCGCCTGACCTCAAGAACAAGTCATTCGGCATCAGCGCAGTGGTCGACATCCCCGAAGGTGGTGCCGAGGGCCTGCTCATGACCCAAGGCGGCCGCTTCGCCGGGCTCGGGCTCTACATGCTCGATGGCAAGCCGGTGTTTCACTACAATTTGTGCGACGTCGAGCGATACACGGTCGCCGGCAACGACAAGGTGCCGCCGGGGCGCCACGTCATCACTGTCGACTTCAACTATGATGGTGGCGGCGTCGGCAAAGGGGGCCAGGCGACGCTGACGGTGGACGCAGAACAGGTGGCGAGCGAGCACCTGCCACAGACCATCCCCTACCGCATGTCGCTCGATGAGACCCTCGATATCGGCGAGGACACGGGAACGCCGGTCAGCGAGGATTATAAGGTGCCGTTCAAGTTCACCGGTAAGCTAGAGAAGGTGACCATCAACATCACCGAGGAGAAGCTAACCGAGGAGCAGCTGGAGAAATATCGCCAGGGACGGGTGCGGAGCGCAATCGCACAGTGATATGAACGCGGCGCCGGCCAGAGGCCGGGTTGTCGTCGACATGAAGAACGATCGGAACTAAGTGTTTCCGCCGGAGGAATAGCCTAAACGCTACCAGCTTCTATTGGGGTAATTGAGAGGAGGAGTAGGCGAATGAGCCTGCAATTGTACAAACACGGAAGCGCCGTCATCGTGGCTGCGTTTCTGGCCTGCGGCGGCGTTGCCCACGCGCAGGGAACGGACGCTCAGCCTAGCACGCAGGCAAAACGGCCCAACATTCTCTTGATCGTCTCGGACGATACCGGCTGGGGCGATCTCGGTCCCTATCTCGGCGGCGAGGCGCGGGGCATGCAGACCCCGAACTTCGACCGGCTTGCGAGAGAAGGCATGGTCTTCACCAACTTCTACGGCCAGCCGAGCTGCACGCCCGGCCGGGCAGCGATCCAGACCGGGCGCATCCCCAACCGCAGCGGCATGACCACCGTGGCCTTCCAGGGCCAGGGTGGCGGACTGCCGCACGCGGAATGGACGCTCGGATCCGTGCTGCAGAAAGCCGGCTACAAGACCTATTTCACCGGCAAATGGCATCTCGGCGAATCCGACTACGCGCTGCCGAATGCGCAAGGCTATGACGAGATGAAATATGCCTTCCTCTATCACCTCAACGCCTACACCTACGGCGACCCCAAATGGTTCCCGAACATGAGCCCCGAGTTGCGCGAGATGTTCAACAAGATCACCAAGGGCGCGCTGTCCGGCAACGCAGGCGAGCCGGCAAAGCAAGACTGGAAGGTCAACGGCGAGTATGTGAACACGCCTGAGAAGGGCGTCGTTGGCATTCCCTATCTCGACGAATATGTCGAGAAGGCGGCCATGGGGTTCCTGGATGAGGCGGCGAAGTCCGACAAGCCGTTCTTCATCAACGTCAACTTCATGAAGAACCACCAGCCGAACATGCCCGTGCCTGAGTTCGAGCACAAATCCATCTCGAAGTCGAAATACGCGGACTCCGTCGTCGAGCTGGACTCTCGGGTCGGCGATCTCCTGAAGAAGCTCGACGATCTCGGCCTGGCTGAGAACACCGTCATCTTCTACACCGTCGACAACGGCGCTTGGCAGGATGTCTATCCGGATGCAGGCTATACGCCCTTCAGGGGCACCAAGGGTACAGTCCGCGAAGGCGGCAATCGCGTTCCCTCGATGGTGCGCTGGCCCGGCAAGGTCAAGCCCGGTTCCAGGAGCGACGATATCCTTGGCGGCCTCGACCTGATGGCGACTTTTGCCTCGCTCGCCGGCGTGGAGCTGCCGAAGGAAGACCGGGACGGCAAGCCGATCATCTTCGACAGCTACGACATGACGCCTGTCTGGGAGGGCACCGGGAAATCAGACCGCAAGGCGTGGTTCTACTTCACCGAAGACGAACTGTCGCCCGGCGCCGTCCGCGTCAACCAGTTCAAGTACGTCTTCAACCTGCGTGGCGATGACGGCGCAGACACCGGTGGTCTTGCCGTCGACACCAACCTCGGCTGGAAGGGCGCGAGCAAATATGCCGCCACGGTGCCGCAGGTGTTCGACCTGCTGGCGGACCCGCAGGAGCGCTACGACATCTTCATGACCACCTTTACGGAGAGCACTTGGGCGGTGGTCCCGGCCAACGAGTCGGTCTCGAAGCTGATGAAGACCTACGTGGAATACCCGCCGCGTAAGCTCCAGAGCGAGACCTACACCGGCCCAATCACCATCTCGAAGTACCAACTCTTCAAGTCCGTCCAAGAACAACTTGCGAAGGAAGGCTTCCACCTCGGATTGCCAACGGGCAACTAGACCAGAAGAAGGCGGCCCAGCGCTGGACCGCCTTTCCTTTCAGAGGCCTTCAGTTCAGCCTTTCGCTAGTGCCCCGCGGTGTGGGGCTACCATTGGCCGCATGAGGAGAATTGTTATGCGTCGTATCTCGGTCGGATTGTTTGCCGTCGGTTTTAGTTTCATTGCGTTGGTTGCGACCTTCTTTGCCTGCGTTCCGGGCGCCGTTGCCGCGCCGGCGGTCACAGAAGACGAAGCGCACGCCCTCGGCGTCGACGCCTATCTCTATTTCTACTCGCTGGTGACCATGGATGTGACGCGGAAGCAGCTCACCAATCAGGAGCCGAGCCCCGGCGGCATCGGCGGCCCGATGAATCGCTTCGCCAATGTCGGGGCGTTTCCCACCGCCGACATGAGGGTCGTGGTCAGGCCGAATTTTGACACGCTCTATTCGAGCGGCTGGCTTGATCTGACCAAGGAGCCGATGGTGGTCTCGGTGCCCGACACCGGAGGGCGCTATTACCTCCTGCCGATGCTCGACATGTGGACCGACGTGTTCGCCTCGCCTGGCTGGCGCACCACGGGAACGGAAGCCGGCAACTTCCTGGTCACGCCGCCCGGCTGGCGCCCCGATTTGCGCGAACGCTTCACCGAGGAGTTCAAGCTGCCAGACAACACGCAGCGCATCGATGCGCCCACCCCCTATGTGTGGATCATCGGCCGCACCAAGACCGACGGCCCGGCCGATTATGACGCCGTGCACAAGATCCAGGCGGGATACAAGATCACGCCGTTGTCGCAATGGGGCAAGACGCCGGAAGAGCCCACATTCGAGCCCAACCCCGACATCGAATGAAGACGCCGCCGAAGATCCAGGTCGACACCATGCCTGCAGACAAGTTCTTCGCCTACGCGGCGGAGCTGCTCAAGCTGCATCCGCCGCACATCACCGACCAGCCGATCATCGCGCGTCTGAAGCGCATCGGCTTCGAAGTCGGCGAGAGCTTCGACCTTGGCAAAGCCGATGCCGCCATCCAGGCAGGCTTGAAGAGCGCCCCGGAAGACGCGCAGAAGCTGATGGCCTGGGAGGTGCCGACGTTGGCGAGGATCGCGAACCACTGGTCGATGAACACCGACACCATGGGCGTCTACGGCAACTATTATCTCAAGCGCGCGATCGTGACCCAGCTTGGTCTCGGCGCCAACCTGCCGGGCGACGCCATCTATCCCCTCAATCTCGCCGACAGGGATGGCAAGCCGCTCGACGGCGCCAACAAATACACCATCCATTTCGAGAAGGCCCTCTACGCCCCGAAATCGGTGGCGCTGACCGGCAAATGGAACCCGCCGCCGGTTACCAAGACGCAAGAGATACCCTTGACCGCGCAATGATGACGGTCGCCTCCTGTCCCCTCGTGAGGCGCGGGCGACAGGGGCCGGTGCGCAATGGCTAGAGGCAAAGAGAGCAGCTTGGATCGCCTGCGCCTTCAGTTGCGGGATCCGTTGCTCACCTTGCTGACGCTGTTGCTGGTGTTCTGGATGTTCGTGCTGGCGCCGCTCCACGCCGCAGCGGTCATCAACACGGACATTATCGGCTTCATTCTGGCACTGGCGGTGACCGGAGCGCTGCTCATCCTCTCGCGCAGACCTGGCGCAGTCATCGCCATGCTTCTTGCCATCGGCCTGTCCGCCGCGGCAGCTTGGCTCAGGCTGCGTCAACCATCGCATGTCGACGTGTTTCTCAACGCGAGCGCCTGGACGCTGATTGGTTTCGCCTTGGCCTGGGTGGTCGGCTGGGCGGTGTTCGCGCCGGGACGCATCACCTATCATCGCGTCATGGGCGCGATCCTGCTCTATCTCGCCATCGGCCTGACCTTCGTCGCGCTTAATACCTTCGTGGCGCTGGCCGCGCCCGACGCCTTCTCAGGCATGTCCGTCGCAGACAGTCCTGCGTTTAACAGC